>ENA-OOUZ01000456-OOUZ01000456.1-human-gut-metagenome-genome-assembly--contig:-NODE-456-length-20293-cov-7.118391_pt1 | contig 20293 bp, 10 predicted proteins | sample MGYA00241546_ERZ501274 | MGnify/ENA primary metagenome ERZ501274 (study PRJEB25962, sample SAMEA2042363) | human gut metagenome | biome: human gut; feature: human-associated habitat; material: faeces...
TTTGGCGTTATTCTGAAAACCCTGTAATACCTCGCGACCTTCTGCCGGACTCCAACAGTATATTCAACTCTGCCGTAATTCCGTTCGAGGACGGATTCTCTGATTATCAGAGCATTATATGCAACTAAAGTAACGGAACTCCGTGCCAAGTCCCATGTTTTTTCATGAGACTTGGCACGGATATATCTTCGTAACTCATTGGCATACCATTATTTAACTAAAAACCGGGCTGCCAACTTGTTCAGAAATTGAGCACATGGATAAGATATGCGCATCGTGGGAACGACCGTCAGGAATGCCGAGGTTCAGAATAAGAACTATGGAACTTATTTGTTCTTCATCTTATAAAACTTGTGATCTTTATCGAGGAAAACAATGTAAAAGACATTATCTTCGATATATCCAGCAACTCTATGTAGTTGTCCTCCAACATCCTTTATTGTAGCCCACTGAACATCTCCCTCAATAAACTTTGGTTTCTTGAAATCACTATCTGTGGGAAATGAATCATAGGTAGAAAGGCTCCCTTCTTGAGATGCTATTACACGATTCTTATTACTCAACGCCACTAATTTAGTCATCAGAGGAGCCAGAAGCTCGCTTTTCTCCCACTCTTGAAAAGTTTGTCCAGGGGGACACTGATTTGAGTCAAAATCTTTGAAGCTAAAGACCAGAAGCGGAATTTCTCCCTTTACTTTTTTCTCTGTACGTGTATTCTGGGGACGTTCTTCAAGCCCTAAACGCGCTTTAAACTTGTTATTGCCAAATCTGCTACTCATGATTCTCTACGCTATAATCAGCAATAAACTTCTCAATATTCCCAAAATACGGAATGGCTCCATATTTACCATGTAAGTAATCCTTGCTAAAAGTAGCGTCATTCCTGACACTTGTAGCTTGGTTAATCTTATATTCAACAAGTGAGTACAGATCAGAAATACCGCGCTCGTCTTTCTCCGCAAACCATATCTGATCCCTGCGTAAAAGATCCTTGCGAAGCAAATTCGTGTCATGCGTAGCTACAATAAGCTGAGCATCACCATTGTTGAGTTTACTCTGGAAAAGACGGATTAATTCAAGGGCAAGCTTTGTATGTATACTAGCGCCAAACTCATCGACGATAAGAATACCACCGTTTGCAAGAGTGTCAAGCCATGGCCCCAACAAAGCAAATATCTTAACGGTACCGATTGACTCATTCCGGAAAGGAAGGTTTACTTTGTCAACCACATTATCACCTTCATATTTGTTATGCATGGCGAGAATGTTAAGTTCGCGAATCTTATTTCCAGAAGGATTCATCGCCTCGCTGATTCCTCCTACTATCTTTTTCAAGAGAGGGTCGTTGGGGATAGTTGTACTATCTGATAGGTTATCGATGAAATTTTCTTTAACGGCAATATCTTGTATCCCAAGATCAATAATCTTAATGAAGTTCAGTATCCTCTCCCTCATGGTTTCGTTCTGCAAATACTGAAGGGCGGTAAAGTTGAGAGTATTATCATTGATACCCGAAAGAATGTTGAACCTTTTCGCAATCCAGTTTTTGATTAGTAATGCTGTCGGAACATTGAACTGAGCTGCTGTGCTCAAGAACAAAGCATTGTCTCGGGACATATTTTCAATCACTTTTGCTTCTTTAAAAGTCTTAGGGTTAATTTGAATCTCCCTATCGGCTCTCTTGAAACAATAGCTTTCTTTCTGACTACTATAGTCTTGCTGAAATAGCCATTCGCTATCTACCCTTTCATCAAATACTTCAAAGCCATATCTATACTTAACTTTGTTGATGATGAATATCATCTGGAAACCACTCGGTTCTTTAGATGATTCAGCATCAAGACGAAACTGGTTCTGCGAAAACCCCGAAAGAATATGATCATTGGCTACTGACCCCAAAATCATATTTCTAAAGAAAGACATTGCCTTAATCAAACTACTTTTTCCAGAGCCATTCGCACCATAGATAGATGCAATACGAACAAACTTATTACCAGTATCTTCAATTTCAAAAACATTTGATGCTCCGTCAGGAAATGCTTCCCCTTCTTTTACGGATTTTGCTGCAAGCATGCTAAATGCTACCTCATTTTTGAATGACAGGAAATTGTGAGTGGCGAATTCAACGAACATAGCACATTGGTTTTGGGTTTGCAAAGATACGACATTATTAGCCGATTTTCCAATTTTTTTACAAAATTTCTCAAATTTTCCCAAAATCAGACAAAAATAAGACCTTCAACGGCCATAATTGGAAGTTATACACTTTAAAACCCGAAAAAAGTTGAAAAATAACGGGCAGCAGAAATTCTGCCGCCCGCGTCAAACACTTGAATGAACCGGTTATTGCATATCGCCGTTTCTGACGATGGAAATGCTGAGTGTGCTTACAACTGCCGTTACGGTGTAGTGACCGTCTTCGTCAATTGTCCAGTTTCCGTCACCATTACCACCATCCTTATGATATTCCATCTTCGATGAGTCAGATGGATCCGGTATGAATCCTGGCCACCATTTACCATTTTTACACCTAAGTTTAAAAGTGTCTCCCTTCTTAAGGTTTCCTTCAAAGGTATAAGTATCATTGTCTTTCGTTGTCATCGGCTTGTCATCTGTCTGCCCCCATCCCCATGGTCCATACATATACAAACCATCCATATCATAATTTGTATCAGGTTTCCAGTCAGTACGCTTGCCGTTGTATTTGATGGTCACCTTGAGCGCTTCAAGATCAAATGTAACAGTGTAGTTACCTTCCTTCGGGAACTCGAAGTAATCATCATTATCCTTGCTTACGGTCTCGTCCCTGAGGAATGCAGTCCACTCCGTAACATCTCCGGTAGGCTTATCGCCATCAGCAGCCTTGTTCCAGTTGTAACCTTTCGACCAGTCAGTATTCGAGAGCATGATCTTGAAACCGCCCTTATTGACATCACCGGTCCAAGTCCAGGTCTTCTGGTCGCTGGAGCTGAACTCCTCAGCATCTGAAAGTGTCCATGCCCAAGCAAAAGGCTCTCCGATTCCATAGAAATGCTGCTTCCCATCGCCCTTGAATTCGGCACTCATGACCATATTCTCAATATCCACAGTAAGGACATAATTGCCGGTCTTGTCCACCTTGAACTGAGCGTCACCATCAGATTCAGCAGTACGCAATGCCAATGCCCAGTAATTCTCGCTTTCTGCATTTCTGACATAGCTAGGCAGCCAGCTTTCATTGGCAATGGACTCGTTCGTGAGGAACTTGAACATCTTGCCCTCGCCGGCTTCCATCTTGCCTGACCATGTGAAATGGATATGGTCCTCGGTCGCCATCTTTTCGGCCTTGCTTCTATCCCATGCCCATGTGAAAGCGTCGCCGATGCCGTAAAGCTCCAGCGGTTCCGGAACAGGAATATTGTATACGACATTGACAGTCACCAGTTCAGACTGAACAGGAAGAACTACGGTAGAAGATTTGGCCTCCACCAGGAAAGAGAGCTTGAAATTCGTCTCTTCTGCCACGCCAAGATCAGCGCGGATTGCATCCAGTTCATTGACAGTAAACCCTTTGGACATTTCAGTTCCGCAGCTTACGGCCTTGGTTTCCTTGCTGCCCTCAAGCCCGTATTGAAGCATGTAGCTGACACCGCTTTCAGCAGCAGCCGTCCATGTAAGTTCCAATGCTTTCTCATCGTTGAGTGCTACGATTTCCACTTCTGCCACATTTGCCTTGAGCTCGGGAGCATTGAGCTTTTCCTCTCCCTGCTTCTCCGTCTCTTCGCATGATACTGCGACAGTCATCAACGCTGCCGACAGCAAGATCATTGCTTTTCTATTCATGATTATTAATGTATTTTCGCTTTAAGTGTCCTGAAATCCAGGTCGATTACGGTGCCGGCCTGCCATGTATATTTGGCATTCGGCTCATCCATGCCGCTAAGACGCTGCTTGATGTCCATGGTTTCGAGATCCACGAAGAACTCTCTCTGCCATGACGAGAAATCAAAGCCTTCGATAACAGGATTGAGACGCAGACGGCCGGTATTCGGCACGGTATAAGTCAATGTAACCCCGTCAGCAGCAAGTACGAACGGATCATCCAGCTTGGTTCCCCATGCATCGGCAGATGCCGTTCCATAAGTATATATCGTAGCCGGCTGCACAGCAACCTTACGGCCGCCGAGATTCACGCAAATTCCATATACACCATCTTCAGGGACAATGATATAGCCATCTTCCGTTTCATATCCGGCATCAGTTCCGAGCCCGACAAACTCGCCACGTCCGAACATAGGCTTCTCCTCAGTAGAGAAACGGATTCGCGCTCCCTTGTGGAAATACCTGACATAAATCCATCTGGAATCATCATTCCAAACCTTGTTCAGAGCGATTACATCCTCAGGTGCGCCCCAGTTCATGTTGCCGTATTCATCGGTAATCATATAAACCTTGCCCTTGAACGGTATATCGTCAGGAGAAACAGAAACACGGAACAGTGCCTTGCCATGCTCCAGGTCGATCTCCACCGGCACGCCGGCAGCGACAGGAGTCGGGGCAAGTTCAGGACCGACACCGCGATAGCACAACTTGGTGCCTGAAATGCCGAATTCCATGCTGTCCCAGTCACGGTCATTGTATGAACAGGTGGCATACATCCTGATATTGCCGTCAGCCGTGGTCGTCGCAGAATATTTCTCGCCGCTCTTCACCAATTCCACATCTTCGCCTCCAAAGCAGTCGCCCATCGCGAAAAGCGCAGGATCTTCAAATGAAACAATCTTGTTATAAAGGTCGACGAACACCATGCGGGTGCCGCTCTTTTCCGGCAATGCCTGATTTCCGGAAACCTTGAATCCGTTGGTCGTACCGCTGCAGAAACTGTCAGCGTCAGAACCGGAAACCGACCACTTCGCACCCTGACCCTCAGCGAAATAAGCAAGAGTCCAGAACACACCATTGCCGGCCACGCCGCATGCAGCCATAGGAGTCCATTCGCCTCCGGCAATGCTCATGTACAATTTTTCCGACATTCCGGTCGGTTCAGGAATAATGAACTCAGTACCGTTGATGGAACCGTAGAACACCGCATTTTTCACATCATAGCTGACAGTCAACACGTAAGAGCCTTTCTTCTTCAGACGGAGACTGACCGGTGAACCTGAAGTCAACTCGGAATTGGCATCCGAAAGGACATTGGTCTTCACGCTGGCCTCCTTGCCGGTCAGGCATGTGGAGAGGGTATAGTCATACGATGCAGTCAGCGGAACTTCCTGCTTGCCGCTTTCCGTATAACGGAACATGTAATCACCGGAAAGAATGGTCTTCGGTTCAGCCGAACTCTTCCACGTAACTATATGATTCACATTGTCATACACAGGAGCGTCGAAAACGATTTCCTTCTCTCCGGATTCCGTAAGGGCAGTCTCGCTGCACATCCTGAAATCATACGGGACCAACGTGACCTTGCCGACGGACTGGCTATATATGACACGATAGAATCCATCCTTGGGCGCAGACATTCCGGAAGCGCCGCGCCTCAACGAATAGACGCACACGCCGTCCGACTCTCCCGCCAGGTCTCCGCCATAGGAAACCGGCTGGTTGTCATCACCTACCATGGACAATTCGAAAGTTCCATCAGCATCCAGCCATGTGGAAATTCCATACAAACGGGCATCGTCAAGCTGTGAAAACGCGCCGTACGTGGTCTCCACCGAGAACTTCGTCGCGTCACCGCTAATGTAGATTCCTTCAGGGACATTGAATTGCGGATCCCAATCCGTCCCCTTCGTACATCCTGCCGCCAAAGAAACGGCAGCCACGACCATAACAGCCGCTATATTGATATTTTTCATATACTGTTAATTTTCAATTTTAATCCGCGTAGTGCCATAATCCGCACTGTCATGACCGACATGAATGTCAAACATACCATCCTCGACCACATAATCCATGTCCGCATTATAAAAGCCCAATGACAGAGGATCAATGCTGACTTTCACCCTGCGGGTCTCTCCCGCACGAAGATAAACCTTGGCAAAGCCCTTCAGTTCCATCACCGGTCTTACGACAGAAGCCACCAAGTCACTGACATATACCTGAACGGTCTCCTCGCCGTCCGTCCCGCTGGTGTTGGTAACATCCACATAGACATTGACAGTATCCCTTCTCGTATATGACTCCTTGTCAGTGAACGGTTTGCCATAAGAGAACGATGAATAGCTCAAGCCATATCCGAACGGATAAAGCGGGGCATTCGGCACGTCGATATGCCTAACCGTCGAAGAATGCTCCATGTCACCCGGACGGCCCGAACGCTTGTAATTATAGTAAGCCGGAATCTGTCCTTCGGCACGCGGGAATGTAATCGCCAGACGGCCCGAAGGATTATAATCTCCGAAAAGCACGTCCGCCACGGCATCACCGGTAGTAGTTCCCGGGAACCACGCCTCCAGAATTGCAGGAACGGTATTGTTCAGGTTCTCAATGCAGAGAGGCCGTCCGTTCATCAGCACTGCCACGACCGGTTTTCCAGTCGCCACAAGACGCTCCACAAGTTCTTCCTGCACTCCCGGCAGACCGAGATGACAACGGCTTCTGGACTCACCGCTGAACAGCGCTTTTTCACCGACTACAGCGATTACCACATCGCTCTTTTCCGCAGCAGCTACAGCGGCATCGAACCCTGAACGGTCCTCCCCGTCGAAATCACAACCCTTCACGTAATTTATCAGGACATTGTCACCCAACTTGTTACGAAGTCCCGCCAGCACCGTCACCGCATCGGAATCCTCCGCACGGCAACGCCACGAGCCATTGATTTCGTGCTTGTTGTCCGCAAGCGGGCCGATGAGTGCGATACTGCCTACATTCTTGGAAAGCGGCAGAAGCCGGTTCTCATTGCGAAGCAGAACCATTGACTTGCAGGCCAATTTTCTCGCGCTCGCGACGAATTCATCATTGAGCAAGGTCTTTTCTTCCCTTTCCTCATCGAAGAATTTATATGGGTCATCGAACAGGCCGAGAGAATATTTCACCCGGAGAATTCTCCGGCAAGCATCGTCGATATCGCTTTCACGTACAAGGCCTTCATCCACAAGCTCATGCAAATGAGCATTGTAGAGACCATCGATCATATCCATGTCGACACCGGCATTGAAAGCAATCTGCGCCGCGTCCTTGCCGTCCTCGGCGACACCCTGCGCGATGAGCTGTATCACGGACTGCCAGTCGCTCACCACGAATCCTTCGAAGCCCCACTCGTTCTGAAGGAATTTACGCAGCATTTCCTGATCGCCGGAAGCCGGTATGCCGTTAAGGTCATGGAATGCAGACATATAAGTCAGCACTCCGGCATTCGAAGCAGCCTTGAACGGCGGCAGATACACGTCGTACAATGTCCTTTCAGACATATCCACCGGAGCATAGTCGCGTCCGGCCTGCGGAAGACCGTAGCCAATCCAATGTTTCGCACATGCGACCACGGCATCATTGCCCCAGAGATTCCACTGGAAGCCATTCACGCGGGCGGCGGCAATCTTGCTGCACAGGAACGGGTCCTCGCCGGCACCTTCGACGACTCTGCCCCAGCGCGCGTCACGGCCGATATCGACCATCGGCGCGAAAGTCCAATGCACGCCTGCCGCAGAAGCCTCCACGGCCGCCATCCTTGCCGACTCCCCGATCGCCTCCATATCCCAGCTGCAAGCTTCCGCAAGCGGTACCGGGGTCAATGTCCGATAACCGTGGATCACGTCCATGCCGAACAGCAGAGGAATCTTCAGCCGCGATTCCGCCATGTATTTTTCCTGAATCTGTCTCAATGCCTTCGAACCGGTGGCGTTGAGGACCGAGCCCATCATGTCGCGACGGACCAATGAATCCGAGAATTGCTCTGATTCCGGTCCCGTCATGAGGGAGCTGCCGACATACTGCGACAGCTGGCCAATCTTTTCATCCAGAGTCATCCGGCCCATAAGGTCGCCTATGAATTTGTCTGCCTTTTCGCTGAAATCCAGTTTCGGGACCACGATCTCGTGGTTAGGATCAGGGATAAACACATTGAGATTCAACGGATTGGCCTTTCCGGAAACATTGATTATCCAATTTCCGGACGGCTTCCTGCAGGAGTAAGGTTCTCCCACCATCCGGCCATTGTCGAACAATGAAATGACGAGCTTGTCCTCGTGACGGTTGTCCTGCACGGCCTGAAGAGCCAGGACATGACGTCCCTCCTTTACCTTTCCAAATTTAAGTTTGATGGAAGAGTCCCCGTTTTCGAGAACAATCTGGCCGGCAGCGGAAGACGGCATTTCAGTTTCAACCCTGCAGACCACAGGGGCCGATGCCGCTCCGCTTTCATAAAAGAGCCAGCCTTTGGCAGCCTTGACGGAGTGCGGCACCACAGCCAGACACTCCAGACACAAGGCCGCAAAAAATGATATGAGAGCGAACCTTTTCATAGTTACTAATTCCATTTCGGATTCTGCTCCCAGCCTGTACGAAGGATTTCAGATTCAGGAACAGGATACCAATACATCTTCGGTTCGAAGGTCCTCTTCTCTACTGTTCTGCTGCTATAAGCAAATCCTTCCTTTTCAGGCCAATTCGGCTTTTCAATTTCTTCAGGACGAGACTGTTCCCTGGTGTATACGCGAACCCAGTCCACGTAGAGGCTTGTCTCCCTGTGGTCAGGATTCTTGTCTTCCGGATATCCGATGCCGTTGGAATCACGACCGCCGATCTGGCCGGTAATCGCGAAATCCCACGCAGTCTTTTCGTGTCCCTCCTTGATGGCCTTCGTGATGAAGGTATTGTAGCGGTTGCCGTAATCTCTTGTCTTGAAGGTATTTGTAACCTTGCCGTCAAGCAGGTAGGAGATGATGGCATGCTCTGTCGGAGCTGCAGGATCAGGGTCCACCTGGACACCATAGGTATGATACTCGTCATAAGGGTTGAACGGCATGTCCACATGACGGCCGTAGCCGTTCACATTGACACCGAGAGTAGACTCGTTTACAGCCGCACCCTTGTCATTGTCATGAAGATGGAGAGCCTGGCTGAGGACATACTTGTCGGCCCTTCCCAGAGAAGGATTGTCCAGCCATGTCTTGATGAAGAACTCCTCGATATCGAGCTCGGCATACTGGGCACCTGCATAATAGCGGCACCACGGAGCCATCCAGATACCATAGATATACGGAACTTTCATCCTGACTTCGAATCTCGAGAACAGCGGATAAAGTTTCTGTGTATTTCCATATTTGTCCGTGTCGCGGCTGGACAATGCGCCTGACCACCAGCCCGGCCTGTTGCCGTTTCCGTAAGCGGACTGCGGTGCAGGAGGATTGTCCTCCCTCGTGGCAGAAACACGGCATACACTCAAATCACCATCCTTGCAGATGGACACCTGCTTGCCGCGATATGTCTGGACATTGCCGTTAGGCTGACCGTACCACTGGTTTCCGACAGGGCTGTCAGCTCCGTAAAGTCCCCAGTATGAATTATCTATGACAGAACCGCTGAATTCGTCGCCATCGTAGTAATACCATCCGTCAGGAACTTCGGAAGAAGGAATAGAGGCAGATCTGGCGGCTGAAGATGACTTCGTGGCGTCCTTGACGATTCCAAGTCCGCGGACATCCGCACCCAATGTCTTGCTTGCGATTTTCCATCTCCTTACATCCCATGCACGATGTTCCTCGAAGGCGAGCTCGACCCTGCGCTCATTCCTGATGAGTTCCCTCATTTCCTCCTGGCCAAGTCCATGTACAGAAGGCTGTCCTGCCCTGTTGCGGACCTTGTTCAGGTAAGCTTCAATGTCGGAATTCCCCGGGTCGCACTCATTGAGAGCCTCCACATAGTTCAGATAGATTTCAGCAAATCTGAAATATGGCCAGACATGTCCGGATGCACCTCCGCCGGTCTGCACATTGGCAGATTCATTCATGAATTTACGCAGATAGAAGCCTGTCTTGGAGCCGTTTGTCTTGGAGGAAGCATCTTTGCCTCCGTCAAATGTCTCCACGCCGGATTCCTTCCAAGTATCGCCATTGAAAATGAACGTGGCCGCAAGTCTCTTGTCACGCCATACGAACGGATGTCTGGCGCTTTCGGAGCCGTCCCACGCGAACTTCGAACCGTCCTTCAGCTCATAAGCCTCCATCAGGTTCAATGTCGGGGTAGTTCCGCCCGTACCGCCATAGCTTACAGGCGAGTTGACGGTCTCGAAAGACACGCTGTTCGCATATCTCTTCTGGAAAATGAACTCCTTGTTGTCGATATTGTTCTGGAAAAGGTCACCATAGCTTCCGTAGAGCATATATTGGTCAAGGTCAATGACTTCCTTCGCAGCAGCCGCAGCCTTCTCCCATTTCTCCTTCACGCTTGGCAGATAGCTTTCATCGCTGTTCTTCCAATCCAGCCAGAGCGGACTTGCGGCATACAGGAGAACACGGCTCTTCAATGCCAGCGCAGCACCCTTCGTAGCCCTGCCGTAAGCGGAAGCATTGTCCCTCCACGGCGTAAGTTCAAGTCCCGCAGCCGCAGCATCGCAATCAGCGACAATGCGGTTCACGACCTCATCCATTTCCGGTCTTTTCACCCCGCTGTGGTTTTCAGAGACAGGCAGGACCTTGTCGATGTAAGGCACAGGGCCATACCTCTTTACGAGCTCGAAATGGAAGAATGCACGGAGGAAAATCGCCTCGTTCTTCCAGATTTCCAGATCCTTGAGCCTGTTCTTGTACTCCGTCTGGTTATCCGGATCCAACTTGTAGTTTTCCAGATCAACCCTATGGACATTGGCAATGAATTCATTGCTCAGTCTGATGCCGGTATAAAGCTGGTCCCAAAGATCGTCAGGATTGTCCTGAGGCCCCCAGGAACCATTGTTGAATTTCTGGATATTGCACGTTTCGATGGTGTTTTCGCCATCATCCGTAGCCGCGTCATACATGGCGGCGCCGATACGGTTCAATCCGTCAGGAAGGAAGCGGTAAACATTGACCAGAGCCTGACTGGTCCTCTCGTACGAGGTGTAAGTCTTGTCAATGTCGATGAACGATTCCTGCTCCCTATCCAGAAACCTGTTGCAGCCGCACACATTGAGCGCGGTCATTACAGGAAGTAGTATATATATGATTCTCTTCATTTTCGGAGTATTTTAGAAAGTGAATTTCATTCCCACACTTACAGTTCTCGTAAGAGGATATGTGATGAGTGAACTGCTCTCAGGGTCTGAGATGATGCCTGAAGCATTGATAGTGAGCAGGTTGGTGCCGTTGAGGTACAGGCACATGGCATGTCCCGCCGCACGCGTAGGAAGATTATATGCGAAATACAAGTTCCTCAGCCTGAGATAGCTGCCGTTCCTTTTCCAGAAAGTGGATGTCCTGTAGTTGTTGCTGAAATTGCTCAGTGACAGTCTAGGATAGGAAGCATCCGTGTTCTCCGGTGTCCAGCTGTCCTTGGCCAGCTGCGAAGCGGAAGCATTGTCCTGGAAAGAGTATGCAGTGTTGCCGCTGAGGTAGATGTCTCTGCCGGCAACGCCCTGGAACATCGCCTCAAGTTCGAAGCGTTTCCATTTCAGTCCGCCGCTCAATGTGAAGTTCCACTCAGGGATGTATGAATATCCGACAGGCACGCCGTCATTGCTGTCGATGATGCCGTCATTGTTCTGGTCAATATATTTGATGTCACCCGGACGGACAGTGCCGTACTGTGGAACAGGAAGGCCGTCGACAATGGTGCCGTCAGCATTGAAATCTTCCTGTTTCCAATATCCGTCGGCTTCGAGCACGAACGGAGTGCCCACAGCGTGGCCTCTTCTGTATTGATACTCATACACTCTGGTCGGTTCGCCCATTTCCTTGATTTCATTTCTGGCGAACCATACGCCTGCGCCGACATGCCACTGGAGGTCATCAGACTTCTTCTGATGCCAGTCGGCTGTCAGCTCGAAACCGCTGTTCCTGACCTTGCCGACGTTCATGTAAGGCAACATGCCGCCGAAAGAAGCACCCACAAAGCCCGGAATGGTTCCGGTCGCCTGATCCACAATGCCGGTACGCATCTGTGTGAACACATCAGCATTGACCGTGAGGGCTCCGAAGAGTTCAGCGTCGATGCCTACATTGTAAATTGTCTCTTTCTCCCAGCTCAGGTCAATGTTCGGAATCGTGGTCACGCCGAATGATGATGAAGCGGAGCTGCCGGTGCCGAGCAGATATGAACCTGTCCATGCGTAGGACTCATCGTAAAGATAACGTCCTGCGGCATTCTGGTTGTTGCCCACGAGACCTGCTGAAGCTCTGAGCTTCAAGTAATTGACATTGCGGGAATTCTTGAGCCAAGGCTCTTCGGAAATGACCCATCCGGCCGAACCGGCAGGGAAGAATCCGAATCTGTGGCCTTTTGCATAGTCATCGCATCCGGTATCGGAAGCAGAGAACTCTGCAATGTATTTACCTGCATACGAGTAGGTTACACGTCCTGCAAAATTAACGTATCTGGTATTTGCCCTGACGGAAGACTGCCTGTAGTTGTCCACGAGAGCGAAAGCAGTAGCATCTACGGAATGCTTGCCGAATCTGCGGGAATAGTCCAGCGAACCCTTGGCGTTAACACGGCTCCAGTCATCCTTGAATCCTTCGCCGGCTTCGAGAGGCTCATCCGTACCATACGGCGTATATTCATATCCGTCAGCCGTCTTGGTCAGACTATATCTCGTATAATTGCGTGTCTTCGTGGAAGATTCACACATATTGTTGCTGTAAGCCACTGAGGCGCTTACGCTCAGGCCCTCGGTTATGAAATCGAGTTCAAGTTTCGGAGTGAACACCAGCTGGAAAGTCCTGCTGTTCTCCTTGTAGACTCCCCTGTAGAGCAATTCGCCGACAGGGTTGGTCTGAGAAGCATTTCCGCCGAAACTACCGTCCGGGTTGTATACCGGGAATGCATTCGGAGCCGTGGCATACATTGAATTGAACAGCTTGTAAGCCGAGGTGCCTCCGCCCGGAAAAGCCCGGCTTTCGATCTGGCCGCCGAAACTGAACGCGGTGGAGAAACGCCTTCCGATATTGATGTCAATGTTCGAGCGGACATTGACAGTAGTGTAGGAAGCATTGGCGCTTTCATCCTTCTTGAAATCCGTACCCTTGAAGAATCCGGAATTGTTCGCAGCTGACAGCAGGACGTAATATTTCACGATCTTGTTGCCGCCGCGGAAAGAGAGGTCTGCCACAGAAATCGGAGCGACCTTGCGGAGCATCTCCTTCTTCCAGTTCACATTCGGATAAAGATACCCGTCAGTTCCGTTCTTGTATGCTGTCAATGCCTTTTCTCCATAGACTTCAGCCACGCCGTCATTCTTGCACGCCTGGTTATAGAGAGAAGCATAAGTGTATGAATCTACCGGATCGGCCGTCTTCAGCATGGTCTGCAGACCTGTCTGGAGCCTCACCTTGATGTCCGGCTTGCTGTCCATACCTCTTTTCGTGGTCACGAGAAGCACGCCGTTGGCGCCGCGGGCACCATAAATCGCAAGTGCGGACGCATCTTTCAGCAAGCTGACTGATTCGATTTCAGCGGCCGTGAGATTGTCTATCGTGGACTCGAAACCATCGACGAATACCAGCATGTTCTGTCCGGAAGCATACGTGGTACGTCCTCTCATATAAAGGTTCGAGATGGAAAAATCATATCCGGGCTGCCCGCTCTGCTGGAGCAATGTCAATCCTGCCAATTTTCCGGTGAGCGCATTTCCCACGCTCGCGCTGTTGACATTGACCAATTCGTCACCGCTGACGGTCGACACGGCAGAGGTAACCATCCTGTCATGCTGGCTCCCGTAGGCAATCCTTACTTCAGCGGAATCCCTGTCCGCCGTCGCGAAAGCCGGCTGCGCCATTACGGCCAATGCAGCCAAGAGTGCTATCTTCAAATATCTTTGCATATCAATTATCTACTTATGTGGTCTTCTATTCCCATCCCGGATTCTGGATCAGATATCCCTTGTCTACTTCCCACTGCTTGATAGGATGAAGGTAAGATCTGCGGCTCCAGAGACGGTTCTCGAACACGTACGGCTTGTAGTGCACTTCTGATGAACCTTCTATCCTGGAAATCTGGAGACCATAGAATTTGCCCTGCATGACTCCCTCATTCTCGGCGATCATCCACCTGCGGATATCCCAGAACCTGTGGTCCTCATAAGCCAGCTCGACGGCTCTTTCATTTCTGAGCTTCTCCCTGAACTGACTCTTGGTGAGAGTGGAAGGGAATGCCGGCATGCCGGAGCGGTTCCTGACCTTGCTTACGGCTGCGACAGCCTCTGCGGTAGGGCCCTGGAACTCATTGACAGCCTCAGCATAGTTCAGGTAAAGTTCAGCCATACGGAAAACAATCCAGTCCATATTCACGCTGTTGTGCGGATATGTGGCCTTGAGTGTCCTGGGCACCCATTTGCGGACGAGGTGACGGGTCTTGTCGTAAGCGACCTGATGCGCACCTCCCTCCAGGAAATCAAGCTTTCCGATTTCATCATTCCACACGGCGCCCTGATAGGCAATGGTCTGTGCGAAACGAGGATCGAGTTCGCTGTACTTTTTCAGAAGGTCATCGCCGCCTGACATGAGCCATTCCTGTTCGGTGCCGTCCTTCTTTTCATATTTCTTGACGAAGTTCAGCGGTGCGAACAATCCGCCATCAGACCATGAACTGCCGGCCCACTGAGGGATATTGCTGGTAATCGGCTTGGTATTCGTGCTGAAATTCCTGTATTTCTTGTTCGCCAGAATAATCTCGCAGTTGTCAGGAGTAGTCCAGACATACTCGTAATTGGTTTCCGGCGTTCCCTTGTCGTAGAGCGCATATCCGGCAGCCTCAGCGGCATCAATCGCCTCCTTGGCAGCATCAGCGGCCTTTTTCCACCTCTCGGCATCGTAGTTGCCGTAACCGATGATCTTGTTGTTTTCTCCGCCGAGTGAAAGATATGGGGTGGCAGTATTGAACAGAGGACTTGCAGCATAAAGCAGCACCCTGGACTTGAGGGCCAGAGCCGCGATTCTGGTAGCCCTTCCGACGAATGCCGGATTCGTGTATCTGTCCGGAAGAAGCTTGGCAGCCTCGTCACAGTCCTTCACGATGAAATCAATACATTCGCTGAAAGTATTGCGCGGATATTTCGCATCCTCGCTTCCCGTAATCCTGTGGTCCACGATAGGAAGTCCGCCATAGCGGTATACTCCTTCCCAGAAAGAGATGGCACGCATGAAATATCCTTCACCCTTGGCTCTGGAATTGAACTCAGGATCACCCGGGTCATAAGGCACCTCGTCGATTCTCTCAAGAAGCGTGTTGCATTTCCTGATCGTCGCCCAACGGGTGTCGTGTCTAGGATCTTCATCCCAGTCAATGCTGTCGTTGTTATGGTTGTCCGTATTCCAGGAAGCATTGGCCTTGTCCCATGAAGCGCCGGCCTCGCCCTCGTCGCAGGCACCTGCACGTGTAGATGTCGCGCAAAGTCCACGGTCGATGTTGTCGGAATTCATGGAGAAGCCCAGAGGCATTCCTTCTGCATAGATTCCGGTTATGAACCTTTCGCACAATGTCCTGTCAGAGAACACCTTGTCCTCATTCAAATCAGTGGATGGAGGTGCTTCCAGAAAATTACATCCGCTGAATGACAATATTGCCGCTAATACTGCGATTATATATGTACGTATCTTCATTGCCTAAAAAGTTATGTTAAGACCGATGTTGTAGACTTTCTGCAGAGGATAGGAGTTGAGCTCCGTATTGCCCGTGGTGGACAGCACCTCAGGGTCCAGGTCGATGACATCGGACCACGTGAACAAGTTGGAACCGTTCAGGAACAGCCTCAACCCGCCTACATGAAGTTTTTCAATAACCCTGCGGTCGAAATTATATCCGATTTCAATGTTCTTCAGACGCAGGTAGCTTGCATCCCTGATCCACAGGGAAGAAGGCCTGTAGTTATGGTCGGATTCGCTGTTCGGGTTCAATGACAGACGAGGGAATTCGATATCTTCGCCCGCTGCATATCTTTCCGGAGTCCAGCGCTTGAGAATCAGCGACTTGGCACTCTCCTCACTCTTGGCGAACGGCCAGAGGGAACGTCCGAAATACTTGATGGAGACATTGGTAGCTCCCTGGAAAAGCACGGAAAAGTCAATTCCCTTCCAGGAGAACCCGCAAGAAACGCCATAGATGATTTCCGGAATGTTGGAGTAACCGAGCGGAACCATATCATAGTTGTCGATTTTTCCGTCCTTGTTCACATCCACATAACGGCAATCTCCCGGCTGGAGCTGGTTTCCGTTCCATGCGCTGACAGGACGGTCCAGGGCATTGATTTCCTCCCATGAATTATAGTAGCCGTCGAAAATCAATCCGAAGAACTGGCCATAGCGGCGGCCGGTCTCAGCCTGATACTTGTATTGCTTGTTGACCTCGTCCTTGAATACTATGCGGTTACGGGCAAATGAGAAGTTGCCGCGCACCCAGTAATTGAAATCCTTGACTTTGTCACGCCAGGTAAGGTCGAACTCGCATCCGAAGTTCTTCATTGAACCCAGGTTGTATGCAGGAAGCTCGGCACCGATGATGAAAGGCTCGGTGGAGCGGTTCGCCAGAATATTGTCACGATACTCGTAGAAAGCATCGGACTGAACTGACAGACGGCCCTTGAACATATTGAAGTCCAGACCGACATTGGCCTTGCGCGCCCTTTCCCATGTCAGATCAGGGTTGCCGATCTTTCCTTCGACAACGGCGGTGGACTGGTTAGGGTTGGATGAAACGCCGAACCAATACTGGTAGGCACTTCCCGACGCCTCGCCGTAAGATGAAGGCAGATAGAGGAAGCGGGAACCGCCGATCTTGTCATTTCCGACCTCTCCGTAGCTGGCTCTTATCTTCATATATGTGAGGATGTCGTTCTTGGGCAGCCAAGGCTCTTCCGTGATGATCCATCCTGCGGAAACAGCCGGGAAGAAACCAAAGCGACGTCCCTTGGCGAAGTTCTCCGTGCCGTTGTAACCCATGTCGAATTCGAGCAGATAACGCTTCGCATACTCGTAAGTGAGCCTTCCGACAAGTCCCTGATAAGCATTCGGCACATAGAAGGCCAATGTCGGTGACCAATATTTGCTCTGGTTGTAAAGGGCAAGTGCGGTAACGTGATGTTCACCGAAAGTCCTGTCATAATTGATTCCGCCTTCGAAGTAGACCTTGCGGTTCTTGCTCCAGCTGGTCGAAGTGTTCCAGATGGAAGCCTCGGACTGCGGAATCAGATATTCCTGCCCGTCAGCCTCTCTTCTGGCAAGATAATATGGAAAACTCTTCGAGTACTTCCTGCTGCTGTAATAGAAACTGTCATAAGCCGCTCTCACATGCGCCGACAGACCCTTGGTAATGGCATTGGAAAAATCATAATCGAATCTTACGGAAGAGTTCAAGTTGTTGCTGCTGCGCTTGTTATATCCGTTGCTCAACAGAACCTGCCATGGGTTCACGCTTCCGACGCCGTTCTCGATTTTCACGATCTTGCCATCCACCAGGCCCGGAGAGGACAATGGATTCGCAAACGAAATTGCCTGCCAGATGCTGCTGTTGCCGCCGCTCGGGGAAATGATGTTCTCAATCTGAGCCGCAAGCTGAACCTGCGCAGTGAAGTCACGGGTAATCTGGAAATCGAAGTTCGACCTGAAATTGTAACGTGTATCCCTAGGATTCACATCATGGTCACGGTCGATCTGCGTATTCTTATAGATACCTGTCTGATCGAAGAAACTTCCTGATATGAAGTATTTTACCTTATCGATACCACCGGAGACATTGACATTGTGCTGTGTTCTTGTGGAGAACTTGCGGAGGAACGTGCCGATCCAGTCGGTGTCCGGATGGAGCAGCGGGTCCTCGTGATTCTTGTAGAGCGCAATGTCCTCGGCCGTGAATCGCGGAATGTAAGTAGACCCTGTGATACGGGAGTCATTCTCGCCCGCCTCGTTATACAGTTCAGCATACTGGGCACTGTTCAGATAGCTCGGCAGGGCCGTGGACTGCTGGAGGGCGAAATTGCCGGAATAGCTGATGTGCGGCGCGCCGATATCACCCTTTCTCGTCGTGATGAGAATCACACCGTTCGCACCCTTCACACCGTAAACCGCTGTCGCAGAGGCATCTTTCAGGATGTTCAATGACTCGATTTCATTCGGGTCAATGCCGTTGAAGTTGGATCTTTCCACACCGTCCACCATGATGAGCGGCTCCGAATTCTCGGTAAACGTGCTCACGCCACGGATAAGCAGGTTGGAAAAGTCCTCACCAGGTGCACCGCTTCGCTGCGTAGCGACGAGACCAGGCATTCTGCCGACGAGCATGTTGGACAAGTTCGCCTGCGGAGTCTGCACGAGGTCATCCTTGGAAATAGTGGCGATAGCACCTGTGACACTCTCTTTCTTCTGTTTTCCGTAGCCGACTACGACTACATCGGACAATGTAAGAGGCGTCTCGCTGAGAATCACGTCCACCACATTGCTTGCCGCAACTTTTCTTTCCTGGGAATCAAAGCCCAAGCTGTTGAATACGAGTACGCCGTCGCCCAAGGTGATGACGTACCGGCCGTTTTCATCAGTCACGGTTCCATTGGTCGTACCTTTTTCGAACACACCTACGCCTGCAAGAGGTTCGCCGTTGGCATCCGTAACCGTGCCTTTGATCTGGCGTTTCTTGGGCGCTCCTGCGTCCTGTTTCTGTTTATCCTGTGAAGTTCCTACCGGATTCGGCAGAATCACTACCTGACGGTTCTTGACCTTAAAGGAACAGTCCGCTCCCAGAATCTTCGTCATAACCACTTCAATGTCAGCATTCTTGAAGTTACAACTCACTTTCTTGTCGAGCTTGATTTCCTTCTCATTGTAAAGAAAGACATAGCCATAGTCCTTCTCGATTTTTACAAGAGCCTCCTTCAGGGGGACATCGCTCAAATTCAATGTAATGCCCTTGGTCTGTGCTGCTGCCGTCAATGACAGAAGCGCCAGGAAGAACGGGCAAAGAACACGAACGAGCCTTCTAATACTCTGTGTTATAGCGTTCATTTATCGATTATTGTGTTTTTTATATGGTCAATGATTTGAGAAGCAGCCGTCTATTTGGTTATTTCGTACACCAGGTGACGACCCTTGTATTTTATCCCGGACACCAGGCTGATGCTTTCGAGAGCGGCATCGATGCCATCCCGCAAATCCAGTTTGCCGGTAATGGCAATGCCGGTGACAGTGCTGCCGTAAGAGAACTTGGCATTGTAATACCTGGACAGTTGCATGAGCACATCCTTGATATTGGTTCTGTTGAATTTCAGGATGCCTTCGGTCCAGCATGTATAGTCATCAGTGTCCACAGCATCCAGGGAAACATTACAGTTCGAGCTGTTGTAGCAGAAACGCTGGTCCGGTGTCATGAGATAGTCGCGGTCAAGCAAATTGCCTGTCACTGAGACTTTTCCGGAGACGAGCACCACAGACTGCTGCTCATCAGAAGGATAAGCCTTCACATTGAAACGAGTTCCCAGAACCGATACATCCAGCCTGTCCGTCTTCACCTTGAACGGACGGTTTTCATCATGGGCCACATCGAGGAACGCTTCTCCGTTAAGAAAGATTTCTCTTTTCCTGCCGTTCATCCCGGCCTTGAAGATGACCTTGGTTCCGGAATTGAGCTGCATCTTCGTACCATCTGACAGGTTCAGGCTGGCAGTCTTGCCGAACGGGACGGTTATCTGGTGGATGTCACCGGATCTCTTTATGTCATATGTCCTGGTTTCCGTGGAATCCTTGACGGAAAAATACCCGTCGGCATAAGAGATGACGGCATTGGAACCGATTTCGACAGCGTCCTCTGGAGTGATTATCCTGATGTCGCCGCCGGCTTCCGGCATAACGCCTGAAATGTATTGAAGTTCAGAGTCTTGCTTCGCTCCTGAGAAAAAGATTACCACGCCTGTGATCATTGCGGCAGCCAATGTACTGGCAATGATTGCCGTCCTCCTGAGGGCGCGCATTCTCAAAGCATCTTTCTTGATTCTCGTCCAGAGTCTGGCCTTGTCATAATCATTGAGGCAGGCCTCCACCGGTTCGAGGAGGGAGAACAATTCTTTCTCCGAGTTTGTTTCCATGTTCATCGAGTCTTTTTCAGAACTAAGTAATCCTAAAAAAATAACTTGTTAATCTTTGCTCGTCTTTTCGGTCTATATTCCTTTTCTCATCAGTCGTGTACGTCCAGTACACTC
>ENA-OOUZ01000461-OOUZ01000461.1-human-gut-metagenome-genome-assembly--contig:-NODE-461-length-20099-cov-4.988775_pt1 | contig 20099 bp, 10 predicted proteins | sample MGYA00241546_ERZ501274 | MGnify/ENA primary metagenome ERZ501274 (study PRJEB25962, sample SAMEA2042363) | human gut metagenome | biome: human gut; feature: human-associated habitat; material: faeces...
TTTTATTTCCTCCTCATTATTTGGCGATTGCAAGTGAATCTGCTGAAACACAGAGTGAGTCAACTGCATTCTCCACCTCTGATGGCTGCACTGCATTGGCTGCGGCAGCTTTGAGGAACGGCTTGTAAGCCTGAAGCCAGTTGTCGATGGAAACTCCAAGTGCGTGGCTGGTGATGGAAGCGCCTGTGATGGCATCTACCGCATTCTCTTTGCCGGCAGGAGCCCCGCCTTTGACTACGCAAAATGCTTCTTCAGCCTCGAAGTCCACTTTCTTGCCTTCGAATTCTGCTCTGAATGAAGGATCGTCCTTGATCTTGGCACCAAGACCTGGAGTCTCGCTCGCGTGGTCGAAATATGCTCCGCGAATCGTCTGATAATCCTCGTTGAGGGCAATGTAACCCCAGATAGGTCCCCAAAGACCTGCGCCATAGCAAGGGATTACGGTGACTTTCTGTCCGTCTTTCTCGAAAACGAAAACAGGCAGTTTCAAGTCAGCTTTGCCGTTCTTGAGAAGGTCCTTGACACGTTTGTCCTGAGCCTTGAGTTGGCTGGTGGTGTAGATTTCCTGCTTTGCAAGATCAAGTGTTCCGCACTCCTGGCCCTCTGCATTGACAAGAACAGAAGATTTTGCGACAGCCTTGTAGGCGTCGATTTTCTGGTCATTGCTCATCGCGTCGAGCTCGCTCTTCTCGTATAACTTGCTGGCAGTCAGCATCTGGCTGATGGCGTCAGCTTTCACGTTGGCATCCTGCTTCGGCTTGAGAGTCTCAGAGACGAACGCAAGAACCGCAGCTACCACCACTACGACTACTGTCGTATAGATGACTGTATATATATTTCCGTTAGTATTCATACCTATTATATATATTATGCGATTTTAACTTTCTTGGCTCTTCTTGAGATCGCAGCGTCGGTGACGTAGTGGTCAATGAGCGGTGCAAATGTGTTCATCAGCAGGATTGCGAGCATCATGCCTTCTGCATATCCAGGGTTGAACAGTCTGACGATAACGCAGAGAGCGCCGATAAGGAATCCGTAGATCCACTTGCCGCACTCAGTCTGTGCAGACGTTACAGGGTCAGTTGCCATGAATACTGTACCGAATGCGAATCCGCCCATAAGAAGCTGATAGTAAGCAGGAACGTCAGTAACTCCGAAGAAGTTTCCGAGCCAGCCCACGAAGAGAGCGCCGGCAACTGAAGAAACCATAATCTTCCAGCTTGCGACACCTGTCCAGAGCAGAATGACTGCACCGATGAGGATGGCGATTACTGAGGTCTCACCTACAGAACCCGGAACAAGACCTGCGAACATATCCCAAGCTGACATTCCGTACTGTACTCCGGCGTTGTTCATTGCGTCGAGACCTTCAGAAGCGAATGAGAGAGGAGTGGCTCCTGTCGCACCGTCGATGAGGCTTTCGCCGCCTTTCAATGATACCCATACGCTTGAGCCTGACATCTTGCTCGGATAAGCGAAGAACAGGAATGCACGGCAGAGCAATGCCGGATTCAAGAAGTTCATACCGGTTCCGCCGAACACTTCCTTGCCGAACAATACGGCGAACGCAACTGCGATGGCAAGTGTCCAAAGCGGCACGTCCACAGGGACAATAAGAGGAATGAGCATACCTGAAACGAGGTATCCCTCATTGACTTCCTCATTTCTGATCTGCGCAGATGCGAACTCGATACCGAGTCCTACGATGTACGCTACAAGATAAAGAGGGAGCACTTTGAGGAATCCGTACCAGAAATTCTGGAACAGTCCGAAGCTCTGTCCTGTCGCAAGTCCGTGCTGGTAGCCGACGTTCCACATGCCGAAAAGAGCTGCCGGAATCAATGCGACTACTACGATGATCATGATTCTCTTCAGGTCAACGGCATCTCTGACGTGCGAACCTTTGCTTGTTACCGTTCCCGGAACACGGAGAAAAGTATCGAACGCGTCAATGCTGGAGTGAAGGAATCCAAATTTGCCGCCCCTTTCGAAAAGGCCCGGCTTCTGAGTTGTATTTTTTGATTCTTCCATAACTTCCGTCTGATTATGCCATTTCTTTAATCATAAGGTCAATGCCTTTTTCAATGATGGCCTGAATGTCATTCTTTGAAGGATCCACGTATTCGCAGAGAGCGAGATCCTCAGGAAGCACCTCATAGATTCCGAATTTCTCCATCTTGTCAATGTCGCCGGCGAGGCAGGCCTTGACCAAGAATACAGGGAAAATGTCCATAGGAAGCACTTTCTTGTAAACGTCTGACATTACGAATGCGCGAGGGCCGCCATTCGTGTTGGTGTCCATATCGTATGTCTTCTTAGGGCAGAGCCATGAGAAGTATGTATGGCTTGAACTGAATTTGCCGAATCTGAAAGGTTTGGCCCATCCGAGAACTTCTCTTTCAGTACCTTCGTGGAGAAGGGTGACCTGATTGTCGAAGAATCCGAGAGAACCGTTCTTGCCGACATTCTCACCGGTGAGGACGTCACCGCTGACAAATCTCAGGTCATTGCCGGAGTTGTCATAGAAATCTTTCAGATCTGCCATGTTGATACCTGGAAGGGCATCTACATAAGCCGGCTCGATAGCCTTAGGACCTGTCACGGCAATCTTTCTGGCCATGTTGTACTTTCCTGTGTTGAAAAGCTTTCCGATGGCTGCAAGAAGAAGAAGTGAAACTGTCCATACGGTGTCTCCCTTCATGATAGGTGAGATATGGCTGATCTGTACACCGACGTTACCTGCAGGGTGTTTGCCTGTGAAAACGTGCTGGATTACATTCTCTACCTTGTGAAGAGGAGTTCCGGAGTAGTTTTCTCTGCAGAGAGAGAAGTGAATGCCTCCGTCAGTCAGTTTGTTGAGCGCGTTCACACCCGTCTGGATGTTTGCGATTTCGTCTTTGAAAACGAATTCAGGCGCTGCTGCAAGAGGAGCTGTTGTGAATGCTGATACGAAGATTGCTTTAGGCTTTACAGCAGGATCTGCGAGAACGCCGTAAGGTCTCTGTACAAGAGATGGCCACAATCCGCTCTTCAGGAGAAGCTCCTTGATGTCTTCCGCCTGCATTTCTGCCGGTTTGTGGACACCGAAGTCAACAAATTCCTGCTGGGCGTCGGCCTTGATCCTTACCTCAAGCAACTTTCTTTTTTCGCCTCTGACGATTTCCGCAACCGTTCCGCTTACAGGAGACGAGAAGAGGATGTCAGGGTTCTTTTTGTCTGCCAGAACAGGGGATCCGGCCAGAACCTTATCGCCTTCCTTTACAAGAAGTCTTGGTATAAGACCCTTGAAATCAGTAGGTTTTACAGCGATAACGTCCGGTACGATCGTCTTTCTGGTTTTCTGGACTGCTGTTCCTGAAATAGGAATGTTCAGTCCGCCTTTCAAATCGATGTTGTTTGACATTATAGGTAACCTTTAATAGTATTTCGGATTTCCGGCGCGAATATACTGAAAATTTTCGTAATTTCGCTCCCATTATGGAAAACAATCGTGCTATATTAGAGGGGCTTGATGGTCAGCAGAGAGCTGCAGTGAGCCAGACAGAGGGGCCGGTACTCATAGTTGCCGGCGCGGGAGCGGGAAAAACCAGGGTTCTTACGGGCAGGATCGCCTATATCCTGGAAAACGGTGGAGAGCCTGACAGGATTCTGGCATTGACATTCACCAAGAAAGCTGCTGCTGAGATGAAAGAGAGAATTGCCGCAATGGTAGGGGACCGCAAGGCCCGTCGTCTGTACATGGGGACGTTCCACTCGGTTTTCATCCGTTTCTTGAGAGAATATGCAGAATGCCTCGGATATCCTTCCGGATTTACAATCTATGATACCAGTGATTCCATCAGTGCCATAAAGTCGTGCCTGAAGGAATTGAAACTTGACGACAAGGTCTACAAGCCGAAGGATGTGCTCGGCCGCATATCCATGGCGAAAAACAACCTCGTCACGCCGGAGGTATATAAAAAGGATGCCCAGGCTATCATCAATGACACCCATGCGAAGAAGCCTGAAATCTGCAATATCTATATGCTCTATGCGGCGAAATGCAAGCAGGCCGGCGTGATGGATTTCGACGATATCTTGCTGAACATGAACATATTGTTCCGTGACAATCCTGCCGCGCTGAAAGACATCGCATCCCGGTTCGACTACATTCTCGTGGACGAGTACCAGGATACCAATTCGGCCCAATATCTGATTCTGAAGAAGTTGAGCCAATTCCATCGCAACATCTGTGTCGTCGGGGATGATTCCCAGTCGATTTATGCATTCCGCGGCGCCAGAATCGAGAATATCCTGAACTTCAGGAAGGATTATCCGGACTGCAAGCTGTTCCGTCTGGAGCAGAACTACAGGTCGACGCAGGTGATCGTGGATGCCGCGAACTCGGTAATCGAGAAAAACTCTTCCCGAATCCCGAAAACATGCTTTTCCAAGGGACCGGAAGGGGACAAGATCCATTTGATCAAGGCATATACGGAGCAGGAAGAAGCCATCCTCATAGCCTCATCAATCATCGCCCGAATGGAAAAGGATCATTGTCAGTATCAGGACTTTGCGATCCTGTACAGGACGAATTCCCAGTCGCGCGCACTCGAGGAGGCATTGCGCAAGCGGAATCTCCCGTACCAGATCTACTCCGGCAATTCTTTCTTCGAAAGAGCCGAGGTGAAGGACATGATGGCGTACCTGAAACTCGCGGTCAATCCGAATGACGATGAGTCCTTCCGCCGCGTGCTCAATACCCCCGCAAGAGGAATCGGCGCGACATCCGAGGAGGCTCTTGTCAATGCTGCCCGCTCGCGCGGATTATCGCTTTTCAATGCTTGTGAACCGACAATTCTGGAGGCGGCCGGCATAAAGTCCGGTGCCGCCGGCAGAATCATGGCATTCAAGAATATGATGGCCATGGCCAATGCTGCATTGACGAAAGAAGATGCGTTCACTGTAGCGGACATGCTTTCCAAGCAGTCCGGGCTCTATGCTTCATTCAAGAATGACAATTCCATTGAAAGTCAATCCCGTGCGGCGAATATTGAGGAACTGCTGAACAGCGTGCAGAGTTTTGTTGAGGACAGGCAGAATCAGTATAGGGAGGAATTGTTGGCGGAAGGAAATGTGGAGGATGTAGATGCAATACAGGACAGTGAATTGCCGCTGGTCACATTGGGCGACTTCCTGGAAGACGTGTCCCTGCTGAGTGCCGTGGATGTGTCTGATGATGAGGACGTTTCCAATAAGATTACGATGATGACGGTGCATTCGTCCAAAGGTCTGGAGTTCCCTTATGTATATGTGGCAGGTATGGAGGAAAATATCTTCCCTTCCGGCGGAATGTTTTCCGATCCTGTTCAGATAGAGGAAGAACGAAGGCTGTTCTATGTGGCTCTTACTAGGGCGAAAGTGGCTGTGAATCTGTCATTTGCGGCGACTAGAATGCGTAACGGAAAGCATGAACAGAATTCTCCGAGCCGCTTCGTGAAAGAAATTGACAGACGGTATGTGGACAACCCTATATCGGATGATGAGGTCGTGTCAGTGCCGGATTCCGGCGGTTTCCGCGGTTTCGGCTCTCGTTTCAATGTCGGCAATTCCGGCGGTGGACGTTCCCGTGAGACTGCATACAACAACAGATATGGCACATCCGGTGCTGTAGTTACTGAAAAACGTGCAGCCCCTGTGTCACCTGTTACCGGACGTCCGTTGAGGCCGGCAGCGGCACCTGACAGAAAACCAGTGTCTGCCGCTCCACGTACGCCGGATGCAGATTTTTCGCCGGTATCGGTGTTGGAACTGAAAGTCGGACAGCGTATTGAACACAATAGATTCGGCTATGGCGTTATCAGGCAGATTACCGGAACAGGAATGGACTTGAAAGCAAAGATATTGTTCGATTCTTTCGGTGAAAAAATATTACTGCTTAAATATGCTAAAATTCGTGTAGATAAAACAATTAAATAAAAAGTGTTATATTTGCAGCGAAGTTTTTCATAGTTTAAGTTTAGGTTAAGTAGCGGGGCAAGTCGCAGCGATTGCGGCGGCCCCGTGAATTTTTGTATAAAATCGTGGGTTTTTACCGATGGAAAAAACCGGTAATCTAATGAATACTTTGCAGACTTCAGTTAAGAATCATAAAATTAATCCAAATTATTTTGTGTTATAAATTTGTCACACGGATTTTTATGTTTCTTTAATGGAGTTTTCGGAAATTCCGATACATTCGCCGCCAAAACAAATACTATCAGAATCATGAATAAAACTATTTTTCCCGATGTGGTGGCGCAGCTGGCCTGCGGGCTCATTTATTTGTCTATGATTGTCATCCCCGTTTCATGCCGACGGGTTCAGCTGGATGCTGAAGGAGGAGAAGGAACTCTTTGCATTCATTTTTCGGAATACTCCTATGAACAGACCAAGGCGACCGAAAACATCCCGGATACCAGCGAGTTCCTGCTGAAAATTACCGGCTCCGGCGGCGAAACCGTATATGACGGAAAGTATGGGGATTCTCCTGAAAAGCTATTGGTCAAATCGGGCACCTATAACATATCGGTGCGCTCTGGGAAATTCACCAAGCCGGCTTTCTCCGCCCCGCTTTACGGCGATGAGCAATGCGTGGTAGTGAAATCTGGCAAAGTGTCAGATGTATATCTCTCTTGTGAGCAGGTCAATGCCGGGCTTCGTCTCAAGGTGGCTTCAAATTTCCTCAAAAGCTATCCTGACGGCGTCCTGTTCCTGAAATCTTCAGACGGCAAGCTCATGTACGGGTATTCGGAAAAGCGGATAGCCTACTTCAACCCCGGCAAGGTGTCCCTTGTGCTGAACAATGCCGGAACAGACAAGACGTTGTTTACCAAGGCATTGAAAGCCAGACAAGTGTTGACTGTCAATGTTTCCGCTCCGTCGCCTGCACAGTCGTCTTCCGAAGGCAAGATACATATAGACGTGGATACATCCAGGACTTGGCTGTATGATAATTATGTAATCGGCGGGGGATCGTCGTCGGGCGGAACTTCATCGGGAAACGCTTCCGGCAACACCTATAAGACCGCATATAACGTGACGCAGGCGAAATCGGAGATCGGGGCGGATGGCGTCTGGGTTTATGGCTACATCGTCGGTGGGGACATGACATCCGCTTCCATATCATTCGACGAGCCGTTTTCTTCCGATACGAATATCGCGATTGCCGGCAGGACCTCTGTATCCGACAAAGAGTCGTGCCTTTCCGTCAGTCTTCCGAAAGGGGACATCCGCGACGCCCTGAATCTTGCCGACAATCCCGAAAATCTGAAACGCAAGGTATATCTGAAAGGCAACATAGTGGAATCCTACTTCGGCATACCAGGCCTCCGCAACGTCACCGACTATGTCCTTGAGTGAAGCGGAACTGATGGCGGTTTGAAGTTCGTGAGAAAAAATCTTGCGAAACGGATTTTAATGACTATATTTGCAGAGATGACCGGATGAACTCCGGTCGAGTTGCGGAAATAGCTCAGTTGGTAGAGTGTTGGCTTCCCAAGCCGAAGGTCGCGGGTTCGAACCCCGTTTTCCGCTCCAGAGGAGATGACCAATAATTACGGATTGGCCATCTCTAATTTTTTTTTGTGGGAAATCTTTTTTTGTACTACCTTTGTTTCGAAATGTAAACCGATTAACTACGGAATACGAACATAACGAATATGAAATACTTTCGAAACGAAACGCTAAAACGAATTCTTGTCGTTTTCTTGACCACCTTGTCCATGGTGGTATTCTCGGGCTGTGACGGCACCAAAGAAACTCCTGATAATCCTGACGGCACTCCGATCAATGTCTCCGGTATAATATTGGAAAACTCCGTAAGCGCGAAAAAAGGCGGAGACGTGACATTGAAGGTCGTAGGAAGTCATGGACCTGAGGAGGGCGACGTAATCGTGCTGATGAATACCGCAGAAAGCTTCGACAATCAGATCAAGTCCATAGACAAAGGCAGTTTCACATTTACATTGGACCAGAAAGTCACCACCGGACGCTACGAAATGCTGGTCCGCAGGAATTCCCGGACTAAAATCGTCGGCTACATAAACATTGACATAATCTTCGATGTGGTCGACATTAAGCCGACCGGCGACAATAACGTGTACGGCGTGGTACATTGCGACGGCGAAGGGCTGGCGGACGTGGTCGTTTCGGATGGCGTCGAAGTGGTGAAAACGGACAAGGACGGCGTCTATCAGTTTAAATCCGAGAAGAAATGGGGCTATGTATTCATTTCTATTCCAAAGGGTTATGAGGTGGGCTCCGAAGGCGTGCTTCCTCAGTTCCATGCGACATTGACCGAGAAAGCCGACAAGGCGGAACGTCACGATTTCAACCTCGTAAAGGTTAATCAGGAAAAATATCGTGTGTATTTCCTCGGCGACATGCATCTGGCTGACAGGACGAACGATTTGAACCAGTTTGACAACTGCATGAAAGAAGTCAAGGCGGATATAATGGATGACGACGTCAAGTCCTACGTCATCACGCTCGGTGACATGACCTGGGACCTTTATTGGTATTCCAGGAAGTACTACTTCCCTCAGTACCTGAAAAGCGTAAATTATTATTTCAAGAATGCTGCGAAGCAAGTCCAGTTCTTCCACACTATCGGAAACCATGACCATGACATGTGCAAGGACGGCGACTTCAATACTGTGGTCGAATACGTGAAAGACATTGCCCCGACCTATTATTCATTCAATATCGGCGACGTGCATTACATCGTGCTCGATGATATCCTCTGTACCAATGTCGGGGGAGTGGCTTCCGCCAAACCGGAGCGCGCATACAGGTCCGAGGTTACGGATGAGCAGTTGAAATGGCTCGCGAAAGATCTTTCCTACGTTTCCAAGACGACACCGGTCATCGTTACTTCTCATGCGCCGGTTTATGCGAAAGGCGCTGAGAATCTGTTGAATATATACAATTATAACCTGACAAACTCAAGTACATTGATCTCCAAATTCAAGGGCTACAATGTGGATTTCGTAACCGGACACACCCATGTGCTTTATAACGTGGACAAAAAATCCTCTGAAGGCATCGGCATCTATGAGCACAATGCCGGTGCAGTCTGCGCTTCATGGTGGTGGTCGGGATATCTTACACCGGGCATTCATATCTGCACCGACGGCGCACCTGGCGGATATTCTGTCTGGGATATCACCGGCACGGACAAGAAATGGTGCTACAAGGGCACTGGACGCGATGAGAATGAGCAGTTCCGATCCTATGACCTGAACAATGTCTGGTTCACTGTCGAGAAAGATGCTCCTAAAGTGCCGGCAGCATTAAAATCGGATTTCGAGAAATATACTGATGCCTATCCTAAAAACTCCAAAAATGAGGTGCTTATAAATATCTGGAACTGGGATCCGAACTGGAAGATAGAAATCAAGGAGAACGGCAAGACGCTTTCATGTACGCGCGTGAAGGGCTATGACCCTCTACATATCGCGGCATTGACATCCAAGCGTTTCAATAATTCCGCGATTAAAGAAGTTCCGGCCTTCATAACGAAGGAAAACTACCACATGTTCAAGGTGAAAGCCTCATCAGCGACATCTACCATCGACATCAAGGTTACCGATAAATTCGGAAATGTCTACACCGAGACGATGAAACGCCCGAAAGAATTCTCGACCGATGCTTATAAATAAACCTCACACACGCATAGCATGTCAGATGCTTGAAACAGCATTTTGAAACAGCATACATAATAATACAAACCAATAAAACGCATCAATATGTTCAACTCTTATGGAAAGTCGTTGCTGACTGCAGTCGCTTCTGTCCTGATGCTCGTAGGAGGAAGTTTCTCCCTACGTGCGCAGAGCCAGATCCGCGGTACGGTCTACGACACAGATAAGACCCAGCCTATGGCTGGAGCTACAGTCGTTGTCGAAGGCAAGAATGTAGCTACAATCACTGACGGCAGCGGAAAATTTTCCGTCAATGCCAAGGAAGGTGACGTGTTGAGTGTCCAGTTCATGGGCTACAAGACACAGAACGTCACGGTTTCCAAATCTTCGGTTTATGACATCATTCTCAAACCGGATTCTGAACAGCTCAGCGAGGTAATCGTGACCGCACTGGGTATGAAACGAGAAAAACGCTCTCTCGGTTATGCCGCTACGGAAGTGACCGGAGAAGACCTTAACAATGTGCAGAACTCCAACTGGCTCAGCGGTATGGAAGGAAAAGTAGCCGGCGTGCAATTCAACAAGGCATCCGGCCCTATCGGTTCCACCAAGGTGGTAGTCCGTGGTGAATCCTCCCTGGACGGCAACAGTTCGGCGCTTTACGTCGTGGACGGAATTCCTATCACATCCGGTACGATTTCCAATGCATCCGGTTCCGGATATACCAACCAGGACAACCCGATCGACTTCGGTGATGGTGCATCTGACCTAAATCCTGATGATATTGAATCAGTTACAGTCCTCAAAGGTGCTGCTGCCACAGCCCTCTACGGTTCACGTGCAGGTAACGGCGCAGTCATCATCACCACCAAATCAGGTTCTACAGCCAAAGGTATCGGCGTGACCTATTCTTCCCAATTTACTGCTGACGTCGCAGGATATTGGCCTGATTTCCAGACGGAATACGGTTCAGGTTCCGACCTCGGCTTGAATGAATACAACTTCTTCAACGCTGAACACAACGTGGAAGGCCTGCCTCGTAACTATAGCCGTTATGCATTCGGTGAAAAGTACGATGCCAGCAAGATGCGCTTCCAGCAGGATGGTATGGATTATGCCACCGGTTTGGCCCACAGGACTCCTTGGACATATAAGGATGACTGGTACTCAGGACTTTTCCGTACAGGCTGGACGTGGGACAATTCCGTTTCCATCGAAGGCGGCAACGGCAAAGGAACCTCCGTGCGTCTCTCATTCAAGAACACCAAGAACGAATATATCCTGCCTAACACCGGCTACAAGAGAAAATCTGTTTCACTCGCTGTCAAGAGCCAGATCAACAAGTATATCAAGCTCACTGCCAATGTGAACTACTTCATGACTGACTCAGACAATATGCCGTCGACCGGCTATTCGAACAACTCCGTAGTATATCAGCTTGTCTGGAACTCTACAAACATCTCGATGAAGAACTACAAGGACGAGTATTTCCAGGGACGTTGGAACAAAGAGACTTTCACGAGCGATACCGACATGCTTGTCGGCAAGAACAATTACTATAACCCTTACCGTATTCTGTATGCGATGCCTAATACCCAGGACAAGGACAGAATCTTCGGCAATATCGGACTCAATATCAACCTCTGGAAGAACAAACTCACTCTCGACCTGAAATCGGGAGCCGATGTGACCAATGAGTTCCGTACACAGCGCAAACCGTTCTATACATACAATTATACTCAGGGATGGTATCGTGAGCAGTCAAACTTCCTTGTGGAATTCAATACCGACTTCATGCTGAAATACACCGATTCATTCGTTCATGACAAGCTCACGCTTACTGCCGGATTCGGTGGCAACAACATGACCTACAACAGAAGAAGCTGGAAATACACTCTCGATAAACTTGACATTGAAGGCGTATATAACGTGAACAACTACCCTGCAGGTACACAGCCGGACTATAGCGCTTACAGATCGAAAAAAGTGGTGAACAGCCTTTATGGACTCGTCTCTCTCGGTTGGGATGATTGGGCATACCTCGACCTTACTGCAAGAAATGACTGGTCTTCAACACTTTCACCTGGCAACTGGTCATATTTCTATCCTTCAGTCAGCGCCTCTGTCCTCATTGACAAGGTCGCTAAATTCCAGGACTGGCTTCCGGCCGTTTCTTTCTTGAAGGCACGTGTATCCTGGGCGAATGTAGGTAAGGATACCACTCCTTATTCCATCTCATACGGATATACGGCCACTGCATTTCCTGGAGGATACCGTCCTGCGGCAACCTATCCGAACTACTATTTGAAGCCGGAAAATGTGGAAACATGGGAAGCCGGTCTCGAAGCCAAGTTCCTCAAGAACAGAATCGGCGTGGATATCGCTCTCTATCAGTCTGATGTGACTGATCAGATATATGATGTCCCTTACGACTACATCACCGGTGCGAAATATTATACCACCAATGTCGGCCTTATCCGCAACAAGGGTATTGAAATCGCATTGAACTTCACTCCGATCAAGACCAAGGATTGGAAATGGACCATCGGTATCAATGCTTCCCGCAACATCGGCGTTCTCAAGAGAATGTATGACGGCTGGAACAATGACAATCCGTTCCAGGAGGACTACGGTACCACCATCGGAAGCCGTCTCTTCGTTTACGACTATGTAGGGAAGAAGATGGGTGAATTGTGGGGACTCGGTCTTAAACAAGCTCCGGAAGGCTCTTTTTATCTCGATGAAAACGGAAACCAGGTGGACTGCTCGGGCATGGATATCATCAATGCCAAGACCGGACTTCCGGCATTGGATGACAGCTCCAATCTCAAATATTACGGAAATGTAAATCCTGACTGGCTGGGAGGTCTTACGACATCCTTGAAGTGGAGAGACATTACATTGAATGCTACTTTCACCGGACAGATCGGCGGAAAGACCGCTTCTGTCACCGCCGGCATCCTCGGTTATCAGGGTAAGCTCAAGAATACACTTGAAGGCCGTAATGACGGATTTGTCGCTCCGGGCGTGAATGCCATAAAGGCTGCTGACGGCAGTATTACTTATCAGAAGAACAATACGATTACTACCGATATAGTATCGTACTATTCCACCTATAAGGCAAACCGCTACAACTTCGAAGAATACATCTACGACAACTCATTCTTCAAGCTTAAAGAACTCACGGTTTCATACAACTTCCCTAAGAAGCTCATGGAAAAGACCAAGGTTATCCAGGGAATTACCGTGTCAGCCTATGCTACGAATCTTTTCTGCATAACCAACTATCCGTTCTATGATCCGGAAGTTACCGGTTATGTAGGATCCAATACCAAACGTGGTATCGAGTCCGGTTCACTGCCTATGACCAGATCATTCGGTGCCAACATCAAGATCAGATTCTAAGAGATATGAATACAATAAAGAAAATAATGTTCGGTGCGGCTGCTGCCCTCGGCATGACTGCCTGCACTGGCGACTTCGAAGATATAAATACGAATCCGAACAAGATGGATTTCGGCAAGATCTATGCGAGCAGCTGTTTCGAGCCGATACTCTACGGCATCGGATACCAGTCCCAGAAGCTTTGCCAATATTATAACAATGAGCTGATTCAGATGACTGCATATACGGCAGGCCAGACTCAGCATATCAAGGAATATATAGTAACCAACGGTAATTGGCAGACGATTTGGGACAATTACGCGCGTTACGGTGGTGATTGCCAGCACATGATTACATTGGCGAAGCAGTGGAATGACCCTTATTATGAGGCACTTGGCTTGATTCTGAAGGTGTACAACCTCTCGAATCTCGCTGACCTTTTCGGTGATATCCCATATACTGAGGCTTATCAGTTCACTGCGAACAGGACACCTAAGTTCGAAAGCCAGGCCGACCTTCAGGACTGTTTCCTGAATGACCTGGACAGTGCATGTCTGTACCTCTCCAAGAAACCGGTTCCTTCCAAATCCGGTCTTGACAAGATGTATGGCGACAATGTCATGAAATGGATCAAATTTGCCAACAGCCTCCGTCTCAGGATTCTCTGCCGCTATTCCGGAATGAACGACGGCAACTGGGCCAAGATCCAGGAAGTTATCGACAATCCGTCCAAATATCCGGTAATGACCTCGAATTCGGACAATGCAATGGTACCGTTCCAGGTTCAGGACCCGTATATGTCTTTCTGGGGCCAGGAGAAGCAGACTGCAACGAATTTCCAGGGCTATCGCTTTACGGAAAGAGTCATAAAGATGACAGTCGAATACAACAGCAAGGGCAAGTCCATATTCGTAGACCCGCGTATGGCAATGTTCGGAAAGATGGGAAAGAGTGACTGGGTAGGCGTCGTTTCCGGCTGTCTGCCTTCTGATACGGATGCGGAAGAAAATAAGAAACCGTCATATCCGGACAATTCCTTCATCAACAGAGCTGATTTCCCGGGCTTCATCATGGATTATTCTGAGATTCTTTTCATTGAAGCTGAAGGAGTTGAAAGAGGAAAACTTACTATATCCGGTCAGACTGCCAAGACATTGTATGAGGCTGCGCTTGACGCCAATATCGAGAAATGGGATGCCATCGGTCAGGCTTCTCCTGCGGCTAAGACCATCAGGAAGAGCGATGTGAAGACACTTAAACAGTCGAAGTTGGCATCTTATGACAAGGCTGCCGCAAAGGATGGAACCAGCATCTATGCAGACCCGCTGGAACTGATTCTGTCACAAAAGTACCTGTCCCTCTTCTATTGCGGTTTCGAGCAGTATCATGAGTGGAGAAGAACCGAATATCCGTTGCTTACGATCGGCGTCGGTACAGGTGCAAATGACAATGAACTCCCTACAAGGTTGGGCTATCCTAACTATACCGTGACATCCAACAAGCAGCATGTTGAAGAAGCTCTCAGCCGTATGGGCGGAGACAACAATATGCATACTGCATTGGATTGGTCATATCTGAAACTTAATGGTTCTCACAGGAATAAATAATGAATTTTAGTATGAACAAGATATTTTACGTGTTGTCATCGGTGGCTCTCTCTGCGTTGGCGGTATCTTGCCAGAAGGAGACAGAGTTCAAGATTGAAGGCACTCCTAATTTTACCATTTCGGTAGGGAGCGATGTGATAGTCGACACGGATTCGGAGAATTTCAATTATACGCTGAATCTCGCGCATCAGGAATATTCAGCCAAAAAATCCGTAAAAACCGGAAATGATGACGTGCTGGCCTCCTCTGTTTTCGAGGTCCGGTCCAACCTCCGCTGGAAAATTGCCCCTGCGGATGAAAATGTGGTTTATGATTGGGTGTCACCTTTCCCGGGAGTCGGAGAAAAGGACGGAAAGTTCATTTTTAAGGCTTCCAGAAATCTTTCCAACAAGGAAGACCGTGACGCATATTTCTACATCTGGTTCGATAAAGGAAACGGTTTCGAAGAACTTCCGGGACTTCTTACTGTTCATCAGAGCAAAAGCCCTGATTTTGTGGAACTTAGTGAGGCGAAGTACGATGTGAACGCCACCGCCAAGAAACTCAAACTCACGGTGTTGGCCAATGTCGATTGGGATTACTCTCTCGAACCTATGGAGGAATACGCGACGACTGACGTTGATTGGATCGAGGATGCCAATGAGCATGTGGCGTCCAAGCACATTGATACTCTGAACTTTACAGTATCTGCAAATGCAGGTGGCCTCCGTGGAGCCAATCTCAAGGTTACATATAAGTTGAATGAAACCGAAGGCGTAAAGGAGTACACTGACATTATTCCTATAATCCAGTATCCTGCGACAGAAGCTTCAGTAGAAGGCTTCCCTGTTCAATGGGCTGCCGCTTCCAATGACTATCCGTCTTGGGCTTCCGAGCACAAGATCGCCCCTGTTACCGGTGACGGTCAGATCTATTATCATGTCATTGACAGAAGCGAAATCGGCGGAAAAACAAGTTTGGATGTGAGCGGAAAGAATCCGCGCGTCAGTGGGGCATGGCCTGGTGATTACCTGGAATTCAAGGCAAATTCGCCTATATCTGCCGGCTCTATTGTCAAGCTTAAATTTGAGGCCAGGACATCCGGCTCCGGTCTGAAACTCTGGAGGCTTCAGTACAAGGACGGAGAAGAATGGAAAGATGCGTCCAAACTCATCACAAGATCGATTACAGGCGATACCAACAACAAGGAAAAACCTGTATCAATAACCAAAGAGGTGTCTTATACCCATCAGTTCAAGGGCGGTTCTTCCGATGCCGACAATGATGTCATTACAGCAGTAGTCAACTATGCCAATACAACTGATGCCGTAGTGTTCAGATTGATTTGTGCTGCGAACTGGACTGGCAGTCAGTGGCAGGAAGTGCCTAATACATCTTCTTTCCGTCTGGCTTATACCGCCGATTCGGATAATCAGCCTGAAATCTCTGTGATTGCTGCGGGTACGGAGGACGTTTCCAAACCTGATATTCTTGTCTCAGGCCTGGAAAACAACATCATGACCTTTGAAGGTGTTCCTGAAGGGACCAAGAAGTTCACGGTGACATCCACCAGTGCATTTACGTTGACACCGAATGTGGATTGGATTACCCTCAGTGAAACTGAAGGAGAAGCAGATGATGAGAAGACCATCGTCGTTACATGTAAGGAAAGCACATCCTCTTCTTTAAGAAAAGGCCAGATTGACATCAAGTCCGGTGTTTCCCATTACTATATCACAGTGGTTCAATCCGCTGCCGGCGGCGATCTCGACCCTCTCATCAGCATCTCTGACGGCAACAAGAAGACTGTCAGCGGCAAGGGAGAAGAGTTCACCGTCAAGGTTCAGGCCAATGTTGATTTCCAGACGGAGATCAGCGACTCCTGGATTACCGCCGTGCCGGTAGCCTCCACGAAGGCGATGGTCGAGTCCAAGACATTGAAATTCAAGGCAGAGGCCAATGCTTCCGACGCTGCCAGAACAGCGACAATCCGTTTCTATAAGGACGATATCGAATCTGTCCTCACGGTTACACAGGATAAGTTTGCGCCGGAAATTAAAATCACTATTGACGGTGATGCGGAGTTGATTCCTGCAGAAGGAGCTGATATTACGGCGACGATTGAATCCAATGTTGATTTTAAGGCGACAGCAACAGGTATTAAACTTCCATTGCCTGAGACAATTCCTGCCGGAACCTATAACGATGTAAAAATCAGCATCCCTGCCAATGACGGTGGACTTAGAAATATTAAAGTGGTGCTTACGGCGGTAGGGACCACCTATTCCAAGGAGTTGTCAATAGCGCAGCTCGGAAAGAATATGACTTCTTTGTTCTCCGATGACTTCAGCTGGCTTGATCCTCTTATCAAGTCTTGGAACGACACTTCCAAGACTCCTGTCGGCGATCCTGTGGAAGGCTTCTATCTGGAAGGTAGCAAGACAGATGTGAACTATGACAGCAAGACGGGTGCGTCGAACACTGACCTTACTCAGAATGTGTCTACCGCGCCTTTTGACCAGATTCCAGAGCTTTTGAAAAATAAGGGCTATGAAGATATGAATGCTGGAAAGAAAGCTATTTATCCGCAGAAATCATATCTCAAGTTTGGGCGAACCAGTACCCAGACCGCCCTTAAGTTGCCGGCATTGAAGGATTTGGCAGAATCATCTGATGCTGTGGTCGAGTTTGACTGGTGTGCGCAAATTTCCAGCAAAGGAAACATTGATGACGTCAAACTGGCGGTCGGAATCATCGGAAACGGTACTTTTGCTGATGGCAACAAGTACAGCAAGGACCTTGTTACTGCTCAAAAGAAAGGTCAGATGTTCTGGAACCATGTGAAGTTGCTTGTCAAGGGAATTGATAAGGATACCCGTCTGGTGATATTCTACTCTCCTTGTTTAAACAAGAATACCGGTGCTTTCAACTTTGCAGTTAGTAAAGCCCACAGATATCACATCGACAACATCCAGATTTCCAAATAGCCACTGACTTATCTAAATAGATTCTTCCGGGACGGCCCACAAGCCATCCCGGATTTTTCATATCTGCAATATGCCGAAAGATGATTATATTTGCAAACTATGAACTCTATGAACCCAGGAAGAAAAATCGACGTGATGGGCATCATCAACATCACGGACAACTCATATTACGCGGAAAGCCGCTGCCTTGACGGCTCGGGAAACGATGACCTTGGCCGTATTGTCAGCCGTGCAGCCCAAATGATCGGAGACGGCGCCACGATACTCGACATCGGCGCATGCTCCACCAGACCCGGATCCGACCCCGTCGGCGAAGACGAAGAATGCCGCCGGCTCGAACCCGCATTGAAAGCCATCCGGCAGGAATTCCCCGAAATCGCCATCTCCGTCGACACATATTGGCCCTCCGTCGTCCGCCGCACCTTCGACACCATCGGCCAGTTCATTGTCAATGATGTTACGGCCGGCGAAGGAATGTATGACAAGTCGGATGAAATGCTCCGTACCGTCGCCGAGCTCGGCCTTCCTTTCGTGGCAATGCACATGCGGGGCAATCCCAAGACCATGCAGTCCCTCACGGAATACGACAATGTCACCGCCGAGGTGCTGGACTATTTCCGTCAATTCGCGTCGAAGGCAGAAGCTGCTGGCGTGAAAGACTGGATTCTTGACCCCGGATTCGGTTTCGCCAAGACTATCGAACAGAACTATCAGATGCTCAGGGAACTGGACCATTTCGCCGGACTCGGGAAACGTATCTTGGTGGGTATGTCGCGCAAGAGTATGATATTCAGGAAGTTCGGTATTACTCCGGAAGAATCGCTGCCAGCCACGCAGGTCTTGCATTACAAGGCATTGTGCCTGGGCGCAGACATCCTTCGCGTCCACGACGTGGCTGAAGCCGTGCGCACCGTGGCCCTTTACCGTGAGCTGGAGCATTGAAATTCCTGCCGCAAAAGGCTGGATTGTCGCGACTTCTTATTAAATTTGCACACCTTAATTTTTAGATAGATGGACACACATTCATTATTGGCAGTATCGCCGATTGACGGACGCTATGCCTCCAAGACAGAACCGCTGAAAAGCTATTTCAGTGAATTCGCATTGATCAGATACCGCATCCGCGTCGAGATTGAATATTTCATTGCACTTTGTGAAATTCCGCTGCCGCAGCTAGCAGACGTCGACAAGTCGAAATATCAGGCAATGCGTGACATCTACCTGAATCTCACTCCGGAGCAGGCGATGGAGGTGAAGGAAATCGAGAAGACCACGAATCACGACGTGAAGGCGGTCGAGTACTTCATCAAGCGTCATTTCCATGAACTGGGCCTCGACAAATGGTCGGAGTTCGTGCATTTCGGCCTCACTTCGCAGGATATCAACAACACTTCGCAGCCCATGATGCTGAAAGAAGCCATGGATAATGTCTATATGCCGGCATTGAAAGAGGTCCTGGACATCATCTCAGGCATGGCAGAGGAGTGGAAAGATGTTCCGATGCTCGCGAAGACCCATGGCCAGCCGGCATCCCCGACCCGTCTCGGAAAAGAGTTCAAGGTCTATCAGGTCCGTCTGGAAGAACAGCTCAGACAGTTCGCGCTCCTGACCTATCCGGCCAAATTCGGCGGCGCCACCGGCAATATGAATGCGCACAAAGTCGCATACCCGCACATTGACTGGATAGCCTTCGGCAATGATTTCGTATCGTCGCTTGGCTTGAAGCGTTCCTTCCCGACCACCCAGATCGAGCATTACGACAACCTCGCAGCCATCTTCGACTGCCTCCGTCGCATAAATACCATATTGACAGACCTTTGCCGCGACATCTGGACATATATCTCGATGGAGTATTTCAAGCAGAAAGTGAACAAGAACGAGGTCGGTTCTTCCGCGATGCCGCACAAGGTGAACCCTATCGACTTCGAAAATGCCGAGGGCAACTTCGGAATGGCTGACGCTGTCTTCACGTTCTTGTCAATGAAATTGCCGATTTCCCGTCTCCAGCGCGACCTTACCGATTCCACGGTTCTCCGCAATGTCGGTGTCCCTGTTGCTCACGGCCTGATCGCCTTCGCTTCTCTCAAGAAGGGACTCGGAAAATTGATTCTCAATGAAGATGCTCTCCAGGCTGATCTTCACCGCAACTGGGCGGTAGTAGCGGAAGCTATCCAGACGATTCTCCGTCGCGAAGGTTACCCGAATCCTTACGAGACTCTCAAGGCATTGACCCGCACCGGAAGCGTAATCGATGAGAATACCATCAAAACTTTCATTGACGGCCTTCAGGTAAGTGATTCCGTGAAAGAGGAACTATACCAGATTACACCTTGGTCGTACACCGGTTTCTAGTGAACGATTGGTAGCCAAAGACATACAAATACAAAAAATGACGCGAAAAATAAAAAGTTTGCGTCATTTTTTATTGTTCGTCCAGCACGAACATACTCTAAAGGGTGCAAGTCCCTAAACCGCCCTGA
>ENA-OOUZ01000470-OOUZ01000470.1-human-gut-metagenome-genome-assembly--contig:-NODE-470-length-19698-cov-4.347859_pt1 | contig 19698 bp, 18 predicted proteins | sample MGYA00241546_ERZ501274 | MGnify/ENA primary metagenome ERZ501274 (study PRJEB25962, sample SAMEA2042363) | human gut metagenome | biome: human gut; feature: human-associated habitat; material: faeces...
GTATTGCTGCCTAATGATTTTCTTTATGTTTTCTGCGACTTCGGATGGAGTATGTATATTTTCCATGTTTATTTAATTTTTCTGCAAATATATATTATTATTAAATATCAAATAAAACTTAATATAAATATATATTTATTTGTCTTTTTTTTTGAGTGTGACGCGATACTCTAATCTTATAATCATATAGTGTCTTGGGGTGGAGAATATGAGTCGTGATATAATTGTTGCGAGAATATCGGCAACAATGGGATAATCATAAATGTGTTGCCGGTAGAGAAATCGTATAGAAAGATTTGGATATTCCGGAATTTTAGTGCAATTTTGTCAACAAATTAGTTGACAAATGAATGTCGGGAAATACATATTGACACTCGCGGCAAAAGAAGGATATTCGCAGTCGGATGTGGCGCGACGAACGGGTATATCACGGCAAATGTTGAGCTATATAATTGCCGGTGAACGGAAACTGACGCTGCCTCAGGCCCTTAAGATTGAGTCCTTGTTATCGCTGAAGACTGGGACGCTTATTCTAATGCAGGATGAAGATTATATTAAAAAATATCAGATTACTCTTCGCCATTCCCTGTGTATGAAACTTATCGAAGTAAATGCGTTTTGGTCATACGACAATGCCGCCGAAGATGATATCTCTGATGAGGACATCATCGAAAAGACATTATTGCTGCTCGATATGGACGACATTTCCCGCCTTTTTGAATTATATTCTCGGAAATTTGTCCGAAAAGTTTGGGAAAGCCGGCTGGCGTCTCAAGGTGAGTATCTCCATTCCCTCAATATGATGATTGCCCAGTATTATTTTAATATTCAGTATCCAGAGCAGTTTCTTCGTCGCAGGGAAGCCGCTCATATTCATAAAGTTACTCAGGATGCGTAAGGGACTTACTACAAAAATCGAGGAAATCATAGACGATATTTCCGGACTGAACTGCATAGATGGTTATGTGCTTTGTGGAGGCACGGCTTTAGCAATGCAGCTGGGGCATCGTCAGAGCGAGGACCTTGACTTTATGGCTTGGCGAAAATCAAAGGATGAAAAACCTGAGGTTGATTGGACGGACATTTATCGTGAAATTGAAGAAAAAGTCGGACATATTGACAATATGGACATTCTTGGCTTCGATCAGGTCATATTTCTTGTGAAATGTGTAAAACTGTCGTTCTATGTCAGTGATAAGTATGCACCGCCGATGACGGTCTTGCCATATCTGGGGAACATCCGCATAGCTTCAATGGATGCAATACTTGCGATGAAGCTTGAAGTTATGCTCAGGCGAATGAAATTCCGGGACTATTATGATGTTTACTGCATTGTTCGCAATGGCTTGGACATCGCTGTGGGAATTGACACTGCAATAAAGTATTCGCAATTTCGTCTGAAAAGAAAGAATGTCGTGGCAATGCTCCTGTCTGGCAGCTTTCACGAAGACTCAAACTTCAGGCAACTTGCTCCGATTTACGATGTCACCGAACCACAAATGCGTGAATACCTCCTCCGCAAACTTCAAGATGCCGGATTGTAAGATTGCGCTAAATTGTAGTGCAGTAGTCTTTCCGCTTCCATTGGGGGAATTTTTGTATAGAAAGGGGCAAAAAAGTTGAGCTGATATATGTGGGTTCGGCGCGAATGTTGAATATATGCGGACGCTGCAAACGGTGGCTTATTCCGTTCCCGTGCCTTGAGATACAGGCCGATGCCCACAAGGCGTACGACTACACAAGCAAGGGGAATCTCGTTGCCGTAATCACGAACGGGACGGCCGTGCTCGGACTTGGGAACATCGGCGCTCTCGCCTGGAAGCCCGTGATGGAAGGTAAAGTCCGTGTCAATGTTACCGGATATCGCTGCCGCTGCAAAGATACGGGGCACATCCCGTTCCATTTATCTGTCATTGACATTGACCTCCCAAGTATTGCAACAATGCAGATTCCTCTTGAGGAGCGCACCGAGGGTGAAAATTACTTGAGCGGCAACAAGTCCGTCTCCGGTGTCCGTCTGAACCACTACAAACTGTCCGACGACGGACGCTATCTCGAGATCGACCTTTCGATTATCCTGTACCGCGAAACGAAAGGCGACATCCGGTTCCTCTACAAAGGCGCCACCAACGTAAAAGCGACTCGCAGGTGATTGAAACTCATACGTTTACTAAATTCGGAATTTGTTGTTTCTTTGCAATGGATTCCGAATTTGCGTTTCAATCCGATGGGACATGATGCTGGTTTATGCTATTGTTAAAATAATGATATTTTGCTATTTTTGCGATAAATACTAATAATCGCGCATCGTTAAATACTAAAACCGGCACGTCGTCAAATACTAAATTTGAAGCTCAAACAAATACTGATATGGCAACACCTGGTGAAAAATTAGCAGAGTCTTTGCAGGCTCTTTGCACACACCTTTGAGTCCTGATGAATGTGATGTTGGCCTCCGGCGGCTATGACTGGGTGGTGATTACGACAGACAGACGTGCGGAATATATGGCTGCGCTGGAGACAGCAAGCACAAAAGGCGACATCCTGCCTTTTGCAAAGTTTGTCATTTCGATTCTCGGACAAAATGATTTTTTGTAACTTAGGGGGGCGTAAATATATGAAAGCCCAATGGACCCTATATACAACTATTCCCTCTGTGCCGCGTTGCCGTTGATGCTGTTCTTCGGCTTCTATTTTTTGTTGGGCAGAACTCCGGAAAAGGCGATTTTTGAGAATTTTCTGCGCTCCCGACGCATAATGGGAGCGGCAATGCTGTTGCTCGCTGCCAACTATTCGGTGCATTTCTTTATGAAAGTCCGTTTCAATGACGCCGATGCCGCCATCCTCATAAACCTGTCCACTTATTTCCTGTGCTACTGGCTGTTCAGCTCGGCCCTTACCACATTGCTTGACCGCAATTATATCACCAGGCGCAGGCTATTGGCACATATGTCATTGTGGGTGCTGTACTCCGCGATCTCCTGCATTGTCCTGAAACTGTTGCCGGAAGGGACGGCTCAGACAGTGGCGATATTGGCCTTGGCTGTGTGGCTGGTCGTATATGGGCTGTTCCTGACATGGCGGCTGCTGCGGACCTATCACAGGGTCATCCGCATTTTCAACGAAACCCATGCGGACGACATCGGGGCCTATATCAAGTGGCTTTCCGTTTTTACTTATTGGGCCGTAATATTCGGAGTGGGCTGCGGATTGCTGACGTTCCTGCCCGACAAATACGTCTATATCTGGATTCTGATGTCAATCCCGTTCTACATCTATCTCTTCCTTTGTTATCTGAACTATATGCTGTTTTACGAGCAGGTGGAAAATGCAATGGAGGTCAATGAAGAGCTGGATCATTTTGAGGCGGAGCCGATGCAAGAGACACCATCCTACCATGCCGAAATCGCGGAGAGAATCAAGTGTTGGGTCAATGCTGATGGTTACGTCCGGACAGGACTTACCATAAAGGACTTGTCAGAGCAGTTTCATACCAATCGCACCTATCTCTCCGAGTTCATAAATGCCACGTATGGAGTGTCATTCCGTGACTGGATTACAGGGCTCCGCATTGAATATGCGAAACGCCTGCTCGTGCAATATCCTAAGTTGACGCTGGCTGATATTTCAGAACGATCCGGCTTTTTGTCGCCGAGTCATTTCATCCGCATCTTCAAGGAAAACGCGGGATGTGCGCCTGCCAGATGGCGGAAATCCAGTTGATGCGGCGGCGGAAAAATAGCCTAAACGACAAAGATGTGCGATTCTGACAATTGAAACGCTATTTTTCATCGGAAATCGGCCCGAAATGAATTCTCTTTGCTTTCTTTGTACAGAGCATTTTTTAAATGCAGTTTAAATCACTTGCTAATATATAGCTGACATTATGAAAAGATTCTTTATTTCCCTTGCAGTATGTTCTTTGCTGGCATCGGCCGTTTCGTGCGAATATGACGCACCGAACATCAATTTCACCACCACCGTTACCAATGATTATTCAGAAGTCGTCCAGGCGATTGAGGATCAGACATTGACCCTTGCCGAAAAGTTGAAGATCATCAATGATGCACTCGATAATCAGACATTGACCATCACCCAGCAGGCGGACATCCTGAAGAAAGCCTATGAAAACGGGGTTATCAAATACGAGGAATTGTTCGAAAGGCTGCTTGACCGACTTGGGAAAATCAAAGAAAGCACCGAAGAGAAACTCGACGCCATCAAGGAGGCGCTCGAAACAGGAAACGATACCATGAAAACCAAGCTTGACGCCATCAACAAAGCGATCAACAAGGGAATTGTGGACATCAATGCCAAACAAGACCTCATACTTACGGCATTGAACAGTTCATCGTCGTATAAATTCACCAAAGATGAACTGTTGGAGGTCGGTGATGACTATCTGCTGGTTCTCGCAACCTTCTGGAACAGTAATTTCGAAAACTATGAGGTGGTACGAGCCCTTATGGAATTGATACCGGCATCATTGCCAGCACGATATAAGTTCTGGTACCATCAAGCGTCAGGCAAATATGCATTTAGCGGAAGGGAGTCTACGAGTTTCTATGGACCGGCCATTACGGAAGGCGGATGCTTGAATGCCATAAGAGGTGCAAGCGATTTGTTCCTTGCGATTGACCTTGAATTGAACAGCGACGCTCCGCGCTACAGGCACGTCGGTTTCAACACTTGCTACCTGCTCAAAAAAACATATAGAAGAGGATATGCTTATTTCGTCGTAGATAAGGGAGATAAGACAGCCGGAATCAAAGTCAAGCCGGAGTCATCAATACAGAGCGGCGACATGTTTAATGATTATTCCAACGTAATCATATACGAGCATCGTTTCGAAGCCGAGAAAGGAAGAACCGGCGTCTGGGGCTACAGAGGCCTGGCAAATGGCCAACTTCCCGGAGATAAAGTTAAAAGTGTAGACTTTATATTCGTGAAAGATGAGTAACCGCTAAACACTTGATTATGAATAGATTATTAATATTAACATTGACATTGACAGCAATCCTGTTCGTGCCCCTCATTGATATCGGGGCTCAGGAGCGCGGCAGCGGGACTTATCGCACTTGCACCTGGAGTCTGTATGGAGAAGCCGGCGCCACGATGTCGCATGGTATCGGCATTTCGAATGTGAATGCTGCGCCCTGGACAAGCGTTTCCCCGGAAATCGGGGCGGGCGTGTCCTTCAACTTACGCCCATGGATCAGGCTCGGCCTGAACTATGACTTTTCCAAATATGCCAGAGAATTGAGGTTCAATAAGTTGCAGCCATTGGACACTCCTGCCGGGGATGGCACCATTGACACTGACGGCACCCACACAGGGGATCTCTCGGGGGATTTCTCCGGAGAAATAATTCCGGACATAGACGGTACGCCGGCAGGGGACAGGCATCTTCTTGAGAAAACCGGCGGACTCGCTTATACCAAGATGTGGACACATTACCATGCCACCGACCTTACGCTGGAGTTCAACGTGATGGAAATCTGGAAAAACCGGACAGACAAGCGTTTCAACCTCTACGCGGGGGCGGGTTTCGGCTGGCTCTTCGCCAAAGGCAACACCTATAACATCGCCATGGGCAATGAGCGCTGGAAAGAAAAGTACAAGGAGACCACCGACATCTGGCTCAAGGCCGAAAACATCCGCCACAACTATAATACAGGATATGTCCCAATGCTGGTTTCCGCGGAATTCGACGTAAGCCCTATCGTAACATTGGGATTACAAGGCAATTACAAGCGGCTCCTCAAGTGCGACAATGCCCCTAAGGGAATCGGCACCGTGTCCATGGTCGTGAGGCTGAATCTTCTCGGCGGAAAGTCCGGATACAAGAGCAAGGCCAGCAGGTTACGTGAATCCGAGAATGCCCTGGCCGCCATGAGGGACATGAATGCGGCAATAAAGGAGGATTGTGAGGATTCAGTACATTCACTGAAAGATGATCTTGCAGACTCGGAGAATGAAGTGGCCAAGCTGAAGTCCCAGTTGGAGGACCTCGAAAAGGAGAAAGAGGCACTCAAGTCGCAAGCGGAGGATAAGCCAAAGCGTGACACGCTCGACACCGGCTGCATCCTGTTCGACTTCGACAGCTGCAAGTTGCGCCCGAAGGCCAAGACTGAGCTCAATGATTTCGCAAATAGGCTCAAGTCAATGGAGGACTATGACCTGGTGGTCATCGGCGAGGCTTCTGCAATAGGCGACAGCAGGTATAACCAGAGACTCAGTGAACTACGTATAGACAGTGTAATCAGCTATCTGAGCAAGAAGGGGATCGACTGCAGCCGCGCATATCGTCAGGCGCTTGGAGATTCCAGAAATGACAAGACGGAATCAGCCCAGCAAGCCACGATACTGGTTGTCTCTGATATGTAAGACGTTCCTGCTTTCAGTGAAAAAGCAGTATATTTGTTCTGTAATTTCGTGAGGGCGTTCGCGAACGGCCTGGATTGACAGAAATAATGGAACAAAAGAGAAATTCGAATGTGGAAGTGTTGCGCCTGGTCCTGATGCTGGCCATATTTGCCTGGCACATATTGGTGCACGGCTATGGATTCAAGGATGTGGCACAGAGCGGAATGGCATTGACAGGCAATGGAGCGGGTATCATACTCGCTCCATTGTTTGCCCCCGCCACATATTGCTTCATGTTCATATCAGGATATTACGGCATGAAGTTTTCCGTGAAGAAAGGGCTCACGATAGAACTGTGGCTGCTAATAACATCCATTCTGACATTTTTCATCTGCACTTTCTTCTTCTGGCCTTTCTCGTCAGGAGGCTTCTTTAAAGCCTGCTTCCCGATCAGCTCGATGAGATGGTGGTTCATGACTTATTACATGATCATATTCCTGCTTTCGCCGATACTGAACAGGGGCTGTGAAAGTTTGAGCAAGAATGGCTTTCTACTGATAATCAGCCTGTTGGTGCTATATCAGACCATATCATTCATCAGAATCGAACCGAGCGGCGGCTGCAATTTCCTGGGGCTGTTGACGATATTCCTGTTGGGCAGGTATTTCAGAATCCACAAAATCGAAATTGAACGTAAAAAGGTGTACGGAGTGCTGCTTTATGTGGCGGTAGTTGTCGTATGTCTCCTGACAGGCCACGCTGTAATCAGACTGTCCGAATACATTCTGAGCAAAATCAATACCCATAAATTCGAAGATTGTAGTATATTTGTAAAATGAGGACAATAATATTGACAATAATATCTGCATTGGCATTGACCCCGGCGATGTCGGCGGCATCAGCAGACATAGTACAGAATGACAAGGACTCCACAGCCATAAAGAGATGGATTGACAATCTCGTGGAATCTGAAATGGATGAGTATCTGGCCAATATGCCGAACATCGAAGTCGGAAAAGGAGTTTCGTTCAGCCCGAAGGATAATTCATTCAAGACCACGCTCCGCTTCATGATGCAGAATCTGGCCGGAGCCAACTTCGACGACAAGATGAAGGTCAATGATACGGACGGCCAGGTAAAGCGGCTCCGTCTGCGTTTAGACGGCTATATGTTCTCCCCGAAATTCATCTATTCCATACAGTTGGGCTTCACAGGCAGTGATGCCAAGCCGACACCAAACGGCAAGATGAACCTTATACTGGACGCCATAGCCTACTTCAAGCCGAACTCGTCATGGAACTTCGGATTCGGCCAGGCGAAAGTGAAGACAAACCGTGCCAGAATCAACTCCTCCGGCTCGTTGCAGTTCTGCGACAGGAGCATCGTGAGCAGCGAATTCGGAACAGACAGGGACTTCGGATTCTTCGGAGAATACCACTACGGCGGCATTGACAAATTCGCATTGTCCGCATTGGCCTCGATAACGATGGGCGAAGGCCGGAACTGGGGCTCGACCGACAGCAAAGGGTTGGCGTACTCAGCGCGTTTGGAGGTGTTCCCGCTCGGCAGATTCCATGCAAAAGGCGAATATATCGAGGGTGACACATATTTTGAGGAAACGCCGAAACTGATGTTGGGCGGCGGCTATTCGTACAACCATCACGCGATGATGTCCCGCGGCATGAGCGGCAGCATCCTCCCGGACACGAGGAACATAAATCTGTACTATGCAGATATGAGCTTGAAATACAGAGGCTTCGCGCTCAATGCGGACCTCATGGGACGTCACACCTCCTCGCCGGTTTTCGCGGGAGGCAAGCCTTTCGTCTATAACGGGGCCGGTGTCAATGTCCAGGCAAGCTATCTCTTCGACAAGAAATGGGAGGTCGCGTTGAGGAATTCGTCAATGATTCCTGAAGGGGAGGTGAGGCATTTTGCAGGATACAAAGTGTGGAACCAGAGCACATTAGGTGTGACCAGATATATTATAGGACATAGTCTGAAAGTGCAGTTGGACCTTTCTTTCAACAAGATGGTGGAGCCGGTTTCGCACGATTATGACCGTCTGGGAGTACGGCTGCAGCTGGAACTCGGTCTGTAGCAGGCGCTTGGCTCGCATGGCGGGGCAGAAGCTAAAATTGAAACATACATAACTATGGCGAAAGTAATCAGCGGAAAGGAACTGTCCGCAAAACTGAAAACAGAAATGGCGGCACAGGTTGCCACATTCCCGGAGAAATATGGACGTGTGCCACATCTCGTGGTCATTCTCGTGGGAGAAGACCCGGCCAGCCAGTCTTACGTGAAGGGCAAGGCCAAAGCGTCAGAAGTAGTGGGCATCAGGAACACCACTATCCTGAAACCGGCGGACATCACAGAAGAAGAGCTTTTGGGACTTATTGCCCAGCTCAATGCAGATGACTCCGTGGACGGTATCCTGGTCCAGTTGCCTCTGCCGAAACATATCGACGAAGATAAGGTGATAGCGGCCATTTCCAAAGACAAGGACGTGGACGGATTTCATCCCCTGAATGTGGCGGCGCTCTGGCAGAAACAGCCTTGTACAGTTCCGTGCACCCCGAAAGGCATCATCAGAATGCTTGAGGAAGCAGGTGTGGAAATCAAGGGAAAACGTGCCGTAGTGATAGGCAGAAGCCAGATCGTGGGCCTTCCGGTAGCGAAACTCTTCCTGGACAGAAATGCGACAGTGACCATTTGCCATAGCAGAACCGCTGATCTGCCCTCAGTTACAAGGGAGGCTGAGATTCTCGTGGTAGCCATCGGCAGGGCCAAATTCGTGACCGCAGACATGGTGTCACCGGGTGCAGTGGTAATCGACGTGGGAGTGAACAGGATCCCGGAAACAGGCAAACTTTGCGGAGACGTGGATTACGAGGCAGTGGAACCGATAGCATCAGTCATCACCCCGGTACCTGGCGGAGTCGGCCCTATGACCATAACCTGCCTGATGGAAAATACCATTGAACTTTTCCTCAAGAAGATGAATGCCTAGGAACGGGCAATGTAAGACTATAACTAATAATGATTTGATATGAAGAAGATTACAGTATTGGCGGCTCTTCTGGCAAGTGCGCTCATGTCAGCCCAGCCGGCTCCCGGCAGTTTCGAACAGAGTTGGAAACCGGGGCCTGACTGGCTGAAAAACGGTGTGATATATCAGGTTTATCCGTCTTCCTATAAGGATTCTGACGGAAACGGAATCGGAGACATACGGGGAGTCATCTCCAAACTTGACTACATAGAAAGCCTCGGAGTGAGAGCCATCTGGTTCAACCCGCTGTTCGAATCAGGCTGGATAGACGGAGGTTACGACATCATTGACTTTTATAAAGTGGATCCGCGCTTCGGTACGAACAACGATCTGGTCGAATTGGTGGAAAAAGCTCATGCGAAGGGCATCAAGGTGATGCTGGACTTGGTTGCGGGCCATACCTCCGACAAGCACCCGTGGTTTGTCCAGAGTTCCGAAGACACGAATCTGCAGTACTCGGATTACTACATCTGGTCAGACAGGCTTCCGGACAAGAAAGCGGAAGCCGACCTGGAAAAGATGCTGCAGGACCCTAACTACATGCAGAACACCATCGGAAAATGGATGCTCAGCAAATATCCGAGAAACAAGTACTACTGCAAGAACTTCTATGCCTGCCAGCCGTCGCTCAACTACGGATATGCAAATCCGAATCCTGACCATCCGTGGGAACAGGGTGTGAACGAGCCTGGCCCGAAGGCTGTACGTCAGGAGCTCAAGAACATCATCGCGTTCTGGTACGGCAAAGGTGTGGACGGATTCCGTGTGGATATGGCCAACAGTCTGGTGAAGAACGATAAGGACAAGTCCGCAATTCTGGACCTCTGGAGAGAAGTACGTGAATGGTCCGACAAGAACTATCCGGATCACGTGCTGATGGCGGAATGGGGCTCCCCGAAATATTGCCTTGCATCAGGATTCAATGTGGATATGGACCTGAACAGCACCAGGGCACATAACCGCAGAATGTACTTCGACAGAAAACACCAGGCCGACGGCGGCTCATATTTCTCATTGAACGGCGGCCAACCGTCAGTAAAAGACCTCTATGGCAATGACTGGAAAGCTGACCAGATAGACCGGAACACTACTCCGGCCCAGATGCTCAAGGAGTATTACGACTACTTCACGGATTGTCTGAACAGCACGTCCACAATGGGATATTTCGCCACGATTTCAGGCAATCACGATCATCTCCGCCTGAACATGGGCGCGCGCAACACCCCTGACCAGCTGAAAGTCATGCTGACTTGGGTGCTGTCAATGCCGCTTCCGATCCTCTATTACGGTGACGAAATCGGAATGCGTTCACTCGTGGATATGCCTAACGTAGAAGGCGCGAACCACAATGGCAAGGAACGTGCCGGCGCACGTAGCCCGATGCAGTGGAGTCAGGGAGCAACCGCAGGATTCAGCACCTGTTCTCCGGACAAGCTTTATCTGCCGGTGTGCCCGGACTGGACCCCGGCCACCTCATATCCGCATTATCTCGAATGGAAAAAGGATTTCGAAGCCGGAAAGTCCAAGACTGTCGCTGCCGGTGCCCCGACCGTAGAGGCACAGGACAATGATCCGGAGTCAATGCTGAATTGGGTCCGCTCTCTGATCAAGTTCAGGTCGGAGACTGAGGCATTCTGGGCAGACAGCAAGTTTATCCCTATTTTCAATGAGGCGCAGCCATATCCGATGGTCTTCCTCAGAAGCAATGGAAAAGACACCTACCTTATAGCATTGAATCCTACAGGCGAGCGTAAGACACTGACACTCAGTAGTGAAATCAGTGATTACAAATGCGTGACGAAAGGTGCTAAAGGACTTGTGGCTCCGGCAAAATCGCTAGGAAAAGCTACATACAAGTGCTCTGGCAAAGGGGATGTGCTCACACTCGGGGCTACATCGGCTCTGATTGTCAGATTGTAGATTTCAGGTAAACTTGGCAATCTGCAACCTGTCTGATGTAATCATTACCGCAGAAAAACCATTAAAACTATAGCCGACTATGTCTATTCTGAAAAAAATGTTGGTACGGATACCGACTAAGAAATCTTATCTGGCGATGGCCTGGGACGCTACGGCCAAAGGTCAGACTGACTTGGCGACACATCTGTTCAAGCTTGCTTATGCACAGGAGACGACTGCGGAGAAGAAAGCGGAAGCGGCATGGAACATTTATGTTGACTGCAAGAACAAGGAAAAGTATAACGAGGCTTACCTCTGGTGCGAGAGAACTGCGCTGCTCGGATATGTGAAGGCAATACGCATTTTGGGCAAGGCGCATTTCTACGGACTCGGCATTGTCCCGAATTACAGAAAGGCGGTGAAGTGGTTCAAGACTGGAGCGGAGAAGGGCGATGCCGCATGTATGAGGCTGCTGGGAGAGTGCTATGCCCGGGGCAAGGGCGTACTGAAAAATGAAAGGAAAGCCTATGAGTATTTCCGTCAGGCATACGAACTGAAGGAAAAAGGCAGTTTTTACTGGATGGGCCTGGCATATCGTTTCGGCAGTGCGGGATATGAGAAAGACCCGGCCAAGGCGATGCAGATATGGAACGAAGGAGTGCCTGATTCCAGGTGTCTGTTTGAACTCGGCAAATGCTATTTCTGGGGAGAGGTGGTGCCGGAAGACCATGCTCTTGCATATGATTATATGAAAAAAGTCTCGGACCATGACAGGGACTTCGCGGATGATTACCTTTCTCCTGACAAGAAATCGCTCCGCACAAAAGCTGAGGTTGAGGCACTTATAAACTTCAAGGAATGAATATTTTCAATCCAGAACATGACCTGTGTCTTGCAAATGGCGACCCGAATTTCGTGCCGCCATTTTCTGCGTTGGAATTTGCGGAAGACTGCGCGGGGCTTACAAGATGGATAGACGAGGCAAAAGATGATGAAGTGATTCCATGGGGCTGGGACAGTCATCTGAAATGCAGGCTGCTGAAGCAGGGCATTGACGAGAAACTGCTGCCGTCCGATGCGGAACTGGAGACGATAAGGGAGTTGTCGAGAAGAGACGTGGCATCGGAGGCGGAATCCTATGTCCGGAAAACATTGACAGAAGCGGAACTTGAATTTGTCAGGCCGGAGGGCGAAGTGGTGGAACTGTCTGATGTTGATGAAGTTATAAATGCAGTCGGCAGATTTGGCGATGCGGTGCTGAAGGCTCCGCTGTCGGGCAGCGGAAAGGGACTGCGCTGGGCACGGGCGGATGAATTGACTGCCAGCGATCTGGGATGGTGCCGGAACGTCATCTCCAAGCAGGGGAGCGTGACAGTAGAGCGCCGCCACAAGGTAGTCCAGGACTTCGCGATGCTGTTCCGTGTCAATGCGGACGGGACAGTGCTGTTCGAGGGGCTTTCCATGTTCTTCAATGACAACGGAATATACAAGGGCAATGTCCTGGCTTCGGATGATTATATTCTGAAGAAGTGGAGCAGTTATGTGGACGAGGCATTGATCCTGAAAGTAAGGGCGGCATTGACAATGTTCCTGGCCGGGAGATTCTCCGGCAGATACTGCGGTTACGTCGGGGTGGACATGTTCGTCTATGAATCGGACGGCGGCTTCCGTCTGGCGCCCTGTGTGGAAATGAACGTGAGGATGACGATGGGACTTCTGGCCCGCAGGGTTTTCGACAGAAGCGATTATGTGTCAGGAGATTATGTTATGACGGTGGAGTACTCGCCTGCCGATGGCGAACTGTACCGGAAATATGCAGGAGAGGAAAACAAGACATTGACCCGGATCACTCCCTCAAGTCATTATGCGGTGGTCATCGGGTTTCGTGGATAGAATGATGCGGGTTATTTTTTGACGGTTGCCAAATGATTGCTAAATTAGCAGATTGGAAAAAATGAAACAGTTATGCGTGAATTATATCTGACAAATACGCTTTCTCATAAGAAGGAACTTTTCGTGCCTATTCATCCGGGTCATGTGGGTATGTATGTCTGCGGACCTACGGTTTACGGAGACGCTCACCTAGGCCATGCAAGACCGGGAGTCACATACGACGTGCTCTTCAAATTCCTCAAGCATCTCGGCTACAAGGTGCGCTATGTCCGCAATATCACGGACGTGGGCCATCTCGAGCACGATGCCGACGAGGGAGAGGACAAGATTGCAAAGAAAGCACGTCTGGAGCAGCTCGAACCTATGGAAGTGGTCCAGAGCTACACGCTCAGATATCATGAGGCGATGCGTCAGCTCAATGTTGCGCCGCCTTCCATCGAGCCGCGCGCTTCAGGACACATCATCGAGCAGATAGAGACCGTGAAGAAGATACTCGATGCGGGATATGCCTACATAAGCAACGGGTCAGTGTATTTCGACGTGGAAAAATACAACAAGAAATTCCATTACGGCATCCTGTCCGGAAGAACTCTTGAGGATACGTTGGAGGGAACGCGAAACCTCGACGGACAGAGCGACAAGCATGCTCCGTATGATTTTGCGTTGTGGAAAAAGGCTGAACCTCAGCATATTATGAGGTGGCCTTCGCCTTGGGGAGACGGCTTCCCGGGATGGCATCTGGAGTGCTCCGTGATGGGCGAGAAATATCTCGGCAGGGAGTTTGACATCCACGGAGGCGGAATGGATCTGATGTTCCCGCACCACGAATGCGAAATCGCCCAGAATGAGGCCTCACGCGGAACTCAGGGTGTACACTACTGGGTGCACAACAATATGATCACCATCAACGGCCAGAAGATGGGCAAGTCATTGGGCAACTTCATCACGCTTCCTCAGCTTTTCGCCGGTACACATGAGAAACTCGAGCAGGCATATTCGCCGATGACGGTGCGTTTCTTCATACTTCAGGCTCATTACCGCAGCACCCTCGACTTCTCGAACGAGGCCCTCCAGGCTGCCGAAAAAGGATATCGCCGAGTGATGCAGGCCGCACAGGACCTCCGCTCGATCGCCTCTGCCGCAGGAGTTCAGGTCAATGTCGCAGGCACGGAAGGTGACGCTGCCAATGCTCTGAAATACGGAGAGTTCCTCACGGACGTCGCTCCTGACACCTGCCATGCCGACAGCGAGGCGGTAAAGGCTGTGTTCAATGGCGTGTATGACGCGCTGTGCGATGACTTGAATACCTCAGTTGCCCTTTCCCATATATTTGATGCAGTGAGACTTGTCAATACTGAGAAAGAGAAGAAGGGGACATTGACAAAAGGCGATATCGAGACATTGCTCCGTCTTTTCGACGATATAGTTTACGGTGTGCTCGGACTTGTCGATGAGTCCGGCGATTCCGGAAAGGCAGGCAAGACCATAGCCGGCCTTATGGATATGGTCATCGAGGAGCGTGCCAAGGCCAAGGCTGCCAAGGATTGGGCGACGAGCGACAGCATCCGCGACCATCTCAAGGCTCTCGGCATCGTGGTAAAAGACACCAAGGACGGTGTAGAGTGGACATTGGAGTAGGCCTATGAAATTTGTTTCGTGGAACGTGAACGGGCTGCGGGCCTGTGTAGGAAAGGGGTTTGAAGACTCTTTCAAGTCGCTTGATGCTGATGTGTTCTGTCTGCAGGAAACCAAGATGCAGGAGGGCCAGCTGGATCTCCAGTTCCCGGGTTATGAATCCTATTGGAATTACGCCGACAAGAAAGGCTACTCGGGTACGGCCATCTATACACGCGTGAAGCCATTGTCAGTGACGATGGATATGGGTATCGACCTGCACGACCACGAAGGACGTGTGATAGCGGCGGAATACGAGAAATTCTATCTCGTGTGCGTCTATGTGCCCAATTCCCAGGATGAGCTCAAGCGCCTGGACTACAGGATGCAGTGGGAGGATGACTTCCGCGCTTATGTGACTGCTTTGGCGCAGAAGAAGGGTGTCATAATCTGCGGTGACCTGAATGTCGCCCACGAGGAGATCGACCTGAAGAATCCTTCTTCCAACAGGCGTAATGCCGGATTTACCGATGAAGAGCGCGGCAAGTTCAATGAACTGCTCTCGGCAGGCTTCATCGACTCGTGGCGCATGCTGAATCCCGACACCGTGAAATATTCCTGGTGGTCATACCGCTTTCAGGCGCGTCAGCGCAATGCGGGATGGCGTATCGACTACTTCCTCGTTTCCGATTCGCTCAAGGACTCCGTCACGGGAGCTGAAATCCACAATGAAATCCTCGGCTCTGACCACTGTCCGGTAGAACTCGACCTCGCGTAGAGCACTCAGTCCTACAGCAGTGCGGCGAAAAGGCGTATCACCTTCTGGCTGAACTTCTGGTACCACGGACGCTGCTCCCATTCCTCCAGTTTCACCTCTTTAGAGGCCTCCATGTCTTTCAGGAAAATCGCTTTGTTCACCTTGGCGGCCGTTACGTCATAGATGTAGGCATTCAGTTCATAATCCAGGTTGAAGCTTCTGAAATCCATATTTGCGGAGCCGATTTCGGAAAGGTAGTCGTCACTCACGAATGTCTTTGAATGGATGAACCTGCCGGAACGCTCATATATCTTTATTCCGGCCTCCAGGCATTCTGTGAAATATGACCTGTTGGCAGGCCCCATAAAGAACAGGTCGGCCTTCTTGGGCACCATGACCCTCACGTCCACACCGCTCAATGCCGCTGACTGAAGTGCCTGCAGCATCGGCTCAGGCGGAACGAAATACGGGGTCTGGATATAGATGTATTTCTTGGCATGCTGGACCGCCCATACTGCACCCATGTGGATATTAGGCCATCTGGACTCCGGCTCGTCCGGAACAATCTGGATGAGCTTGTCCATTCCTTTCATTTTGAAATTCATGTCAAGACTCTGTATCGGAGCCTTTGCCAATGCTTCCGCAATCCCGTTGCCTTCGGTATCGTTGTCAGTGTCAATGTTCTCTGTGTCAATGCTTTTTTTGTCCGCCAGAGCAGCATCGGCCTCTTCAGAATCTTTGCACATCGGGAAATACTTTGAAAAATCATTATCCACATCACCGTCGGCAGTTATCCAAGAGTTGAGGAAACTGTATTGCAGACCGGCCACAGCATTGCCCGTGATGCGCATATGGGTGTCGCGCCACCTTACGAAGTAGTCGTCACTTATGTTCATGCCTCCGGTGTAGCCGATCTTGCCGTCGATTACCACGATTTTCCTGTGGTCACGATAGTTCAGCTGGGTCACGAGGTTCACCAGCGGCCATCTCGGTTTGGTGAACTTCTCCACTTCCACGCCGGCCTCTTTCATTTCGTTGTAGTACTTCGGACGGATGACGATGTTGGCGATATTCTCGTGTATGAATCTGACTTTCACGCCTTCACGTGCCTTCTGCATCAGCATTTCCTTGATCTGCTTGCTGCCCTGGTCCTGGCGGAAATAGAAATACTCCATGTGTATGGATTCCTTGGCATTCTTCAGGTCCTCCATCAGGAGTTCGAATTTCCTGTGACCGGAAGTGATGATTTCCAGGCCGTTGCCGTCAGTCACGCAAGTGGAGCCGTCGCACGACAGAAGCTTGGTGAGCGTCTTGTAGTCACGTTTTACGAGATTGTCCTTCTCATGTCCGAAAAGCAGTCTGAAGACCTTGTTATTGGCCTTTGTCCCGAATACCTCAATGAATTTCTTGTGTTTCTTCTTGAAATACCACGAGTGGCGGAAATTGATGCCGACCATAAAATAGAGAAGCAGTCCGACAATCGGCAAAATGGTGATAATCAGAAGCCAGGCGATTTTTTTGGCTGAGTCACCGTTATCGAATATGATGACGATGATGGTACCCGTTATCAGCAGGGCCAGCAAGATCGAAAATATGATGGACATGAGTGACACTGTCAATGTTAATATACGAAGATGTACAGTAATGCTGCCACAACACAGCCGGCCATAGGACCAGCCACCGGTACCCAACTGTAGCCCCATCCGCTGTCACGCTTGCCCTTGATCGGGAGAATGGCGTGGGCGATACGTGGACCGAGGTCCCTGGCAGGGTTCATCGCATATCCGGTAGTTCCTCCAAGGGACATGCCCAGAGCCATGATCACGCAGGTCACAGGGAATGCCCCGATGCCACCCACAGTGATTGCAGCATCATTGTATGCAGCCGTGTTCCCGCTGGTCCCGAGTGCAAGAATGAGGAACACGAGCAGGCAGGTGGCGATAGTCTCGCTGAGGAAATTGATGCTCTTGTGCTCTATTGCAGGCATTGTGCAGAATGTCCCTAAAATACCGTCAGGATTTTGCCACGATGCCTTGTAATGGTCACAATAGAATACGTAAACCAGCATTGCGCCGACAAATCCGCCGAGCATCTGGGCTGCTATGTAAGGAAGGACTGCATTCCATGCGAAATTGCCGGCAATGGCGAGTCCGAGTGTGACTGCCGGATTTAGGTGTGCGCCTGAATACGGGCCTGCGATGAATACGCCGCACATTACTGCGAAGCCCCAGGCCAATGTTATCACGACCCAGCCTGCTCCCTTAGATTTGGATTTTTCCAAGGTGCATCCTGCGCAGACACCGTCTCCGAGGAGTACAAGTACAAGTGTTCCGATAAATTCGAATACACATTTAGTGAATAGCGTCAGTTCCATTATGATGTGAATTTTTATTGTCCTTTACCTGAAAGTGTTCTCCTGATGGCGTCTGCCCAGCCTTCTTTTGCGAGGAGCACCTTTTCCGCAGGTGCAAGCGGCTCGAATTCCTTGTCTGCTTTCCACTGCTTCCTGATGTCGTCGAGCGAATCCCAGTAGCCGGTTGCCAGGCCGGCGAGGTAGCAGGCTCCCATGGCCGTAGTCTCCGTAACTCTCGGCCTGATGACCTTGCAGCCGAGGATGTCAGCCTGGAACTGCATCATGAGGTTGTTGCGGGATGCTCCGCCATCGACTTTGAGTTCTTTCAGCCTGATGCCGGAATCTTTCTGCATTGCATTGACAATATCCATGGTCTCGAAGGCGATTCCCTCCAATGCTGCGCGTGCGATGTGAGCGGCGGTAGTGCCTCGCGTCAGTCCGCAGATGGTGCCTTTCGCGTACTGGTCCCAGTATGGGGCGCCGAGTCCGGTCAATGCCGGCACGAAATATACTCCTCCATTGTCCGGAACGGTCATTGCCAGACTCTCGATTTCCGAAGAGGACTTTATGATGCCGAGCCCGTCTCTAAGCCATTGGACAGCAGAACCTCCGACGAAGATGCTGCCTTCGAGGGCGTAGTTTACTTTGTCGCCGATTTTCCATGCGATGGTGGTCAGCAGATTGTGTGATGACATAATCGGCTTTTCTCCGCTGTTCATAAGCAGGAAACATCCTGTTCCGTATGTGTTCTTCACCGAACCAGGGGTGGTGCACATCTGTCCGAACAATGCCGCCTGCTGGTCTCCTGCGATACCTGCGATAGGCACTTTGTGCGCGAAAATCGTGGTCTTGGTGTGGCCGTAAATCTCTGAAGATGAACGTACTTCAGGCATCATTGATACCGGGATTCCGAAAAGCTTGAGCAGGTCTTCGTCCCATTGCAGAGTGTGGATGTTGAAAAGCATTGTCCTGGAGGCATTGCTGACATCTGTCACATGCACTTCGCCTCTGGTGAGGTTCCAAATGAGCCATGTGTCCACTGTTCCGAATCTGAGCTTGCCCGCTTCAGCTTTCGCTCTTGCGCCAGGCACGTTTTCCAGTATCCAGCGGATTTTCGTGGCGCTGAAGTATGCGTCAATGATAAGGCCGGTCTTCTCCCTGATGTACTGCACCAGGTTCTGTGCCTTAAGACCGTCACAATATTCTGAGGTCCTTCTGTCCTGCCATACGATCGCGTTGTGCACCGGCTCGCCTGTTTCAGCATCCCACACGATGGTGGTTTCCCTCTGGTTGGTGATACCGATTCCGGCGATGTTCAGGCCGTTGATTCCGGCACTTGTGATGGCTTCAGCAATCACTGAGGCCTCGGATGACCAGATGTCTTTAGGATTATGCTCCACCCAGCCCGGTTTCGGAAAATGCTGGGGGAATTCTTTCTGTGAAGTGGCGCAGATACGGCCGTCGTGGTCGAAAACGATTGCTCTGGATGAGCTTGTGCCCTGGTCCAGGGCCAGAATATAGTGATTGTCCATCTGTTTTGTGTTATTGTTGTCTTGTTTTATTCTGAGGTTGTGGGCTCTTTTTACGGTATCATCACCCGAATCACGATCTGCTCTGCCGTATGGACAGGACCTACAACTCTTTTCGCAGGCGGGCTTTCGGAATTCCGAGCTGTTCCCGGTATTTGGCGATGGTACGCCTCGCTACCTTGTATCCCTTCTCGTTCATGATGGATACAAGTTCATCGTCGGTGAGAGGCTTGTG
>ENA-OOUZ01000479-OOUZ01000479.1-human-gut-metagenome-genome-assembly--contig:-NODE-479-length-19501-cov-2.488635_pt1 | contig 19501 bp, 16 predicted proteins | sample MGYA00241546_ERZ501274 | MGnify/ENA primary metagenome ERZ501274 (study PRJEB25962, sample SAMEA2042363) | human gut metagenome | biome: human gut; feature: human-associated habitat; material: faeces...
TCAACTATAGATTAGGAGATGTGCGTTTATGAAAGAGTTGAAGATTTGCGTGATCGGCGCGGGAAGCGTCGTGACGAAAGACATTCCGCCCCATAGCCTTGCGTTTGGAAATCCGGCGCGAGTTCAAAGAGAAATCACTCCAAAAGATATGCAAAAATAAGCCGTCACGATACCTTCCGATTTTTGTGAGAACAGTACAAAATTATCATTCTCATTTTTAGTGAATTTACATTGTCAAAAATTGATGTTTTCTAGTATTCATCGAATGTTTTACATTGTCATTTTTGGATGATTTTCATTCTCACATCTTGAGAAAATGCTTATTTAACAACCCAATAACCCGCTTTGTCGCTCCCGATTCTTTGAATTCTGTCTTCTTCTTTTAACGTCACAACAAAGCGGCTGGCCGTAGTTTAATTTTCAAGGCAAACACGTAAGTCTTCTGCAGACATTTGCAGCAGTTCTTCAATTTCGTTTTCTGTTAACGTTTGCCCTTTCCCACTTTCAGCAATCAAGGCACGCTTTTCTTGAGACTCTATAAAACCATCGTTAAAAGCGATAGCGTTATAAATGTTTTCTAGTTCCGTGGGACTGCACTTTTCAATTTGAACAAGGTTTTCACCGACAAAGAAAAAGACAGAGTCTTCACTTTTTGCAAGATTATAAAGATTACTTAGACCGAAACATTTGGATTGAAAATAAATTTGGGTTTCATCCATCGTGACTTCATATGGCTGCAACACAATATCGGTTTGTTTCGAAAAAGGGTGAGAAGTTGGCTTTGCTTCCACGGAAGACATCCGATCTTTTGATACGGTTTGCGTTAAATTTTGTCCCTGGACAACGATCTTCGAAGTTTTTCGTTCCTTATCGGGAAAAGGCTTTTCGGAAAAGAACCGTTTAGAACTGCTTTTCGAAAGTTGACTAGCCTGTTCCAAATGGTTTCCGTAGGAAATAAATAGTAAAGATGAAGCCGGACCAAACACAAGAATTACAACAAAACTAAAAACACATATACCAAGCAAAAAGTTAGACGTCACGTCGTCGATCCCACTTTTCTTCAACTCCATGATTTGTTTGGTCAACATACATAGCGTCACAAAATCCGCCAAAGCGCCAATTGAAAAAATAACGAGACCAACGTAGCCAATAAATTTAAAATATTTGGACATGCTATATACCCCTTTTGCAATAAGCAATAACAATCATAAATAGCGATGGTTAGAACGGCAAGTTACGCTTTGCCAACCCCTTCTATGACAAGTGCGAGAATGATAATAAATTTACATAGTCATTTTTGTATGAGTTTCATTGTCATTTTTTAATGTTTTCTACTGTTTATCGAATGTTTTACATTGTCATTTTTACCTATTTTACATTGTCAGTTTCCATCAAAGTAAGGATATTTCATAAAATTTGGCCGAAGAAGCAACAATAAAAAAAGCCCTTGGAGACCCAAGAGCTTCCACGTTGGATTTCGATTACTTAAACGCGTCTTTAGCAGCGGCGTATAACGTTTGGAACGCACTGTCGACGGTCTTCGAGCTATTTTGGAGAAGGCCAAGATACGGGCGATTGCCACTAGCAACCCAAATGTTTTTGATGTCGCCGTCTAAGTACTTACGGGATTGGCTATAATCCGTTAATTTATGCGCGTAGCCTTTTCTTGCTTCCACGCAGGAAGACAAATAAGAATTGGATGTATCAATCGCGGTCATGTCGCCGTTTTGATAAGCCAAGAAACCATGCGCTTTGTTGGTGAAGTTCGATAAGGACCAATCCGAAACCATCATTTTCACAAAGCTTTTCGCCAAATCGGCCTTCTTCGAACTTGTGGGGACGGCGATGAATTGGTCGCTGCCAATCACGTAAGAAAGGTCGGTTTGCTTCGCCCCTTCAAAAGTTGGAGTTTTCATGAGTTTCACTTCGAAATTACGGTTATTCCCATATCCTAGTGTCTCGTTATAAAGCCAATCGCCATTGAACATCATCGCGGCTTTGCCATTAAAGAAGGCTTGTTGTGCCTGGTCTTTGCTAAAAGACATCGATCCCGGGATATAGGGGCTTTCCGTGCCGACACTCGTATGGAGTTCTCTCCAGTAATCTACAACTTTCTTTAAGGAAGCGTAAGGGGAGGTGGCATCCGTATAATCAAAGGAGGAAACCGATTCGTAGTTGAAGAATTTCGAAGCATCTTCAAATCCGGTGAGTTGCATCCACCAGGTCAAGACGGCGTAATCAAAATAGTCCGTATTGGTCCCACTGAAAACAAAGGGGCGAACGATATCGGTATCGCTTCCTTCTACGGCAACAGGATTTTCCATCATATCGCGAACAAGGGCTAAAAGCTCCGCGGTGGTTTCGGGGACTTTCCAGTGATTCGTTTCGAACATCTTCGCGTTGTAATAGATGCCTCCGATGCCATTGGTCCAGGGGAGACGATAAACATGCTGTTCCCCTTTCGCCGTTGTGAAATAAAGGTCTTTTCGATATTCAGGGCTGACCTTATCGATGAATTTCACTCCATCGACTTCTTCTTCCATCCAAGAATCTAGAGCCAAGAATTTCCCTTGGGCCGCATAGTTCTTCCAACTGGAATCCGTGGCGATATAAAGGTCGTCGGTATTGTTTTTCGAGGCTAAATGCTTGTTGATCAAGGTTTTGACTTCGTATTTGGAAATGACGTTGACCTTGTAACCTTCATTGGCCGCTTCCCATTTCGCGGCGATGTCGTTAAACCATTCTTCTCCCCAGCCGGCGTTAAGCAAAACGACGTTCAGCTGCTGGAGATTGTCGGCAGCTCCGCCTCCGCAGGAAGCAATTCCTGGAAGCGTGGCCGCTAAAGACAATGCGATGAGGATTCCGTTTCTTTTTTTCATAATCCAATTTCTCCTTTCGTGGATGATGGGGTCGATAGAACCAACCGATTCGCGGATTGTAGTTCGCTTTTCGGCAAAGAATAGAACGTTTTATTTAAGGCGTCTTTCTTTCCTTCTAGGGTTTTGCCGTTGAAGGACAAGGAAGGTGATTGATGAGCAACAAGTTCAATTTCCATCGGTTTATTCTCGATGCAAACTTGAATCGACAAGCGTTTCCAAGGCATGCATTCCGGCGGAGAGAAGCGGATTTCGTTAAGACGAACATCCAAACCAAAGACGTCCCGTAAGAATATTTTTAATAGGGTGGAGCTGGATCCCGTGAACCAATCGGACATGGACTCCCCGTCGCATCCTAAGCTGGGATTATCGATATAGGAGTTTGGCATAACAAACGGAGTCGTCGACACAAAGTTATGATGATAAGGAAGCAATTTATCAATTTCACGGAACGCCCACTCCGGTTCATTGGAGCGGAACAAGGCGTCAACGGCGAACAAAGCTCCATGAATATAAGTAGCCCCATTTTCCGCGGTTCCTTCGGGGAGATTCACGATACGCCCTACTTCTGCAGCATCTTTGTAGAAGGGCGGGTAAAAGGTTAAGAACCCGTATTTCCCTTCTAGATGAGCCAATTCGTTCTTCGCGGTGTCTAGGAATTCTGGATGTTTTAAAGCGAATCCGCTTAGGCAATAAAAGGCAGGGGAAGTTAAGGCATAACGGGACTTATGGTCTACATCATCAAAAGAGCCGACATAGAAGGATTGATGCTTGCCCCATCCATGGACAATTCGATATTCGTTCCCTTGTCTTATTATGATATTTTGAAGAATTCCTTGTTCGAGTTCTTCTTTCTTTCCTTGCAAATCCAAGGGGGACGTGTAGTCAATCTGGGAGCAAATCTCTTCGAAGAGCCCGATGGCTTCATAAAGTTGGAAGGTCGCCATCGCGGAGACCCCATCGCCGAAAGAGGATTCATCTTCTCCTTTGCCTAGTCCATCAATCGCGTCGTTCCAATCTCCATATAAGGTACGGAGACAATGGGTTTTGGGATCGATATGAGAAATCAGATAACCTAGAATCCGTTCCATGTGATCCAAAACGGAACTACGTTGAGGCAACAAAGTTGCTGAGGAACCATGGATTTGGATAAAGCCCGCTTCTTCTTTTAGGAAATCAAAATCGCCGGTATAAGCTAGATAAGTATAGAGACAACGAATAATCCATAAGCCCTGATCAATGAATTCACGAGCATCGACGCGAATCTCGTTGATCCCTTTTTCAAAATGGGCGAATTGCCTCGGACTGCGTCCGTCTAATTCGACATAATTCAAACAGTCGAGCATTTTGCTACGGGCTTCTTTTGGAGCAAAAGGAACCTGGGCTTCAATCGCTTGATAAATGTCGCGTACTCCTAGCATCGAAAGGGTGCTATTTTTGCAGGAAGCGCAGTATTGGACTTGTTTCACCAACATATCAAAGAAACGCGATTCGATTTCTCCGTCCTTTCCTTCAAAATGGAAATGAAAACTAGAGGGGATTCGAGAGAAATTGTTATCCGTTTCTAATTCATCAAAGGCCTGCTGAATGGATTTTAAATCGCGGTGAACCACTTCTTTTCCAAAGGCATAGCCAAAGGAATGGACCGCGTGAGGTTTTAATTCAAGAAGTCGGAAATCTCCGGCAATTGCTGTATCGGAAAACCGAGTCAGCTTCTTTTCTTGGACAAATTCCCCTTTCAATAACGGGGTGGCTTCCGATAATGGATTGTTTTTTCCTCCACAATAAAGGGCGCGAGAGGTGGTGATATGCTCCTGAACCCCTTCTTCTAGCGGAGCACAAAGTTCTGCGTGAGACTCTAAATGCACGGTGCGAGAAAGGTCTTCTACCGTGGAAAACGCATACACGTGGTCCTTGAATTCGCATTGCTTGAACCATTTGGTCTCGATGCTAGAACAAGTTCCATGCATCAGCATCGGGTTGAGATAAAGGGAAGTATAGATGGATTGGGGCTTGGAACTTTTGGAAATCACGGCTCCTTCCATCAGCAATTCCTTTTCTTTGGAGATGCCAAACCGCATCACGTAAACCAAAGACTCAAGTTCTAAAAAATAAAGACAATAACCATCTTTATAAACCGTATGACGGGCGACTCCTTTTTCTAGGATGTTGCGGTTGCAATCAAACAAAGCGTAGGGGAAATAGGAATCCTGGTCCTTTAATCCCAAGGTAAAAGCCAAAAAATTGGGTTCTCCGTCGATATTTTCTGGAAGATAGAAGAAATTGGATTCGTTCATCGACATCTTGCCGTTTTGAAGGGCCCATAACGTTAAGCCGTCCTGCATATAAGGAAAGCGGCACAAGGAAACAGAGGAAAAAGGGACATCGATTCCGTTTTCTAAAAACAAGGCACCACCCGGAAGCTTTCGCGATTCTCCTTTGGCTTTCGAGAATTCAATGTCGCGGGAAATGGATAAAATCTCATCGATTAATTTCATTTCGAATCTCCTAATTCCGCGACGAAACGTTGAATGCGAGTTTCTTCTTCCTTCAGCAAGGCAAAATCATCAATTTCCAAGTAGATGCGGATAGCGGGTTCCGTGTTAGAAAGGCGTAATAAAGCCCATTCGTGGTCATTGAACCAATAACGGATGTTCCTGCCAATCTTTTCCCTTTTGATAACGGGGTGGACAAAGGAGGGGGAGCGTTCTTCGAAATAGGCTTCAATCCCCTGCTCCATCCATTTGGGGTAGGTCACAAAGGATTCGTAATCAAAGGAAGGATAATGGGCGAATGCCTTCACTTCTTTCACAATTTGAGAGATCGGCATCTTCATATCGTCCATCATGTTAACGAATAGAAGCAACGCGAACGTGGTGTCTTTCCCCTTTAAATAGCCGCGCATCGTAAGGCCGCCGCTACTTTCGCCACCTAACAAAGCATCGACGCGCGTCATTTCCGAAGTGATGTTTTTAAATCCAACATCCACTTCGTGGCAGGTTTGACCTAATTGCTTGGCGAGGTCATCTAGTAACTGGGAGGTGGCCAAATTACGAACCACGTCTCCTTTTAATCCACGCACCTTCACCAGGTAATAATAAATGCATCCTAAGATTTCGTTTGCCGTGACGAAACGCCCGTTTTCATCTAAAACCGCGAGACGGTCGGCATCGCTATCGGCGGAGAACCCTACGTCATAATGCTCTTGGGTAACAAATTGCTTTAAACCCATTAGATTGACTTCCAAAGGATTGGGGAGCAATCCGCCGAAATTGCAGTCGTGCTCTGGATGAAAGACCTTTATGTCCTTTAATCCTAACTTTTCTAACGCCGGAACAATCGTCGTAACCCCCGTGCCGTAGAGATTGTCATAGGCAATGCGCAAGGGGCGATCCAAATGGGACTTAGAGAAGCGTAACGCATGATTAATGTAGGGGGTTAATGCTTCAAAAGTCGTAATAAGGGATTCGTCGAATGTTGTCGGAACCGATTCGACTTTCAAAAACTTTCTTTCTAGGCGATTGGTAAAAGCTTCATCCGCGTCGTATCCGCCTTTGGTAAAAACTTTGACCCCATTAAAGGTGGCGGGATTATGACTCGCGGTAATCATGACCCCATAATCGCAATTTAAAGCAGTTACATGATAAATCACGCAGGGGGTGGGGCACTCGGTAGAAGTTAGAAAAACGTGAATGCCGTGGCTAGTAAAAACTTTAGCCATCATCTTGGCAGTTTCTGGGGAATTACGTCTACGGTCATAACCGACAACGATTTCCTTCTTTGTCCCTTCTTCTTCGATAATCTGACTTAACGCCTCGGCGATTCCGCATGTAGTTTCACGGGTAAAATCTTCCCCAATCACTCCACGAAATCCGCCGGTTCCAAATTTAATCGCATTCATAGCATCTTAATTATTTCACTTTGTAAAAAATTAGAAAAGAGGTATTTTGCCTCTTTTGATTTTTGACATTTAATCATAGCCAATCAACAAGGGATTTATTTTAAATTCATTTGATTTTATCGTACTTTTTATCCGTAATTATTTTTAAAGTTCTGTTCCTGACTTTAAAATATTTACATATTCCGTATATTCGTAAATGCGGTTTCTGCTTTTGGAAGTCACTTCCCGAAGAATTTTTGCTTCTAAAAGTTTCTTTACGGAAGAAGCGACGCTATTGAAGGATAAGCCCAGTTCTTTAGCCGTTGGGCCAACTGAAAGAATCGGGTGTTCTTTGGCATACCCATAAACGCTGCGCAGCGTTTTGCTTTGACGAGGCAATTTAGATTCGTCGGATTGGACAAGCTCAGAAAGGCGGCAAGAGCGCGGTCCATGTCCGCGGTAGTTTGAGCGGCATTTAACGCATTCTTATAGTAGGCGTACTGGCTTTCGATAGCAAAGAAGTCATCTCCGCGTCCATTTCAATTTCGGGAAAAGGAGGCAATGGATTCAGACGATAAGCCTTGTAAGCACTGACGCCACCCAAAGCCGTAATATATTCCCCTGCTCGATTCATTTCATCCCCCCTTCAATAGAATAGTAAAAATTTATTCGTTATTTTAGAAAATGGCAAATTATTGAAATAAGGAATAATTTTTAACATCGTTATTTCAATAAATTCGATTTTTTTTGAAATAGAAATGATGCTTGCAGGCTGCTTATTTTAAAAAGGCCCCCGAAGGAGCCTTGAATGGAGACGCGGTTTTACTTCGTGTCGTCTTTTAGACCGTAGACGTCCAACGCCTTCTCTTTGGGAGAGAGGTCCGTTACCAATTTATGGTCTTCTCCATAAATATCGATGTGCTCGAAATGGAGGGCAACGCGAACTTCTTTATTCTCGGGACATTCCTTTTTAATGGGAACATAAAGGCACGTCGAATCGTCTTCAAATGGGGTTGGGTCTAATGATAAATCCACGCGGGCGTAGTAACCATCGTTTAGCATTCCGCAACCTTTGATTCGTCCGTTTAGATTGCCTTCGCCCAAGCTCACCGCGCCTTCTTTTAGTTCCATATCCACGCGGTGCATCCCTTCTAGGTAAACGGGATTCAAAGTAGACGGATCCAGCTCGGGGAGAGCGAATTTCAACGAAGGGTTGAGATAAAGGTAAGATTGGCCTTCCTCCACGCTTAAATAGGCGCGAAGTCGATCAATATGAGGACGCGGGGTCAATAGAATGCTCTTCTCTCCTTCTTTATCTTCGAATAGATGGAGTTTATTTGGGGCGAAAGAAACATTAACGATGCCACGCTTCATCTTGTCCTTGCGGTCGCCGCGAATGACAAGGGAAGTGGGGGAATCACGAAGTTCTCCTTCTTCCTCCAAATTCAAATTGCCGTAATAAAGGGTTTCATTGCCAAGGTTTTCCGAAATTCCAAGTCGAACGGGGAATGGACCTTTTTCATCGAAACTCACATCATCGGGACGAATGCCTAAAATCACCTTATGGGTCCCCTCTTTTTTGTATTCGGGGTTCATCTCGCGAAGCTTCGACCACGGCAAATCAAAAGAAAGGCCATGGAAGGAAAGGGAGACTCCTTTTTCCGAGGAAACCATCTCTCCTTCGTAGAAATTCATCTGAGGAGTGCCAAGGAATCCCGCGACAAAGCGGTTGGCAGGATAATCAAATAGGTTCGTTGGGGTATCGATTTGCTGAACGACTCCTTTACGCATCACGACGATGCGGGTTCCCATCGTCATCGCTTCGATTTGATCGTGGGTTACGTAAATAAAGGTCGTTTGGAGTTTTTCGTAAAGGCGCGAAATCTCTACGCGCATTGAGGCGCGGAGTTTGGCGTCAAGATTGGATAAGGGTTCGTCCAAAAGGAAGACTTTGGGAGTGCGGATAATCGCGCGTCCTAAGGCAACGCGTTGACGTTGGCCGCCGCTCATGTCTTTAGGCTTACGCTGCAATAATTCCTCAATGGAAAGGATTTTGGCCACGTTATGGATTCGCTTATCAATTTCTTCCTTGGGCACATGACGGTTCTTCAAACCAAAAGCCATGTTTTGATAAGCGGTCATGTGGGGATAGAGGGCGTAGTTTTGGAAAACCATCGCGATATCGCGTCGATTGCTTTCTAAATCATTCACGCGAACTCCATCGAGATAAATATCTCCAGATGTCACTTCTTCTAGACCGGCGATCATACGCAGAGTCGTCGATTTGCCACATCCAGAAGGTCCAACGAAGACGACGAATTCATTGTCTTCGACGGTCAAATTAAAATCTTGAACCGCGGTGACATCCGGATCTTTTCTTTTCTTTCCTTTGTAGGTTTTATAAACGTGGCTTAAACGCAAGGTTTCCATGTTCTTATTCCTCCTTGGCAGGGCTCGATTTGGGGACGTTGTTCCATAAATAGGATAGACCGAGTTTTTTGGCTCCATAGAACAAAGCGTCTTCGTAGGAGGCGCCATAGCAAATCCTCGGCCCTTCCCCAAAACTTTGTTGGACACGAGCGAGGTATTCTTCTCCAAATAAACTCACGCGCCCCGAGACAACAATCCGTTCCAAGTCCATCACGGAATGGATGAGACGAAGTCCTTCTCCTAGTTTTTCCGCGGAGATTAGTACTAAATCGCGAATAAAAGCATCTCCATGATGGAAACGTTCAACGATTTCCTTGGTGTGGGGACGTTCTCCCGTCTTGGCTTGTATTTGATCTTTTAATGCGCGAATGGAAGCGGCGTCATCCAAGTTCGTGACCTCTCCGTTTGACCCTGAAATCAAAACGCGTCCGATTTCTCCCGAATATCCTCTTCCGCCACGGAAACAGGAACCCTGGAATTCAAAAGCACCGCCGATGCCATAATCCACAAAAGCGAGCAAGCCAGAATTCACGCCTTCGAATCGGCCTTGGGCCAATTCGCCGCTCATCATGATTTTGGTGTCGTTTTCTAATTTAACTGGGCAAGAAAATGCCTCGGAAAATAGATTTTGCAGTTTGTTTTTCGGTGAAAATAAAGCCGAATCGAATCGCGAGGAGAATTGAAGCTCGCCAGACTGGGTGGATACAAGCCCCGGCAAGCACAAAACCGTGTAACGGACTGGCATTTCAATATTCGAAATCCCTTTTTGGATGCTAGTGACAATTGGTTCAATATGATCCACGTCATAACGTTCTAACGGATTTTCCTCTTCAAAAAGGATATTGCCTGGCAAATCATAGAGGCGGGCATGGTATTTTTCGGAGCCGAAATCCACGACCAAAATCGTGCCGAATTGGGAGGAAAGGGCATATTGAACCCTTTTTCTTCCCGATCCTGAAACCGAATCGAGTCCCACGGGTTCAATTAACCCCATGGAGGTTAAAGACTTCAAAACGGAAGAAAGGGTCGCATTGGACAAATGAAAGCAGGAGCTAAGTTCGGTCGCCGACATCGGCTTCTTTTCAAGAGCTTCTAAAACCAAATGGTTATTGAATTCGCGGGCAAAGGATTGCGTTTTCCCTAGCATTATTTGCCCCCTTTCTTTTCGAAGAATAAGCGGGAATCATAGCCGTTGAACGTGCAGTGAGTCGGATCGATCCAAGATTGGCCGGACAAACCACCAATAGAGCATTCATCAGGAAGTTCTGCGCTCGAACCTCCTTGTTTAATGGAGGAATCGAAAACGTTCACGTTATCGACGATGGCAGAGCCGCCGATACTGGCACATAAAGCACCAGCCACCCCGTTCGTTTGGTTAACGGTCACCGATTTTAGGTTCAAGTCAAAGATACGGCCTTCCACAGAATGGAACAATCCCTTGAACCAGGAAGAGGTTTTTGTTAAAGAATAATTTGAAATCGTATGGCCGTTTCCATCAAAGGTTCCCGTGAAGGGGATGTTATAGGATCCATCGGAATAGGCGCCGATCGGAAGGAAGGATTGGCCATCATGATAAAGCGAGCCACCTTCTTTTAAGGCACTGCTTAAATCGATGTCCGCGCCCAAAACGTAATAGCCCTCCAACGACCCTTCTTTAAAAGAGGGGGTGGATTCTTGATAATTGGGTTCAAACGCTTCTTCGATATCATCCGCCGTATAAAGGATTTTGGTCGCAACGCTTACGGATAAGGTCAACGCATTACGCGGGGTAATTAAACGATAATGATGGGATCCTACGTCCAAATCCTTCAACGTTCCTTGGCTTAGGGTGATTTGATTCGCCTCAAAACCAAAGGGGACAGGGGTGCGATTTTCATCAAGCAAGGTCAAGTCACCCTCCTTCAAAGTCCCTTCTAGTTCATTGCCGTTAAAAAGAATTTGATAGGAAACATCATGGGGGGTTCCCTTTTCTAAAACCGCTTCCTTGCTGTCCGCGGTCAAAATCTTTTGGGTCATCGCCTTATAGGAACGTTTCGCGGATGCGCCTTTGCTAGAAGCAACCACCGTGAAGGGGGTTCCATCGGGCAACGAATCCGTGAAAGAGACTTTCCCCGTCGAGGCATCAATAGAAACCCCCGGGACTTCTTCCTCGAGTTCATAACGGACCGCATATTCTTTTCCGCCTTTCCCTAAGGCCTTGGCAACGACAACATCACCTTGAATCAAATAGGAAGAATCAAGATCAAAGGTCACCGTAGGAACTTCTTCCGCGTGGAAGAATTTCACAACACAGGAAGCTTTCTTGCCATTAAAGGAAGCAAGATAGACTTTGGAGGGGATGGTGGGTCCTTCTTCATCAAAAGAAATAAGACCCGTGTTCGCATCCAAACTAACCCCATCTGGGGTTCCGCCTTGGAAGGAATAGGTCACCCCTTGAGGTGCCCCTTCTACCGTTAGGCACGTCCCCGAACGGACTTCGAATTCGCTAGCAGAGAAACGAATGTCAGTAGCGACGGATGAAGAGTCCGTAGACGGGACATCGCCCCCTGGTTGATTCGCGCATCCGATAAGCAAGGATGCAGCAAGCAAAAATAAAGCCTTTGATTTTTTCATCCCTTTAATCCTCCGGCATTGGTATTTTCGATGATTTTCTTTTGGAAGCAGGCATATAAAACAAGAACGGGGATCAAGGCGACGAGGACGCTGGCAAACATCATCGGATAATTGCCGCTTCCCATGAATTCGCCCTGTAGCTCATAGAGTCCAACCGCCAAAGTGTAGTGATTTGGCATAAATAGATATGGGGTGGAATAATCGTTCCAAAGAGTGATGGCCTGAAGGATGCAGCAGGCTACGATGGGCCCTTTTGCCATCGGAAGCATGATTTTGAAGAAGATGCCAAATCGGCTGGCCCCATCCATCCCAGCGGCTTCTGCATAACTCCAAGACAAGGAGGAGAATGCGCTATAAAGCATGATGAAATTAAAGCCAAAGCATCCGGAATAAAGGAACAAGACGCCGAGAAGCGAATTGTCGAGATGAAGGAATTCCATCATGTTGACTTGGGCGGGAAGCGTTCCAACAATCGGGGTCACCATGGCAAAAATGGCCGCCCCATAGATCAAATTACGTCCTGGAAAACGATAATTCACCAAAATATAAGCCGCTGCAGCGGATAAAAACACGTTAATAATCGTTCCTAAAACCGTCGTTAAGATGCTCCATAAGACCATCTCGAAAACACTTTCTTCCGTACCACCGATCGTAATGACTTTGTATTGGAGAACCTCAATAAAATTAAGCCCTTGCCATTGTTTGGGGAAACCCCAGACGTTGCCGTTATAGAATTCGTTCTGATCTTTAAATGAATTTAATAACATCCATAAAAAGGGAAGAAGCAACGACACGGCATAAACGGCAAAAATGACGAAGACGATCCATTTGGTGGCTTGGAAGCCGACTGCCTTCTTGTTCTTCTTTCCTTCGCGGATGGTTTCGGAAATATTCTCAATACGTTCCATATTAGTAATCCACCCCCTTATAGGCGCGGGACATCAAATTGCGGGTGAGTAGAATGATCGGAGACCAAATCGCGGAGAAGATAAGTCCTTTGGCCGCGGCTTCGCAAAGGGCTTTGGGGTCATTGGAAGAAACCGAATCCCAAATTTGAAGGGAAATCGTCCAGGTGTTGCCCTCACCGTTAGTTAGGAACAACGGTTGGAGATAAAGGGTTAATACGTTGGTCATGCCTAGGATCACCAAGGTCACAATCGTTGGCCAAATCATGGGAATGACGACATGGATGAATTCCTTGAAATAACCGCAGTTATCGATTTTGGCGCTTTCTAATAATTCCTGGGGGATTCTTCCGATCGCCCCGGAAAGGAGGATGACGTTATAGCCTAGTCCTGCCCAGATGCAATAAAGGTAAACAATAAGTTGAGACAAGGGGTACGTCTGCAGGGAAGTTTCCTTAATGCCCAGGGCTTTTACGATGGGGTATAAATAGCCAACCTCTGGTTGATACCCCATCTTAAAGGCGAAGGTCAAGGCCACGACGGGGATGATGTTGGGTAAGAAAAAGATGACGCGGAAGACATTGGCTAACGGCATCTTTTTGGATAGAAAATAGGAGAATAAAACCGATAAGGGGAGGGAGATGAAAATCGTGATGAAGGCAAAGCCCAAGGAATTGAGGAGGATGACGCTGGAATCGTTTAACCAACTGACCCCCGTGGTGTTGGAATAGGAATGGAAGGATTCATGCCATACCTTGGCGATTGTTTCAAATCCAGCCCACGTGTAGCCATAAATATCCCCGCTTTGGAAAGCAAGGAGCAAGGATTGAATATTGACGAAAATCCACGTGAATAAGAATTGTCCTACCGGATAAAGAAGCATCAAAAAGACGAAGATGTAGTCGCGGGTCCTTTTGCCGAAGCGGACTTTCTTTTGCTCGTGCGGTCGTTCTTCTTTTTCGATGATGGAAGTATCATCTTTTATGCTTTCAATTCGTTCCATATTCTTTATTTCCGATAGAGTTTTACGTTATCGATGTAGGTAACCACGCCTTTATTCGAACGGAATTCCAGTCGCAAAGATTGCGAACCTTTGGGGGCTTTTATGGAGGATCCATAGGTTTGAAAATCAGAAGATGAAACCGCGATTTCTTGCTCTTCTAATACCTCATCTTCACTCGCTCCTAAGAATTTAACGAGAGCCTTACCTTCGCCTTGGAGAGCTTTCCCATCGAAGGAAAAATCATATTCATACCCCTCGTAAACCGAATCGATGTTTTGACGGAGGACGCCCCCTTCTTGAACCATAGCAACGTTCTTTCCCCCTTTGCCATAGAGGGAATTCGAAATAGGATAGCAGACTTCTTCTAGAGGCTTTTTCTCCGTCACTTTCTTTAAAAAGGACCAGCCTTTGTTTTGAATGTATTCTCCATATAAAGGCGAAGCAGATTCTAAGCGCGAAGCGAATTCAAAATCGCCGCCGCTCACTTTATTCGCTTTGCTTTGTTCGCGGATTCGTCCTTCGTAATCCTCTTTTGGTGCTTCTGAAAGAGAAGGAACCGCATCAAATTCATTCACGGGTTGATTCAAAAAAGGCGTGTAACGAACGTGGTCCACGGTCATATAGTCTTCTTCAAAATCGGCGGAACCTACAAATCCATCAGGAAACCAAACCCCCAGCCATAAACGCCCTTCCAAAGTTGGGACGAACAAAGTGGAAATGTTGGTGATCACCCCGTCTACGGAATAGACGACCATTTCGGGGTCGGTGTACCAATCAAAGGCATACGTATGGTATTTCTCGTCGTTAAAGGCGACGAAATCGGCATCGGGATAAACCTTATCCAAGGCAAATTCCACGGAGTCGAAAGCCATCTCACTCACCCAGTTCGTATTGAGGCCTTTTTCGAAAGTAATGCGGCCGGATTTTGATCCTCCCGGTAATTCCCAATCGATTTCGGCGTTTTCGTTTTCTTCCCCTTCTACGGCTCGGTTGCCATAGGTCCAAAAGGCGGTGCAAGCGCCTTGACGGGGCAACGCCTTCATGCGGATTTCGTAATGACCAGGGCCGATGCCAAAGCGAGACACCAAACAAGCGCCGCATTTGCGCCCGTCTTTATAAGCCCCGTAACTTTCGACTTCGCCTTTGGAATAATAGCTTCCTAGTCCGCGTAACAAGAGTTGACCATCGTCGGTTAAAAAGACGTTCTCTGGGGATACGCCTCCGTTATTGACGCCCCAATACCCCTTTCCAATCATCCAGGACTCCGGGTTTAGCGTTTCAAAGCCATCATAGAAACCGTGTTCGAAGTCTTCTTCTACCCCTTCTAATAAAGCAACCTGTTGTCCGACTTGGAGTTGGGTAGTTTTATCTACGGACGAAGAAACGTTATCCGTAACGGATCCACAGGCGGCAAGGAGAGGAATTAGGGCAAAAAGAGTTCGTCCAAATGGTTTCATACCCCTACATTATAGGAAGGTTGAAAGGGGTTTCAATGTATTTTTTCGCTTTATTAAAAAATTAAACAAAAACAAAGCCCCGCATTGCTGCGAGGCTAAGTTTAGATGATGGGAAGTGATGACTTACTTCTGGAAGTGGAGGGTGTTGTAGATCTTCACTCCATCTTCTCCGGTCGCGGAGAGGACAGCAAGTTTGAAATCCCTTTTGCTATTCCAGTTGCAGAGGGCGACTTCAACATCAATCGTCTTACCAACAAACGGTTCCAAGAACGCGTATTGGGAGATGCTCGAGGAATAAACTTGAATCGAGCTAGTGCCATCGGTCACAGAATAGGTCGGGTAGCTACCGCTGCTCTTGGTAATCGTGCCTTGGAGGGCATAGACGTTCAGCGTGACGGAGTCATTGGTTTTGTCGAACTTTTTCAAATCCGAAATGGTCTTGCCGGTGATGAAGGCCGAGGCCGGGAGTTCATGGCTACCAAATTCATTGGCAACAAGTTTGGCATTGCTAAGGCATTGTTCACCAAAGTTATAGTCGGTTGCCGTCCAAAGATCACGGGTCGCATTAAGAATAATCTTTTGGCCCATTTTGACGTGAGCGAACCATTTCGCGGAGTCGTGGAGGGTAACGGCAATCGCTCCGTTTTCATCAAAGAGGTAGAAACCATCTTGGACGGTCAGAGACGGGCCGACGATACCTTCGACGGTAACTTCGGTATCGACCGCGGCTTTTTTGGCCGCGTCGACGTTGATCGCGGTGATGTCACCAAGGGCTTTGCGTTCAATGGCAATCTTCTTGGTCGCGGACTTAAATCCTTCTAAGGACGCGGAGATGGTAATGTTGGCCGTACCGGTTCCGCTGGTGTGGAAGATGGTCTTGCCGTCTTTTTCTTCGAAGGAAGCAACCGTGTTATTGTCAGAAGCATAAGTGAGCTTCGCGCCTTCAAAACCAAGAAGCGTGCTGGAGACGGCGGTCGTCATTTCTAACGCCGGGTCAGCAACGTAAGAGGTTTCGAATTGGTCAACGGCATAGTAGTCGATAGCAAATTGAGCGGCATCGTTCTTATCGAAGACGAAATGGTTGTCTTCGATTTTAACCGGGACAAAGCGCCAGGAGCAGCCATAAGTCGTGCTCTTGGCATTGAGGGCGGTCAAATAGACCGTGCAGATCTTGTTGACGAACGGATCGATCCAGGCAAAGTCAGAACCGCTATTTTGCGAATAGACGTAGTTACCAGTGACGCCATCCAAGTCATTGAAGTAATAGTTGGTGAATCCACCAGGTCCTTCCACGACGGATTTGGTGATGTAGGCGTTGGCCTTATAAACCTTGGTCGAGATGTCTTCAGAGACCGGAGTTTCGACGATTTCCTTGACCGTCTTGGGCTGAGCGAAGGTCAAATCGATGGTGCCGTTACCCGCAGTCTTGTTCAAAAGGGTGACGTTTTCGATTTGATTGCAGCCTTTGTAACCATATTTGGCCGCGTTGGTTTGTTCTTTCCCCAAAACATAGTTGGTCTTTTCGCCGGCGATTTCAATCTTGTCGCCAACTTGGACGCGTCCCGCGACATCGGTAGAGAAGACATAGATGGAATCCGTGCCATCGCTGACCATGACGCCTTGGGCCGCGTTCTTTTGTCCGAAGAGGATGCTAAGAACTTGGAGGTTCTTCATGTGGACCTTGCTGCCGTTTGCGGAAGCGCGGGCCGCGGCGACGGTCGCATCCTTATATTGGGTTAAATCAATATCCGGGGCATTGTGGGTGAAGGAAAGGATCCACGCGGAAACAAGCCCCATTTGGGAGTTCTTGTAGTTTTGGACGTTGCATTCGAGTTCGATGTCGTCTCCCGCGACGGGGCGTTCTTCTTCCGGAAGTTCGCCATAACGGATCGCGCCGGTCTTGTCATAGGTGCCATAGACATAGACTTCGCCGGTTTCGTCCTTAATGGTCATTTCTCCATAAACGGGGTTGCTAACTTTGACAACTTTAGCCCGGACGCGATAACGCGTTTCGGATTTGGAACCGTCTTCTGGAGCAAGGGCGATGATTTCCGCGATTGTTTTGTATTCCGCGGGTTTTACGTCAGACGAAGTATTGGAGGAATCACTGGAGGTCTTGTTGGACACATCAGTAGAAACGGGGGTGTCTGGGATAGACACAGGGGAAGAGGTGCTCTCTCCCGGGGTCGTGGAGGAATCATTCGGCTTGGTCGGGCCGCAGGAAGCGAGCGCGAGAAGCGAAGTGGCCAGCACGAAAAGCAGCGACTTGTTTTTCATCTTTCATTCCTTTCCAAAGCAGCAAAAAAGGGTGCTACTATCCCCATGGACCATGGAGAATTCGTACCCTTCAGCTGCATTTTGATTTGATGAATGGTTTTAAACCAGCCGAAATTAAAGCACGGAACGGCAAGAAAGCAAATAGTAAAGTTGTAAATTCCCGTGAAATCGGGCCTTCAGACTCGATGTTCAAGTTAAAGAATAAAGACGAGGAGATATCCGGCGACGCATCCAGTGGCCAGAATTCCCGTTAGGACATAGCCAAGCATTTTCTTATTTTGGAAAATCTTGGTGAAATAGCGGAGGGCGCAGAAAGCCACCACTCCGGCGCATACGGCAAGACCTGCAATTTCAAATTGGATGGCGTCCGGCTCCGCGATGAAAATGCCGCGATCAACAACATCATTTAGTCCTGGGTTCATTTGATGCCAGGAAACCGTATCGGCCAAGGCAAGGATGGCAAAGTCAAACGTGCAGGAGCCAATCATGTTGCCGTACCCGGCGTCGTAATTCTTCTTTCGGCCGTCGAGATGATTTCGGGAATCGAAGTTCCAATGCCAAGCAAGAGGGCGCCCGCAACCGAACCAGACAAAGCGGGAATCGCTTCTTGGATTAAGGAAGTGAGATAGGTTAAAGCGATCGAAGAGCCAATAAGAAGGACGGCGCACACCGAGAAAAGGATGATGATTTTCTTTAAAGTCCAATTAACGGCCTTCCCCTCTTCCTCTCCCTCTTCTTCATCACTCGTCTTGGGTTGCAGAACCAAGGTCAAGATGTATAAACCAAGGATTAGAATCGACATCAAGTTGATGTCGCCTAGCATCACTTGCCACTGTTTCGGGGCAAAGAAGGCATAGGCGGCAAGAAGATACATTCCAAAGCAGAATAATCCATTAAATACATGCCACTTCTGGAATTTCGCATCGCCAAAATGCTTGACCCAAATAAAGGTTTCTAAGGTAAGAACCACGAGATCAAAGATAATGGATCCTAGAATATCGCCGACAACAAACGAGGCGTTATGAACCAAGAAAATCGAAGAGAAGGCGGTGAATAGTTCGGGGAGCGAGGTCACCGCGGCAAGCAGGACGCCCCCAATAAAAGCTCCGCTGATCTTGGTTTTCTTATCCAGCATATCGACTAAGTTGCCTAACTCAATCGAAAGGAAAATCATCAAAACCAAATCAAGAACATATACAGGGTAAATCCACCACATGGCACTACTCCTCCTTAAACGTGTGGAATAAGTCTACGCTTCTAGGGGAGGGGTTTCGAGGGGCAATTAACGGCCGCGGTCTTTTTTGTTGAACCCCAAAAGGATTCCAAAGGCGATGAAAAAGATTTTAACGTCCATCCCAAGAGATAAATCGCGAACGTAATCGCTGTCATAACGGGCTTTTACCATCGGATCATGGGAGCGGTGCATCTTGACAATGGCTAGACCGCACAACCCAGGACGGACCAAGAAAGAGTTAGGTTCGCAGGATTTGCGGGCATCATATAAACGCGGTTCGATTTTCCCATCCATCATAGGACGGGGGCCGATAAAAGACATGTGACCGACAAAAATGTTAAAGAGCTGAGGCCATTCATCGATGGAGGTTTTCCTCATAAAATTGCCCCATTTGGTGATACAGGCTTCGTGTTCTTCTGCCGTCATGTCTTCCGCGCCTGCGGAACGAGCGTTCACACGCATCGAACGGAATTTAAGCATCGTAAAGGGCTTCTCATTTTTGCCTAACCGCTTTTGCTTAAAGATAGCAGGACCCTTTGAAGTGCATCTTGTGGCAATAGCAATCACAAGCATGGGCAGTCCAAGCAAAATAATTCCAATAAAGGAACCAAAAATATCGATGGCACGTTTAAAGAATAACCAAACCTTTTGTTTTGGTGAAAAAGTAAAAGAGGCTTTTGCCCCCCTTGATTCATTTTTTTCACATGAATTCATATGTCTTTGCATATTATGGGAGCATGCATAGCTGGTTGTAAAGGAAAAGTAAGTATAAAAACCTCATTTGCAAACGAGGGATGATTTTTTAAGGTGTTATAATTGACACGCC
>ENA-OOUZ01000483-OOUZ01000483.1-human-gut-metagenome-genome-assembly--contig:-NODE-483-length-19410-cov-1.890364_pt1 | contig 19410 bp, 20 predicted proteins | sample MGYA00241546_ERZ501274 | MGnify/ENA primary metagenome ERZ501274 (study PRJEB25962, sample SAMEA2042363) | human gut metagenome | biome: human gut; feature: human-associated habitat; material: faeces...
TAATTGTCAGTGTTTTGAATAATAAAGAAAAGACACCGTTGTTTTCTGTAGAGGAACGTGTTAAGATACTAGAAGAAGCCACAAAAGATCTGCCTAATGTGCAGATTGACAGTTTCAGTGGCCTATTAGTAGATTATGCACAGGAAAAGGATCTGCATGTCATTGTGCGGGGATTGCGTGCCATTACGGATTTTGAGTACGAACTGCAGATGGCCCAGACCAACCGGATGCTTTCCCACGGCAAAATCGATACCGTTTTTTTAACAACCAGTCTGGAATACGCGTATTTAAGTTCCTCTGCCATCAAGCAGATTGCAAGCTTTGACGGAGACATCACACCCTGTGTTCCGGATTTTGTAGCTGATCTGATTTACGAAAAATATCGTCAGAAAAAGCTTTCAGACAATCGCAATGTGTAAATAAGGAGAGTTTCATGAGCAGTCGAATCGAACAATTAATTGACGAAATAGAAGATTATATCGAGAGCTGTAAGCCTAAGTTCATGTCCAGTACCGAGATCATTGTTAATAAGGATGAAATCGATGAATTGTTGCGGGAACTGCGCATGAAGACACCGGATGAGATCAAACGTTATCAGAAGATCATCAGCAACAAAGAGGCAATTCTGAACGATGCCAAGGCCAAGGCAGAAGCTCTGATCAATGAAGCAACCGTTCATACCAACGAACTGATCAATGAACATGAAATTATGCAGCAGGCATATGCCCAGGCCAACGAGGTGGTCACCATGGCCAGTAAACAGGCACAGGAGATTTTGGACAATGCCACCATTGAAGCCAATGAATTAAAATCCCAGGCAATGCAGTATATGGATGATATGCTGGCTCATCTGGAAAATATCATATCCGCTTCCACACAGCAGGCCAGTTCCAATTATGATACCCTGATCGGCAATCTGAATCAGTATCGGGATATTATCCAGTCTAACCGTAGTGAACTCCATCCGGTAGATGAAGACTTAGAGGGTATAGACAACGCTGACAAGGCCAGTGATGATTTAAATGTAATGTAATCATAAAACCAGTTTTCTGCTGAAAGCTGGTTTTTTAAAAATAAAGGAATTGACATAATGAAAGTTAGTAAAAAACAAAAAAGGCTGTTTGTCAGGACAATGATCTGTACGGTCAGTCTTGTCACAGCCTGTTTTTTTTGCAGTTCGATGGAAGCTACTGCGGCTCCGAGAGCACAGGAGACCGGAGAGAGGGTTACCATTGTCATCGATCCCGGACACGGCGGTGAAAATGAAGGAACCCTGGAAGGCATTGTCCAGGAGAAGAAAATGACCATGGTTACCGCCATGGCAATGTATGAAGAATTACTGAAATATGATAATGTGGATGTCTACCTGACCCATACGGAAGATGTCAATCTTTCTCTGGCAGACCGGGCACAGTTCGCTGAAGAGCGGAATGCGGATTTTTTATTCAGTATTCATTACAATGCATCCGTGGATCATGACCTGTTCGGTTCCGAAGTATGGATCTCTTCCGTACAGCCATACAATGCCTACGGCTATCAATTCGGCTGGGAACAGATGCAGCAGATGAAAGATATGGGACTGTTCCTCCGCGGCGTCAAGACAAAATTAAAAAATAATGGAGACGATTATTACGGAATCATCCGGGAGTGCACCGCCCGATCAATTCCTTCCGCTATCATTGAGCACTGTCATGTCGACGAAAGTCGTGATACCCCTTATTGCCAGACCGAAGAGGATTGGAAACGTTTCGGCAGAGAGGATGCATTATCCGTTGCCAGATATTTTGGATTATCCAGCACAAGTCTGGGGGTAGATTACAGCAATGAAGCGAATAATCTTCCGGAAGTATCTCTGCAATCCATTCTTCCCGCTACGATCCGTGATCAGACCGAACCGGATGTCTGTGTACTGACATTGCAAAATGCGGATTACGACACCGGAGAAGTCACATTGGAAGTGACCGCGACGGACTACGATTGTCCCATGATGTATTATGATTACAGTACTGATGGAGGGAAGACTTATTCCGAACTGATCCCCTGGCCGGATCTGGATATCATGGCCGGTACTTATCCAGATACATTTACCTTTTCCCTGTCCTTCACTAAGGGAGAAACACCGGTAATCACGGTGCGTGGATATAACCAGGCGGATCTGTTTACCGAAAGTGAACCGATTACTTTTGCCAAGCCTTTTATCGATCAGGAGAAGGCTGCGGAAGAAGCAAGACAGGAAAGCCTGGCTGCAGAAGAGGCAGCGGCTTCCCGCGGATCGGACCCCCAGGTGACCGACGCTTACGGTTCTGTGATCACCATGGCTGATGCAGCCGGGAATACAGGAGCATCCTCTGAAGGCAAAAAGGAAGTAAATTTCGGAGTGTTTCTGTTCATATGTATCGTTCTGGTGGTATTACTTCTGATGGTCTTTCTACTGTATCAGATCCAACAGAGCAGGCACCGGAAACGCAGACGAAAGGCTCAGCGCAGAAATGTGTCCGGGCGCAACAGGAACCATCCCAGATAATAAAGTGCTGTAAGTCCGGTAAGAAACATTTTATGAAAAAAATATCCGGTCAGAGATAAACCGGTATTTCGGATACAGCTTCCGGTCTGGGCCAGGCAGCAAAGTCCTCCGGCAGGTAGCAACAATAACGTATAAAGAGGCCATCGATCCCCCAATATGCTTAACCCTCCGCTGATCTCCAAAAGCGGAGCACAGACATGACCATCCGGAAGAAAGATCCCCGGCAGCAGATTCAGCAGATTGAAGAAGATCATATAACCTCCCAGCTGTAAAATATTTCTGCCGGCAGCATACACTGCTTCATCCAATGCTTCCAACAACGGCATAACAGGTGTTCCACCGGCTGACACTGTGAAAATTGTCTGTGACATCGGAATTTTCCTGCGATATACTGTATAACGCAGAAGGATACCGTACCCCAGTGGAATACCATACATTCCAAATAAATAGGGCAGTATTGATTCCCGGTGCAGCAGAGGCAGAACAAATCCAAGAAAATATACCGGTCCAAGATTGTTACAGAAGTACAGCAGATATTGTCCTTCCGTTACAGAAAGTTCCTGTCTGTCGCGAAAATCAGCAATGGTACGGGCTCCCATGGGAAATCCGCACAGAAATCCCATCAGGATCACATAGATTCCAGGTCTGGACAGACGAAATATTTTTTCAAACAAAGGGTATACCGGTCGGATCAGACTGTTTACCAGGCCCATGCGGATCAATGTTCCCGACAGGATCATAAACGGAAGAAGCACCGGCACCATTTTTTCATACCAAAGTTCCAGGCCCAAGGCAGCATATGCAAGACTTAAGGAAGAATGTGTCAGGATGCAGCAGGTCATTACAACAAAAAAACAGATTCCGGATATTTTTTTCATAGCAGACTGCCTTGCAGAGTTTGTATACTATATGCCGGAAAAAGAATTTTAAGTCTTAAGAAAGAGATCAGTGTCCATGCGATTGGATAAATTTTTATGTGATAATAATATAGGCACCAGAAGCCAGGTAAAGGAATACATCAAAAAGGGACAAGTGGCGATAAACGGTCAGATAGTCAAAAAGCCGGAGACAAAGGTCAATGAAGATACCGACATTGTCATTTGTCAGGGGAAAGAAATCCATTATCAAAAATATGTCTATTACATGTTAAATAAACCGGAGGGTGTCGTATCCGCCACCAATGACAATACTGCACCCACCGTGGTGAGTCTCCTGACGGTACCGGAGCAGAAGGAGCTGTTCCCGGTAGGACGTCTGGACAAAGATACTACGGGGTTGTTGCTCTTAACCAATGACGGTGCTCTGGCCCATGATCTGTTGTCGCCGAAAAAGCATGTAGATAAAACATATCGTGTAAGGCCGGAAAAGCCGCTTTCCGCAGAAGATATCCACCGTCTGGAATCTGGTCTTGAAATCGGAGATGACAAACCAACGTCTCCGGCGAAAGCCGTAATTACCGAAGACGGAGACCTGTTACTGACCATTCACGAGGGGCGTTTTCATCAAGTAAAGCGCATGTTGCAGGCCATAGGTAATCAGGTACTTACTTTAGAACGTATCCGTTTCGGCTCTCTGTCCCTGGATCCTGCTCTTTCCCGAGGTGATTACCGGGCGTTGACCGAAGATGAAATCAAACACTTACGAATAAAGGAGTAAATTTTAATGCAATTCAAAAGAATGTTTTCCACAGATGCCTACAAAGGGACCAGCGGATATCTCCGCACCCAAAAAAATTATGAAATTTTACGAACGGTGCTTTATTTTGCCATTTCCCTGTCTCTGTTTATTGCCGGATGGGTCACTACCGGCAGTCGGGAGAATCTTCTGACCATCGTAGCAGTACTGGGATGTCTTCCGGCATGCAAAAGTCTGGTGGAGATGTTTATGTTCTTACGCTATAAAGGGTGTAACGAACAGGATGCTGCGCAGATTGCCGCACATACCGACGGCCTTACCGGACTCTATGATATGGTGTTTACCTCCTATGAGAAAAATTATGTGATTCATCACATGACCATCTGCGGCAACACTCTCTGCGGATACACGTCCGATCCGAAGTTCGCAGAACAGGCTTTTTATAAACACATTCAGAATATCCTGAAAAAGGATAATTACAGAGAAGTCACTGTGAAAATTTTTCATGATCTTGACAAGTATCTGAAGAGATGTGAACAGTTAAAAGACCTTCCCGCCCAGCCGGAACTGACAGGCGGAATCTGTCAGACATTAAAAAGCGTATCTCTGTAAAATACTTTTGAAAAGAGGGATTTTTATGCAGCAACTCACCATAGGTAAAAATCAGGATGGCCAACGTCTGGACAAATTTCTGAAAAAAGCATTTCCAAACGCCGGTACCGGATTTTTATATAAGATGTTACGCAAAAAAAATATTACATTGAATGGGAAAAAAGCAGAAGGAAAAGAAATTCTTGCCCAAGGAGACGAGATAAAATGCTTTTTCTCGGAGGAAACGTTTGCCTCGCTGTCCGGCACCAAGAATAGAGAAACCACTTCTGACTACCGTAAAGCTTACCGTTCCCTAAAGGATATCAGTGTTCTCTATGAGGATGAAGATATTCTGTTGCTGAATAAACCCGCCGGGGTTCTGACGCAGAAGGCGAAACCGGAGGATCTATCCCTGAATGAATGGCTGATCGGACATCTGCTGGCTACGGATGCCATCACTGAGGCCGATCTCGCCACTTTTCATCCATCTGTCTGTAACCGCCTGGACCGCAATACCAGCGGAATCGTATTATGTGGTAAGACGTTATCCGGTTCCCAGGCTCTCAGCCGTATCATCAAGGATCGTACGGTAAAAAAATATTATCAGACAATCTGCAAGGGCAAAATCGTACAGGAGAGTACCCTGGAGGGTTATCTATATAAAGAGGAAAGTACCAATACCGTAAAGGTTTATGCTGATCCGTCGGAGGCTCCCGCTGAGGCTTCCTATATCCGTACCATTTATATGCCAAATGCCGTGGCAGGAGATTTCACGCTGTTAACCGTAGAACTGGTCACCGGCAAGACGCACCAGATCCGTGCCCACCTGGCCGGCACCGGGCATCCGTTGTTAGGAGATACCAAATACGGAGACAACAAATTAAACAGGAGAATGCAGTCGGAATACTCTCTGCATCATCAGCTTCTGCATGCCGGAAGGATCTGTTTTCCGAAAGAGGCAGAAGGACCTCTTGCCAAAGTAAGCGGACAGACTTTTACCGCACCACTTCCCCATAAATTTGCAGAAATCTTACAGGCTCTGAATCTGGCTCCTGACAGTGCCTGTTAGAAAGGAACCCTAACAAATGGCAACATGGAATACGAGAGGACTCCGGGGATCCACACTGGAAGACATGGTCAACCGTACCAATGAAAAATACGCGGAGGCCGGACTGGCGTTGATACAGAAGATTCCTACTCCTATTACCCCCATCAAAATGGATAAAAACAGCCGGCAGATCACACTGGCTTTTTTCGAACAGAAGAGTACCGTAGACTACATCGGTGCCGTGCAGGGAATCCCTGTATGCTTTGATGCCAAGGAATGTGCCGTGGATACTTTTTCCCTGCAGAATATTCATCCTCACCAGGTAGAATTTATGCGGCAGTTTGAAAAACAGGGTGGCATTGCTTTTTTCCTGATTTTCTACAGTCATAAGGACCTGTTATACTATCTGCCTTATGAAATGCTCCGGTTTTTCTGGGACAGAGCACAGGAAGGCGGCCGGAAAAGCTTTCGGTTCGAAGAATTAAATCCGGAATATGTTCTTCCGAAGCATCAGGGAATTCTGGTTCCCTATCTGGATATTTTGAAAAAAGATCTGGAAGATCGGGAAGAATAAATTTCTTGACATCGGAGAATCCACCTAGTATACTACAAATAGTTTTACGTGCTACTATGGTAGCACGTTAGCATGCTAAAGTCCATAAAAGTATATAAAGCAGAGGATCTTACTATGAACAACAGACTTTTACATACCCCGGAAGGTGTCCGGGATATTTACGGAAAAGAATATGCCAGGAAACTGGCTGTGGAGCAGAAGCTGCAGAATGCTATTCATTGTTTTGGATATGAAGATATTCAGACACCTTCCATCGAGTTTTTTGATGTTTTCTCCAAGGAGATCGGAACCACGCCCAGCAAGGAGCTTTATAAGTTTTTTGACAAGGAAGGAAATACATTGGTGCTGCGTCCGGATTTCACACCTTCCATTGCCCGTTGTGCAGCCAAATATTTCATGGAAGAGAAGGTTCCTCTTCGCTTCAGTTATAACGGCAATACTTTTACCAACACATCCAATCTACAGGGTAAATTAAAAGAAGTGACCCAGATGGGAGCGGAACTCATCGGTGATCCTTCGGTGGAGGCAGATGCGGAAGTCATCAGTATGGTGATCGAAGCGCTGAAGAGCACAGGACTGACAAGATTTCAGGTAACCATAGGAGAAGTGGACTATTTCCGTGGCCTCTGTGAAGAAGCAGGTCTGGACGAAGATACGGAAAAAGAACTCCGTTCCTGCATCTCCGGCAAGAATTTTTTCGCTGCGCAGGAACTGCTGGAACAGAAGCAGATTCCGGAACCTTATCACAGCATTTTATTAAAGCTGGCGGATATGTTTGAAAACATAGAATCTCTGGAGGATGCCAAATCACTTGTGAAAAATGAACGTTCCTTACAGGCGATCGCAAGACCCGAGAAATTAAAAAAACGCCTGGAGCAATATGGTGTAGCGGAATATATTACCTTTGATCTCGGAATGCTGAGCAAATATCAGTATTATACCGGTGTTGTTTTTAAGGCTTATACATATGGCATCGGTGATGCCGTGGTAAAAGGCGGTCGTTATGACAACCTGCTTAGAAAGTTCGGTAAAGATACGGCAGCCATCGGTTTTGTCATCGTTATTGATGATCTGCTGGAGGCTTTATCTCGTCAAAAAGTAGTGATTGATGTTCCCGCTTCCGGCAAAATTTTGTATTACAGGGCAGGAGACGAGACGGATTATCTGGTAAAGCTTGCTGAGGCTGCAAAATTACGTAAAGAAGGCATTCCCACCGTACTTTCCCCCGAAATCACCGAGAACGAGGAGGCAGACCAGTAATGAGTGAAGAAAGATATCTTACGTTTGCTCTGGGAAAGGGCAGACTTGCCAAAAAGACACTGGAACTTTTCGAGCAGATCGGTATTACCTGCGACGAAATGAAAGATAAAGACACCAGAAAACTGATATTTGTCAATGAAGAATACAAATTGCGCTTTTTCCTGGCTAAAAGCCCCGATGTTCCCACTTATGTCGAATACGGTGCTGCGGATATCGGTGTGGTCGGAAAAGATACGATTTTGGAAGAAAATCGTAATGTTTATGAAGTCCTGGATCTTGGTTTTGGCAAATGCCGTATGTGTGTCTGCGGTCCCGCTTCCGCAGGAGAACTTTTAAAGCATCATGAGAGGATCCGGGTAGCCAGCAAATACCCTAATATCGCCAGAGAATACTTTTACAATAAAAAGCATCAGACAGTAGACATTATCAAGCTAAACGGTTCTGTAGAGTTAGGTCCTCTGGTAGAGCTGTCAGATGTCATTGTGGATATTGTGGAGACCGGTTCCACCTTAAAAGAAAACGGTTTGGAAGTTTTGGAAGAGGTATGTCCTTTGTCCGCCCGCATGATCGTCAATCCGGTAAGCATGCAGATGGAAGCCGACCGGATCCGCAAGCTGGTGGGGGCAATCCGCGAGCAGTTAAAAATACAGTCGTAACCAGATAAATCAGAAAATAGAGCAGATAAATCACAGCATATTGATTAGGAGAGTACCGTTATGAGAATCGTAGCATTGGATAAAGAATCAAAACAGAGTATTTTAAACGACCTCTTAAAGAGAAGCCCGAATAACTACTCTCAGTACGAAAGCACCGTGAATCAGATCATTGACAGAGTTCGTGCCGAGGGTGACAGGGCTTTATTCGATTATACTCTGCAGTTCGATAAGTTTACTTTAACCGCAGAAAACATTCGTGTCACGAAGGAGGAGATTGCGGAGGCTTATACGCAGATGGACGACAACCTGATCGATGTGATCCGTCAGTCCGCAGAGAACATCCGTGCTTTTCACCAGAAGCAGCTTCGCAACAGCTGGTTCGATGCCAAGCCCGACGGTACTATCTTAGGTATGAAGATCACCGCCATTGAGAGGGCAGGTGTCTATGTTCCCGGTGGAAAAGCCGCTTATCCTTCCAGTGTATTGATGAATGTGATTCCTGCGAAAGTAGCCGGTGTAGATGAGATCATTATGACCACCCCTCCCGGAAAAGACGGTAAAGTCAATCCCGGAACTCTGGTAGCTGCTGATATCGCCGGTGTGGATACCATCTATAAGGTTGGCGGAGCACAGGCCATCGCTGCCATGGCTTTCGGCACAGAGTCTGTTCCGAAGGTAGACAAGATCACCGGCCCCGGTAACATCTTCGTAGCACTTGCCAAAAAAGCAGTGTACGGCTATGTCAGCATTGATTCCATTGCCGGCCCAAGTGAAATTCTGGTGCTGGCGGATGAGACCGCAACTCCCAGATACGTTGCGGCGGATCTGTTGTCCCAGGCAGAGCATGACGAGCTTGCAAGTGCCATCCTGATCACGACTTCTAAGGAGCTTGCCGAGAAGGTATCTGAAGAGGTGGATGGTTTTGTGAAAATACTGGAACGTGCGCCCATTATTCAGAAATCACTGGATAACTACGGATATATATTACTGGCTGAAAGTATGGAAGATGCCATTGATGCGGCTAATGCCATTGCTTCTGAGCGCTTGGAGATCATTACAAAGAATCCGTTCGACACCATGACACGTATCCGCAACGCCGGTGCCATTTTCTTAGGAGAGTATGCTTCCGAGCCTTTAGGAGATTATTTTGCAGGTCCGAACCACATCCTGCCTACCAACGGTACCGCAAGATTTTTCTCACCGGTAAATGTAGATGATTTCATCAAGAAAACCAGTATCATTTCTTATTCCAGACAGGCTCTGGAGAAAGTACATAACCAGATCGAGACCTTTGCAAAAAGCGAAGGCTTGACCGCACACGCAAACAGTATTAAAGTGAGATTTGAAGATTAGGAGATACTATGGAACGAAAAGCATCTGTGAACCGAACAACAAAAGAGACCGATATTGCCATTACCCTGAATCTGGATGGCAGCGGAAAAGCAGATCTGTCTACCGGCATCGGATTTTTTGACCATATGCTGGATGGCTTTGCGAGACACGGCTTTTTTGATCTGGACTGTAAAGTAAAGGGAGACTTACAGGTAGACGGCCACCATACAGTGGAGGATACCGGTATCGTCTTAGGCGAATCCATCAAAAAGGCAGTGGGAGATAAGAAAGGAATCAACCGTTACGGTTATTTTATCCTGCCCATGGATGAAGTGCTTGCCTTGTGTGCCGTTGACTTAAGCGGTCGCCCTTACCTTAATTTTGAATGTGAATTCACAGTGCCCAAGGTAGGCGAGTTGGATACCGAGCTGGTGAAGGAATTTTTCTATGCTGTATCTTATAGTGCCGGAATGAATCTACATATCAAAATGTTGTCCTCCGGTAACAATCATCACATGATCGAGGCAATATTCAAGGCATTTGCCAAAGCACTGGATCAGGCCGTTTCCTATAATCCGAAGGTAACGGATGTATTAAGTACCAAAGGAAGTCTGTAAAAAAATACGTGCCTGTGGTCCGTACCCTGCAGGCATAGAAAACGCGAGGATTACTATGATCATCAAGAAATTTGTTCCCTGTATTTATTTATATCATGAGCATGCGGTAAGAAATCTTACGGATACCACCATCGTGGATACCGACCCGGTACGTCTGGCAGATTATTATTGTGAGCACAATGCAGATGAATTGATCGTATTCGATATGTCCGAAGGAGACGCCGAGCATGAGGCAGCGTTGGATATCATTAAGGAAATCTGCGCCAAAGCGGAAGTGGATGTCATCGGTGCCGGCAATGTAAAGCGCATGGAGGACATTAAGAAATTACTTTATGCCGGATGTAAAAAAGCGGTTCTCGACTATGAGAAAGAGAGTAATATTGAGATCACGGAGGAAGTCTCCCTGAAATTTGGCAAGGAAAAGATACTGATCTCCTATAATGATCCCGCCGTTCTGGAATTACATAAAGATAAAATTGAAAAGTATATCTCTGCCATGATCCTGATGAATCCTCACCAGATCCGGGAGACGCAGAGTATTCTGTCCCTTCCCTTTTTTGTGCAGATCAATCAGGTAGCACTGAATAAGCTGCTGGAGATCTTCGCATATGAAAATGTATGTGGCGTCACCGGTAATACCATCAATGACAATGTGAAAGAAATCGTTGCCCTGAAGGATCTGTGCCGGGAAAATGATATTCCCATTGAATCCTTCCAGGCTGCTTACAAGTGGGAAGATTTCAAGAAAAACAGTGACGGCATGGTACCTGTTATCGTGCAGGATTACCGTACTCAGGAAGTTCTGATGATGGCTTACATGAATGAGGAAGCTTATGAACAGACTCTGAAGCTTGGTAAAATGACTTACTACAGCAGAAGCCGTCAGGAATTGTGGCTGAAGGGTCTCACCAGCGGACATTACCAGTATGTGAAGGAACTGGTGGCTGACTGTGATATGGACACAATCCTTGCTAAGGTATCACAGATCGGTGCTGCCTGTCATACCGGCAGCAAGAGCTGTTTCTTTAACGAGATCACAAAAAAGGATTACGAAGAAAGCAGCAACCCCTTACAGGTATTCGAGGAAGTATTCGATGTGATCAAGGATCGCAAGGTCCACCCCAAGGAGGGTTCCTATACCAATTACCTGTTCGACAAGGGCATTGACAAGATTCTCAAGAAACTGGGCGAGGAGGCGACTGAGATTGTGATCGCCGCCAAAAATCCCAACCCCAATGAGGTCAAATATGAGATCAGTGATTTCCTGTATCATATGATGGTCCTGATGGCAGAAAAAGATGTCACCTGGGAAGAAATCACTACAGAGCTTGCAAATCGTTAACCGCATTTTCCATCCAGGTCTCGATATATGTTCCGTAATCTACCTCCGTAACGTAAGACAGCACCTGATCCATGGACAGACCGGCAAAGCTTTTATTTTCCCGATCAAGCAATATCACTGTAAGCAGTAATACTCCGGCCAGAGCAAGACGGATTCTGAAAGTCCCGGTATGAGAACTACCGGAACCACTGGATTCTTCCTGCTCCGGCCTTATTTCTGTCTGTCTGCGCATTTGCTGCAGCAGTTGTGCTGTATTCTTATCATCCAATGGTTCCAAAAATATTCCTCCCTACATGACCATGCTTTGCAGTTCATATTTATGTACCTTTTGGTACTGGCAGAACTGGTTTTTTTAAGATATAATGATGTATTGAATAGTTATTAGCAATTTGAGAGAGATCATTATAATAATCATTTGAGGTAATTATGAACGAAAAATTAGCATTAAGCGATGATATTCTGATGAAGATTGAAAAACCTGCCCGTTACATCGGCAACGAAGTGAACGCGGTGGTGAAGGACTTAAATAATATAGATGTCCGTTTCTGTATGTGCTTCCCCGATGTCTACGAGATCGGCATGTCCCATCTGGGCATTCAGATCCTGTACGGAATGCTCAACTCCTGGGACGATGTCTGGTGTGAGAGAGTCTATTCTCCCTGGGTAGATCTGGACGCCATCATGCGTGAGGAAAATATCCCTCTGTTTGCTCTGGAGAGCCAGGATCCGGTGAAGAATTTTGATTTCCTGGGAATCACCATCCAGTACGAGATGTGCTATACGAATATATTGCAGGTCCTGGATCTTGCACAGATTCCGCTGCTTGCAGAAGAACGCGGGGATGATTGTCCCATTGTCATCGGTGGCGGTCCCTGCACCTATAATCCGGAACCCATTGCAGACTTTTTCGATATCTTCTATATCGGTGAAGGCGAGACCCAGTATCGTCCACTGATCGATCTGTATAAAAAGTGCAGAGAAGAGAAGGTGGGAAGAGAAGAATTCTTACGCCGTGCTGCGAAGCTGCCCGGCATGTATGTTCCCAGATTCTATGAGACTGCTTATCATGAGGACGGCACCATCGCTTCCTTTCGCCCGACCGAAGAGGGGATTTCCGCTACGATCCGCAAGGAACTGGTGACGGATATGACCGACAGCTTTTATCCCATGAAGCCCGTGGTACCTTACATTAAGGTCACACAGGACAGAGTGGTCTTAGAGATTCAGAGAGGCTGTATCCGCGGATGCCGTTTCTGCCAGGCTGGGCAGCTGTATCGTCCGGTCAGAGAGCGTGACGTGGAAGTATTGAAAAAATACGCCATGGAGATGCTGAAAAATACCGGTCACGAGGAGATCTCCTTAAGCTCCTTAAGCTCCAGTGATTACAGCAAACTGCCGGAACTGATTGATTTCCTGATGGAAGAATGCAACAAGAGACATATCAATATCTCCCTGCCGTCCTTACGTATTGATGCCTTTTCCCTGGATGTCATGAGTAAGGTGCAGGATGTGAAAAAATCCAGCCTGACCTTCGCACCGGAGGCCGGCAGCCAGAGACTGCGTGATGTCATCAATAAAGGATTGACGGAAGAAGTGATCCTGCATGGTTCCGCGCTGGCTTTCGAGGGCGGCTGGACCAGAGTCAAGCTGTATTTCATGCTGGGACATCCCACCGAAACCGAGGAGGATATCCGCGGCATCGCTGAACTGTCCAATAAGATTGCAGCCACCTTCTTCGATACGGTGCCGAAGGAGAAACGTGTCAACGGCAGAGTACAGATCGTTACCAGTACTTCCTTCTTCGTACCGAAGCCCTTTACTCCATTCCAGTGGGCACCCCAGTGTACCAAGGAAGAATTCGTGGAAAAGGCATATCTGACCCGAAAAGCCATCTCCGAGCAGTTGAACCAGAAGAGTATCAAGTACAACTGGCACGAAGCGGATGTCAGCGTCTTAGAAGGTGTGCTGGCAAGAGGCGACAGGAGATTGTCCCAGGTGCTTTTATATGTTTATAACAAGGGCTGCTTCTACGATGCCTGGAGCGAATACTTCCACAATGATGTCTGGATGGAAGCCTTCGCTGCCTGCGGTCTGGATCCGGATTTCTATTCCCACAGAGAACGACCCTTGGACGAGATCCTGCCCTGGGATTTCCTGGACTGCGGTGTCTCCCGTTCTTTCCTGGAGAGAGAATGGCAGAAGGCGAAAAACGAGACGATCTCACCGAACTGCAAACAGGCATGTCAGGGCTGCGGTGCCGCCAGATTCGGCTGCGGTATCTGCGTAGAGCCCAGAGACTGATCGTACGAGACACACCCTTATGGCACGTTATTGAATGTTGAAGAATAAGAAGAAAGGGAATTGCAGGTCTTTCAAGAAAGACCGCATAGAAATTTGACAGAAATTATGAAATTAAGAATTAAATTCAAAAAATACGGACCGGTACGTTTTATCGGCCATCTGGATGTAATGCGTTTTTTCCAGAAAGCCAACCGCAGAGCAGAACTGGACGTAGCCTATACCGGAGGATTCAGCCCCCATCAGATCATGTCCTTCGCCGCACCCTTAGGCGTGGGACTGACCAGCAACGGAGAATATATGGATCTGGAAGTACATTCCCTGACTTCCTGCGAGGATGTTAAGACACGGCTCAATGCCGCATCTGTCCCCGGCATTGAGATCACTTCCGTGAAGATCCTGCCGGATAAGGCGGGCAATGCCATGGCAAGTGTGGCTGCCGCCGGATATACCGTAACCTTCCGGGAGGGCAGAGGTCCTCATTTTGATCTGGCACCTGCTGTGGAACGCTTCCTTGCCAAGGACGAGATCCTGATCACCAAGGAGACCAAAAAAGGCAGCCGGGAAATCAATTTAAAAGAAGGCATCTATGAGCTGAAAGCCGTGGATGGTAACAGCCTGTATCTGTTGGTAGATGCATCCAGCGCCGGCAATATCAAGCCCATTCAGGTAGTGGAGTCATTATTTGCGGAAAATGGAGACCCCCTCCCTGAGAATGCCCTTATGGTCAACAGAGAAGAGACCTATTTAAGAAGCGATGCCGGAGAACTGCTTCCCTTAGACGCCATCGGTTATGACAGCGAAGAAGCTTACAAAGCGGCTTCCGGAGATAGCGAATGAGCCGCAGTCTCACCGGCGGCAGACCGGCAAGAGAAAAAGAAATAAATGAGATCCGTAAGAGCACGGACTGTACTACCGGGAAAATGATCTTTACGAAGCTTCGGGATAAAAATGTGGCATTACTTGTGAACTCCGGTGGAATTGCCGCTGTGCGGGTACTTCGTTCGAATGCCAGTAAGCTTGGCGGAATCTACCTTGGAAAAATACAGAATGTGGCGAAAAACATCGATGCCTGCTTCGTGGAGATTGCGCCCGGGGAACTGTGCTTTCTGCCATTACGGGAAGCAGGTACGGCACATCTTACCAACAGACAGCCGGACGGAAGCTTAAAAGCCGGAGATGAACTGGTAGTCATGGTCACCAGAGATGCCCAGAAGACGAAACGCGCTTCCGTTACCACAGATTATTCCCGGATGAAGCAACAGCTTGTTAAAAACGGAGTCACCCCTGAGAGCGCATCCAAAGCCCTTCAGATCCTTTTAAATCAGGCAATCCATAAAGTATGCCTTACCTGTCTTCTTGCGCCTTCTGAAGCCATCTACGAGGCATTGGAACAGTTGGCAGATCCATCGGAATACAGTGAAGTCCTTACGGACGACCCTGAGATCTTCCACAAGCTTTCTGAAAGCAGTCATCCGCTTTTACAGCAGAAGAACCTCCGGTTGTATGATGATCCTGCCATTTCCCTGCGTCTTTTATATTCTCTCGAAAGGGGGATGGATGAGGCACTGGATACGAGAGTCTGGCTGAAATGCGGCGGATATCTGGTCATTGAGCCTACGGAAGCCATGACAGTCATCGATGTCAATTCCGGCAAAAATGAATCTAAGAAGATGGGAGAAGAGACCTATTATCAGGTCAATGCCGAAGCTGCAGAAGAGGTTGCAAGACAGTTGCGTCTGCGGAATCTGTCCGGTATCATTATCGTAGACTTCATCAATATGTCAGAAAAGGAAAATCGTCAGAAATTACTGGAATACCTGAAAATGCTGACCACACAGGATCCTCAGCATCCCCGGATCGTGGATATGACACCACTTGGTCTAGTGGAGATCACCCGTAAAAAGTCCCATCCCACCCTGGCAGAACAATGGAAAAAAATATGAGACCTTCTTAAACCAGTCAACACTCGTTTGGCTGGTTTTTTGTTATATTTCACAATTTTAGGAAACTCTTTTTAGTAAAAACGTTTCTTGAATATTCCCCTGCAAAATGCTACTCTTGTATCAAAGGAAACTAAAATTTATATTTGAGTTTCCACAGAAACCTATGAAAGCATTCTATTCTAAAGACGGAGGAACACCTATGGATACCACAGATGCTCTGCAAAAAAACATTTTGGATGCCACCCTTCGTGTCTTCGATCGGAAAGGGCTGAAGTTCACGATGGATGACCTGGCAAAGGAACTTTCCATCAGTAAAAAGACCATCTATACGGTCTATGACGACAAAGAAGCGCTGTTCCTGGCCATGGTAGATTATATTTTTGACTCCATCAAGGAAAGCGAGCAGATGATCCTGACGGATCCTGCGCTGGGAACTATCGAAAAGCTACAGCGCATCTTAGGTGTCCTGCCGGAAGGCTATCAGAATATTGACCTCAGAAAGCTCTATTCCCTACGGGACAAATATCCTAAGATCTACCATAAAGTGGAGCTTCGCTTAGAGACCGGCTGGGAGCCTACGATCCAACTGATCGAGACAGGCATGGCAGAGGGCAGTATCCGCCCGGTTCCCATCTGTCTGGTGAAAATGATGCTGGAAGCCTCCATTGAGCAGTTTTTCCAAAGAGATATCCTCGCACAGAATCATCTGACTTACGTGGACGCCTTAAACGAGGTCGTAAATATTCTCATGTACGGAATCACACAGAGGCAGTAAATACGCAGACAAAAAGGGAGATGAACTTATGACACATAGACTTTACTTAAACGACGACTGGCTGTTCACTGAACAGTTTGAGGACAGTTTAGTGGCACCGGAATATCCGGAAAACACACTGCAGCCTGTACGTCTGCCGCATACCTGTAAGGAAACCCCGTTTCATTATTTTGACGAATCCCTCTACCAGATGGTCAGCGGATACAGGCGCCATCTCCTGATTCCAAAGGACTGGCAGGGAAAACGGATCCTGCTTACTTTTGAGGGAGCTGCCCATGACAGTACTGTATTTTGTAATGGGAAAAAAGTGGGAGAGCATCACTGCGGTTACACTGCATTTACTGTAGATTTAACAGACAATGTACTCTATGGGCAGGATAACCTGCTCTGTGTCCGCTTAGACAGCAGAGAGAATTTAAACGTTTTGATATTGTCAATATTGGTTGACACATTTATCTCAAAGATATCATTTCCTATGCAGCCAGGCCCAGAGATTGGTAGTATCTCTGACGCTTAATCATAGGAGGAAGCCCACCGTTGGCAGAGCAGATCCTCCTGTTGTTCCAGTAACTGATGAAATATCTCCAAATAAGAACTCTCAGCTCATCCGTGGTCAGGCTTTCCGTATTGTAGCGGTCATAGAGAAGCTCGCTTTTCATTCTGGCCCACATGCTTTCACATCGAGCATTATCGTGGCACCTGCCACCATCACTGTTCATGCTTTGTATAATGCCATATTTAGAAAGCGCCTGACGGTAGGTTTCACTGGTATATTGTCTTCCTCTGTCGGAGTGCACAATGGCACCTCGCAGATCAGGATGCGCCAGATAGGCATTATCCAGTGTATGCTCACACAGAGTTGCCTTCATGTTTGTTTCCATTGCCAGTCCCAGAACGCTGGAATCAAAGCAGTCGAAGATGGCTGAAACATACAGTTTTCCATCTTTTGCCTTGATTTCTGTGATATCAGTTACGCATTTTTCAAGTGGCTTATCAGCCTTGAACTCTCTCTTCAGAAGATCATCTGACTTACGTGCTTCCCGATCAGCCTTGGTAATGCCATTTGGCTTGCGCTTTGGCCGATGGACAAGTCCTATTTCATCCATAACCCTGTAAACGGTTCGTTCACTGGGGATCTTGATTCCCGTCGGATTCTTAAGGAGCAGTGCTTGGTACATGCGAATACGTCCATAGGTATCATTGCATTCATCCTCAGCATGGATCACTCTCATGGCATCAGCAAGATCCTGATATTTCCAAGGGCGATCTTTAATAGCAAGATATTTGTAGAAACCCTGGCGGCTGACGCCAAGCATCCGGCAATAGAATGAGAGTTTTCCCTTAATCACGCCGTCTTTCGTTTTTATGGCAATGAACATCATTCTTTGGTTCTTGCTGACTTCCGACGGCTGGCTGCGAAAAAAGCGCTTGCTTCCTCGAGAAATTCATTTTCCTCTTTCAGACGCCGGATTTCTTTGTCCTGATCTTTAACGCGTTTGCGGAGCATGGCAAGCTCCTCAGCAAGACTCATCGCGCTTTCCGGAGTATGTGCACCGTCGCCAATATCCAATGTGCCTGCTCTAACTGCTTTCAGCCATGTGTGGATGGTTCCTTCTGGGATACCTAATTCTTTGGCTGCCTTAGCACCGCCGATTTCTTTGGCAAGTTTGACAGCCTGGATCTTATATTCCTGGTCGTATTTACGTTGGGTTCGTGACATTGAGAGTTCCTCCTTATTCTCTTTTATTATACATGAATTCCTTGAGAATAAGGTGTCAACTTTATTTATACAACATCATTCCGCCTTTTGGCTATGTGATCGATTATATGACCTATGGAGGTATCTACCGGGATGTCCGGTTGGAAGTAAAGGAAAAAGTCTCCCTTTCGGATATCTTCGTCCATACAGCGATAGATTTCAGATCGTCTCCCGTGACAGCTCAGATCACCTCTGAGATCACGCTTACTGAAAGTGATGAGAACGTGACCATCCGACAGTACTACATGCCCAAAAGTACCGCAGCCGCGCAGGAATCCTGGAGGCTTTTGTGCGAGCAGACTGTTTCTACGGATGTTTCCTGCGACAAGGAGTTCTCCCTCACGGCAACCATTACCGCTCCTCTGTTATGGGACACCGAAGAAGCTAATCTCTATATTTTAAAGACACAGCTATATCAGGACAATACGCTCCTGGATGAGACAGAGACCAGGTTTGGTATCCGGGAAGCAGTATTTAAAAAGGACGGCTTTTATCTTAATGGCAGGAAGTTGCGGATCCGCGGCTTAAACCGCCACCAGAGCTTCCCTTATGTGGGATATGCCATGCCTAAGAGCATGCAACGGCTGGATGCGGATCTTCTGAAAAAGGAGCTGGGGTTAAATGCCGTAAGGACTTCCCATTATCCCCAGAGCCATTATTTTCTGGAGCGCTGTGATGAACTGGGACTTTTAGTATTTACGGAATTCCCCGGCTGGCAGCATATCGGTGACGATGCCTGGAAAGCACAGGCTGTGGCAAATGCCGAAGACATGATCCGACAGTACCGTAATCATCCCTCCATCATTTTATGGGGGATACGCATCAATGAGTCACCGGATGACGATGCTTTTTACGAAAAGACCAATGCCGTGGCACATAAGCTGGATCCATCAAGACCTACCGGTGGTGTCCGTGCCATGAAAAAAAGTCATCTGTTAGAAGATGTCTATACGTATAATGATTTTCTACACGATGGTGAGATGCCCGGCTGTGATCCAAAGAAAAAAGTCACATCTGATATGGAGAAGCCTTATCTGATCAGTGAGTACAACG
>ENA-OOUZ01000498-OOUZ01000498.1-human-gut-metagenome-genome-assembly--contig:-NODE-498-length-18944-cov-3.617079_pt1 | contig 18944 bp, 16 predicted proteins | sample MGYA00241546_ERZ501274 | MGnify/ENA primary metagenome ERZ501274 (study PRJEB25962, sample SAMEA2042363) | human gut metagenome | biome: human gut; feature: human-associated habitat; material: faeces...
TGCCGGCTACTGCCAAAAACATGAAAAACTTTTTCATAATTGTTTTTGTGTGTTTGAATAATTAAGTATTAATGTTTATAAAATTTCATAATTGATTGGGGCACAATACACCTTGCCGAAATCCGTTGCAATTTAGCAATTTATTTTCATTTGGCAATAGTTATTCGGATATTTCTCCTTTCAGATTGTGGCCCATCATGGACCTCACCCACTCATTGTCAGGACTTTTTCCCATCAGGTAGAACAGTTTTGCGAGCGCGCTTTCGGTAGTCAGGTCGCTGCCGTTTATGACGCCACGTTCCTCGAGATGCTTTCCGTTCGCATAGATGTTCATGTTGACGTTGCCCGCAAGACATTGAGTCACATTGACTATGATCTTGTCCATCCGCTGGGCTTCCTCCAGAATATCGAGGAACCATTTGCAGGAAGGAGCGTTTCCGGAGCCGTAGGTTTCCATTATGACAGCCCTGGTCTCCTCTCCGCAGATGATGTTCCTCACTACCTGAGGAGTGATTCCCGGATGGAGTTTCAATATTGAGACCCGAGTGTCCAGATTCGTGTTTATGGTCAGGCTCTGATACCAGTCGTTCGGCCTCCGGATATATTCAGTGTTGTATCTGATGCTGATGCCGGCTTCCGCAAGAGGTGGAAAATTCGGGGACTGGAATGCCCTGAACCCTTCGGAATTGACCTTCGTGGCACGGTTTCCCCTGATCAGCATTGACGCGAAACATACGCATACTTCCGGCACTTCAGGGTGTCCGGAACTGTTCTTCGCGGAGGCGATTTCCACGGCGGAAATCAGATTTTCCCTGCCGTCTGTTCTCGGAACACCGATCGGAAGCTGACTTCCCGTGAATACGACCGGCTTGGTGAGTCCGTCCAGCATAAAGCTCAATGCTGAGGCCGAGTAGGCCATGGTGTCGGTGCCGTGAAGCACGATGAAACCGTCATAGTCATCATACTTTTCCTTTATAAGAGATGCCAGTTTCACCCACAGGGTAGGTTCCACATCGGATGAATCTATCGGCGGTTCGAAGGAAAAACTGTCGATTTTTACGGCGAACTTGCCGATTTCAGGAACTTCGTCAAGTATCTGGCGGAAGTCGAACGGCTTGAGCGTCAAGTCATTGACATCCTGTTTCATTCCTATCGTGCCGCCCGTATAGATGAGCAGCAATGACGTCTTCCTGTGATTTGCGTGTTTGTTTTCCATAATCAGTCCAAGCTTATGTGGAACAGTCTGCAGGCATTTTCCGTGGTGGTTTCCGCCACCTCGTCTATGCCTATGCCTTTCAGTTCGGCGATTTTCTCTGCAATATGCGGAATATATGAACTTTCGTTTCTCTTGCCCCTGTAAGGCACCGGAGTAAGGTACGGCGCGTCTGTCTCCAGCAGGATGTGGTCCAGAGGTATATGCTTTACGGATTCAGCGACACCTGCGTTCCGGAAGGTGACCACCCCGCCGATTCCCACCAGCCAGTCTCCATATTTCTGAAGTCGGAAGAATGTTTCTTTGCTTCCGCTGAAAGCGTGCATGTTGCCTTGTATCCTGAGCCCCTTGCATTCCTCCAATACGGAGAAAAAGTCCTCTGTGGCATCTCTTTCATGAATATTGACAGGAAGATTCAGTTTGGACGCGAGTTCCAACTGTGCCTTCAGGGCGCGTTTCTGGATTTGGGCCGTGTCCTTGGAGTAATGATAATCCAGACCGATTTCGCCGATTGCTATGACTCCGTGGGCCAATGCAGCCTTTTCCACAGCCTCCACCTCGCTTTCCCAGTCTTCTTTTACGGAACCCGGATAGAGGCCTGCCATATTCTTGAGCACATCAGGGAACCTTTTCCCGAGATCGAACATGCGCTGTCTCTCGGAGCTGTCCACGTCCGGCTGGAAAATCAGTCCTACGCCGGCTTCAAGTGCCCGTGCGATGACTTGCTCCTCCTCCCCGTCGAAGGCCTCATCGTATATATGTGCGTGCGTGTCTATGTATTTTACCATCATTGTCTTCACCATCAAACTCTGCAAAGATAGGAAAAGCCGTGATAAAAGGAAAGCAGTTCACAGGATTTCCGGATTCACGGAACACCTCTGCAGGAGATCCGTGACAATGATGCCGTCGCAGACCATCTTGCCGATGTACTCAGCCATCTTGCTGTACGGAATGTCCGTGAACGAGCATAACTCCTCCGGAAGAATATCCCTGTTCTGCCTGACAATATCCGCGATTACCGACATTCTCTCCGCTTCTTCCCCGCCTTCGCTTTCCAGGTATTTCTGATAGACCAATGATTTGATGTCACCGGCTTTGCCCTTTCCCGCGCTCCCGAACCCGAGAGACTCCACGAACTCGTCAATATCATTGACTATTTCAGCCATATGGCTCTTTATCAGAGAATTGCATCCTGCCGAGCACGGATCGTCCAGCCTTCCCGGGACAGCATAAACTTCCCGGTTATAGGAATTTGCGAGCCTGCACGTCATGAGTCCGCCGCCCTTAGATTTGGACTCTATCAATATGGTCATCCTGCTTATCCCGGCGATTATCCTGTTCCGTCTCAGGAAGTTTATGGCTTTCGGAACCGTGCCCGGAGGGTAATCCGTAATCAGTCCGCTATGTGGAGCCTTGCAGATCCTTTCCGCTGCCCATCCGTGCCTGAAAGGATAGACTTCCTCGATACCGGTAGCCATAACTGACAATGTCGGGAGTCCGCCCTCCAATGCCGCAGTCTGCGCCGTTATATCTGTGCCGATAGCCAATCCGCTGACAATCATTGGCTTGACCCCTGCGCGGGCCAATGCCTTGACGAGTCTGATGCATATTTCCTTTCCGTAGCTGCTGATGTCCCTGGTCCCGACTATGGCGACTGCGGGGCCGTAACCGAATACTTCTTCCGGAGAACTGTCACTCTTGAGATATAATCCGATGGGCGGGTCCTCGCAGTCTTTCAGAAGAGCCGGGTATCTGTCGTCGTCAATGCAGATGAACCTGTAACCTCTCCCTATAAGGTCTTCCATTTCCCCGCAGGCCTCACCCAGCACCTTGTCATTGATCTGACTGAGATGGACGGATCTTTTTCCGAGCAATGCCGACAGTTCATCCCTGCAGGCGCGGAAAACTCCCGCCGCTCCCGAAAAATGCTCTGTCAGAAGAGCCCCTGTCTTCGGAGAGAATCCGAAAATTCTGTTCAATGCGCACCACGGTGCCAATTCTTCCGGTTTTTCGTACGTCATAGTGTGATACGGTTTTATCCAAAGTTATGAATGTCCGCGCACAACAGACAAAAAAAGTGGCCTTCCCACATCGGGAAAGCCACAAATTTTTACGATTCTTAAATTTTGCAGATAATTTTTAAATCCGGATTTACGATTTTTAAATCAGAATTTACGTTTTTTAAATCCGATTTACAATTTTTAAATTATCAGCAGCGCGTCACCATAAGGTCCGAACTTGTATTTTTCCTCAAGTGCGGTCTCGTAGGCCTTCTTCACCAAGTCATATCCGCCGAAAGCTGCAACTGCCATAAGCATTGTCGAACCCGGAAGATGGAAATTGGAAACGATGGCATCAGGTATCGCGAATCTGTACGGAGGGAAAATGAACTTGTTGGTCCATCCGTCATAGGGCTGCACCTCGTCATTTGTGGTGACGTAAGTCTCGAGTCCACGCATCACAGTCACGCCCACAGCCAGTACCTTGTGGCCTTCACGCTTGGTCTTGTTGATGATTTCGACAGCCTCTGGGGTGATGATCAGCCTTTCAGAATCCATCTTGTGCTTGGAAAGGTCTTCCACATCCACCTTGCGGAAGTAGCCGATGCCCATGTGCTCCGTGATGAAGGCTTTGTTTATGTCCTTGAGAATCATCATATTGAACAGCTCGCGGCTGAAGTGCAGACCGGCAGCAGGAGCTGACACGGCGCCTTCGTGAGCGGCGAATATGGTCTGGTAATTCACCTTGTCCTCAGGCGTAGCTTTCTCCTTCACCCATTTCGGAACAGGAGTCTCGCCCAATGAGAACAATGTCTGCTTGAAGTCCTCGTATTTTCCGTCGTAGAGGAAACGGAGAGTCCTTCCGCGTGAAGTGGTATTGTCAATGACTTCAGCGACAAGGCTGTTGTCTCCGAAGTACAGTTTGTTTCCTATCCTTATTTTTCTTGCAGGTTCTACGATGACGTCCCACAGACGCTGCTCCTTGTTCAGTTCCCTCAGCAGGAACACTTCGATGTCGGCTTCAGTTTTCTCTTTCTTGCCGAGAAGTCTTGCGGGAAAAACCTTTGTATCGTTGAGCACGAACGTGTCACCCTTTCCGAAATAATCTGTAATGTCCTTGAATATCTTGTGCTCTATCTCTCCAGTGTCTTTGTGGAGAACCATCATTCGGCACTCGTCGCGCCATTTTCCCGTGGGCTCGTGCGCAATGTCATTCTTCAACGACACGGGAAATTGAAACTGTGATAACTTCATCTTCTTTAATTAGTCAAACTATGATTATATACGAAAAAAAATCAAGTTTGTTTCAGATGACATCATCTTTTTTGTATGTTTGTAAGATAGTTCAGTAATTCGACCACGGAAATTGAATCAATATGCATAAAATATACTTTGACAGAAGGACAATCATAATCTGCAGGCCGGAAGAGGCGACATTGTCAGACCCGAATGCGGTGGAATTCCATTTCAAGCAGCCTTCGGACATTTCGGCCCTTGTGGAGATGTTCGAACTTTCCTCTACATTGGAAAAAATCTACATTCCGTCGGCAGAGCCGGAGGATTGCTACAAGAAGATCTGCGGCGAGTTCCGCGAGGTCAATGCGGCAGGCGGCCTGGTCGAGAACAGGAGAGGGGATTACCTGCTCATCAAGCGTGACGGACTTTGGGACTTGCCGAAAGGGCATCAGGAAGCGGGCGAGGATATAAAGGTGACAGCTCTGAGGGAGGTTCAGGAGGAGACCGGCGTGGATGACCTGAGCCTGGGCGACCTCATCTGCGTGACAGACCATTGTTATAAAAGAAACGGAATCTGGCATCTGAAGCATACCTGGTGGTACAGGATGTACTATCTGAAGCCTCTGGATCTAACTCCACAGACTGAGGAGGACATCACCAAGGCTGCGTGGGTGGCCAAATCCAGCCTGCCGCCGTTCCTCAAGAATACCTATCCTTCCATCAAAGAGGTGTTCCTGACCGCGTCATAGCAGTCGTGGTAATAGTTAAAATTTTACTAATTTTGTAAAACAAAACATTTTTTCAAATATGGAAACTTCTATTGACAAGAAATTGGCCAAGGCCCTTATGGATATAAAGGCGGTCCTTCTGCGTCCGCAGGAACCGTTCACATGGGCTTCAGGCTGGCATTCTCCTATATATTGTGACAACCGCAGAATCCTTTCGCATCCGGAACTCAGGGCGCAGGTGGCACAGTGGCTTGCTGACAAGGCCATGGAACTGTATCCGGAGGCTGAAGTCGTCGCTGGCGTGGCTACAGGAGCCATTGCCCATGGAGTACTGGCCGCCGACAGGATGCAGAAACCGTTCGTCTATGTGCGTCCGAAGCCGAAAGACCACGGTACCGGTTCACAGATAGAAGGTGAACTCGCTCCGGGAAAGAAAGTTGTCGTCATCGAGGACCTGATTTCTACAGGAATGAGCAGTCTGGCTGCCGTCAAGGCTCTCCGCGATGCCGGTGCCCAAGTGCTCGGCATGGTCGCCATATTCACTTATGGATTTGATTTGGCGGCACAGCGTTTCGAGGAAGACAAAGTTCGGCTGGACACCCTTTCCAACTATTCGGCGTTGGTGGACGTGGCCAGTGAGACAGGATATATTTCATCTGCCGCGAAGACTCTTCTTCACGAGTGGAGAGAGAATCCTTCAGAGTGGGTAAAATAGTCGGACCAAGGTATCTAAAACAAAGTGTCATGGAAATCAAAAGCAAACATAGAATCGTAGCCAGAGCACCATACATGCTCTATATGCCGTTCTCCGACATGAGAAACTTCGTGTCGATGCTTCCGGAAGACAAGCGGAAAGACATCGAGGCTGATTTCGACTCGCTCCGGGCCACTGTGCAGGGGTTCAATGTCGGTGTCCGTGTGGCTGAACGCGTACCGTATTCCCGCATAACATATAAGGATGACGGCGCTCCTTTCCAGTTCAATGTGAATATCCATTTCGATGCTGACGGCGGGACAGCACCGACTTCCATATCGACATAACAGCGGACCTGAATTTCATGATGAAGATGGTCCTCGGCTCCAAACTCCAGTCCGTGGTGGACAAGATGGTGGATACCGTTGCGGACATGTCTGAAGGAAAAATGCCGGAGGACATTGACCCGTCCATGTTCCCGGAAGGATTCGACCCTTCAAAATTTGCCGGCAGGTAGTCAGAGCCAATGGAATCTAAAGGAAAATTCGCGGATTATCTGGAGGAGGCGATAGGGAAGGACAATGCAGGGATTGCCCTGGAAGCATTGTCGCTCCCGGCTTCGGTGTCTGTGAGGATGAATCCTGCCAAAATCGACGCTTCTACTCCTGAATCAGTCTCGGATTTCTTTTCAATGCCGGTGAAGCCTGTTCTATGGAACAGATACGGCTGGTTTCTCAGCGAGCGTCCGGTGTTCACATTGGACCCGCTGATGCATGGCGGATGCTACTACGTTCAGGATTCTTCGGCAATGTTCGTGGGCGAAGTGTTCCGGCAGGTTCTGAAGAAGATGTCGGTAGAAGGTGCTCTGCCGAAAGAAAGACCGTTGAGGGTTCTGGACCTGTGCGCGGCTCCGGGCGGCAAGACCACTGATATACTGTCGTCCCTGAAAATGTCTGGCATCGGTTCTTATCTGTTGATATCCAATGAGATAATGAAGCAGAGGGCCGCCGTGCTTTCAGACAATGCCGGTATCTGGGGAGACCCAGATGTGGTGGTTACCTCCGTGGACCCGAAAGCTTTCGCGTCACTTGGCGGATGGTTTGACATCATTGTCGCTGATGTGCCGTGCTCGGGTGAAGGTATGTTCAGAAAGGATGAAGAGGCGCTCGCCCAGTGGTCTGAGGCCAATGTGGAGTTGTGTTCAGCCCGTCAGCGAAGGATTTTGGCTGATGTGTGGCCGGCCCTGTCCGAAAACGGATACCTTATATATTCCACCTGCACATTCAATAAATATGAGAATGACGGGAATGTCGCATGGACAGCCGAAGAACTTGGTGCGGAAGTCATGAATGTCGGATCTGAATATAAGGGGCTGATACGGACAGAGCACGGTGTGTCGCTTGTTCCCGGCTTCGTGGAAGGTGAGGGGCAATATTGCTCTGCACTGTTGAAGACCTCGTCTGCCCCGTCACCTGTATCATCTGCGCAGAAGGCTGACAAAAAGCAAGTTGTGCCGGCTGATGCCGCGAAAAAAATAAAGACCTGGTTCAATGTGCCTGTAACATTGACCTTGAGAGGGGACATGATAGTCGCGGTCCCGGAACATCTGAACTCTGAAGTCAGATCTCTTGAAGGCCTCAGGCCGCTGCTGCGCGGAGTAGCCGTGGGGCAGTTGAAAGGAAAAGACATTGTCCCGGATGCGGATCTTGCGCTGTCGTCGATATTGGAAAGGGGAGCGTTCGTGGAGGCGGAACTGACTAAAGAGCAGGCACTTGCCTTCCTGCACAAGGATTCATTGACATTGACAGGAGCCGAAAAGGGCATTGTCCTTGTCACTTATCTGGGGCACCCGCTCGGTTTTGTTAAAAATCTCGGAAACCGCTGCAACAATCTGCATCCGCAGGGACGGCGTATCCGTATGAATATTTGAAAGTTATGCGAAAATTATTGACATTGGCAGTGTCTGTTCTTGCTGCAGCTACGGCTATGGCACAGACGCCTTCATCGAAAGAGTTCAATGAGCGTTATCAGCTGCTCGTATCCAAACTCGGACCTTCGGGAGTGGGAATCGAGACCTTGCTTGACAAGTGGGAGGCCGCCTATCCGGATGATGCGGATATGTTGCTCGGAAAGTTCACATATTATTTTTCCAAGTCGCAGTCTTCTGCTGTGGTGGCCAAGCCGCAGGACAAATTCCTCGGCGAAAAGCCTGTGCTGACATTGAAAGACACATTGGGCAACCCTGTGAATTATTTTCAGGTGACGAATTATGATGACGAGCTGTTCGGAATCTCGCAGAAATCCATTGAAAAAGCCATTCAGCTGAATCCTGACAGGCTGGATTTGAGGTTTCTGAAAGTCGCTGCATTGACAGGATATGAGAAGGAGAGTCCGGACATGGCGCTGTCGAACCTGAAGTCGCTCATCATCTACAATGAAACCCAGCATCCGAAGTGGGTGTATCCGGGATACGAAAAGGTGGACGAGGAACTTTTCAGCGCGGCCATCCAGGAGTATTGCTTCCTGTTTTTCAAGTACGCCACGCCGGTTTCCTATGAAGCGTTCAAGGAAATTTCCGAGACGATGCTGTCTTACCATCCGTCCGATGTCCTGTATCTGGACAATGTGGGGTCATACTGGCTCGTGGTCAAACACGACTACAAACAGGCTGCCAAGTATTACAATAAAGTGCTGAAAATCAAGCAGGACGACATTACTGCCATCAAGAATATGATACTTCTTGCACGCAACACGTCCAATACCAAACTTGAAAAGAAATACCTTCCGCTGCTCGTGAAGTACTCTGACTCAGAGAGCGAAAGGTTATCTGCAAAGGCCCGTCTGGAGGCCCTCAGCATCAAGAAATAATTATTTCAGTCTCGCTGAAAGTTTCGCCGGCAGAATCCGTTTTGTGAGTCTGTCGGTGAATTTCATACATACGCCTGTGAGCAGGGCCGACATGATGGTTCCCTCGCGGATCACGTTTTCGGAACCGTTGCCCAGAACACTGCCGAAGCAGAACCACGCAATGGCTGCTGCAATCACTACCAGGAATACGTCGAAGAATATCTTGGCGTTTCTGAATTTGACATTGAAAGAATCGGCGACCGCCGCTACCGTCATCTCGCCCGCCAGCATCCAGGCCTTGCCTTCCACTTCCAGGCTGATGCCCAATGCCGTAATCACGATGGACAGGCACATGAGGATTATCTTCATCCCGTAAGTCCCCGCCTCGATCCAGCCGAACGCGGCGATGGACAGGTCGGTAAGCAGGCCGAAAACGATGGCTGCCGGAATCTGCATGAGGCTTTCGAGCCTGAATCTGCTGCGGAGCAATGCCATCTGCAACAAGATGAAAATCAGGTGCATAAGCATTGTGTACTGGCCCACGGTGCCGATTGTGAATCCGCCGAGTTCGAAGTTGCCGCACATTGAAACTACATAGGGTGGGCATGAAATAGGCGCAGTGCCGAGGTCTGACTTTATGGACAGGGCGACGCCTATTGCCACGAGTACCAGTCCGAGCGTGCCGGTCAGGTATCTTGCGAAGATGTTCTTTATGTTCTCTTTATTCATTTCCGTTGTTTTTGGATAAAAGTGTAGCGGGCAAATATCGGATAAAATTACTAACTTCGCAAATTGGCGTCGGCATTGGCCCCCATCGGCATTGACCTGCGCTGAAAATTTTATTAACAATTACTTGATTTCTGAAATTATGAACAGAATCACCAGATTTACAATGATTATGGCTTCTGCGGCAATGGCTATGGGATGTGCAGACAGAAACCGTGAGAAAGTTCCTGCCATCAATCTGTCCGATTTGGATACGACCTGCTCTCCGGCAGTGGATTTTTATCAGTACGCTACGGGTGGTTGGCAGAAGAACAACCCTCTCAAGCCGGAATACGCACGCTTCGGTTCATTCGACATTCTCAATGAGAATACTGAAAACAGACTGAACGAGCTCTTCAAGGAAATGACTGAAATGAAGACGGCCAAGGGCACAGTCGAGCAGAAGATTTCCGATATCTACAAGATGGGCCTGGATTCTGCCCGCCTCAATGCGGAAGGATTCGCCCCAGTCCAGAAATATCTCGACCAGGTTTATGCTGTCAATGACAAGACTTCCCTCGTGAAACTTGTTGCCGACATGCACAATGAAGGTCTTTCTCCTTTCTTCGGAGCATTCGTGATGGCAGACCTGATGAACAGCGATATGCAGATTCTGTATCTCACGCAGTCCGGTCTGGGAATCGGTGACAGGGATTACTATCTCGATCCGGCCAGCGCTGAAATCAAACAGGGATATCTCAATTTCCTTACCCGTGTATTCGGCCTTGCAGGAGTTCCTGAGCCGGAAAAGGCTGCTGCCAATGCACTTGACGTGGAGACTCAGATCGCCACAGCGTCATGGACCAGGGTTCAGGAAAGGGATATGGAAAAGATCTACAATCCTACCAATACTCCGGCTCTTGAAAAAGCATACGACGGATTTGACTTCACTTCATATTTCGCTGCAAGAAACATTGCCGACCAGGACAAGCTCGTGGTCTGCGAGCCTTCATTCTTCGAAGCCTTCTCCAAATATTTCGCGGAGGCTGACATCAATGTCCTGAAAGACTACCTTGCAGGCCAGCTCATACAGGATGCCTGCGGTGCTGTCAGCGATGACTTCTATGATGCAAGCTTCGACTTCTTCAGCAAGCAGATGACAGGTGTCACCCAGCAGAAACCGAGATGGAAAAGGGCAATGAGAGTTCCTAACAGCATTCTTGGCGAGGCAGTCGGCAAGATGTATGTGGAGAAATACTTCCCTGAGTCATCCAAGAAGAAGATGCTCACACTCGTGAAGAACCTTCAGGACGCTCTCGGCGAGCATATCGACAATCTCGACTGGATGAGCGATTCCACAAAGGTGAAGGCACGTGAGAAACTCTCTGCATTTACAGTGAAGATCGGTTATCCTGACAAGTGGAAAGATTACTCTACACTCAATGTGGACCCTGCATTGTCATATTACGAGAACCTCAGGGCAGCAAGCTGCTGGAGCATTGCCGACAACATGGCCAAGCTCGGCAAGCCGACCGACAGGTCAGAGTGGGGAATGACTCCTCAGACCATCAATGCATACTATGATCCGACTTCCAATGAAATCTGTTTCCCTGCTGCCATACTTCAGCCGCCTTTCTTCAATCCTGATGCTGACGACGCTGTGAACTATGGTGCAATCGGCGTAGTTATCGGCCATGAAATGTCTCACGGTTTCGATGACCAGGGACGTCTTTTCGACAAGAACGGAAACAAGGTGAACTGGTGGACAGCGGAAGATGCTGCCAAATTCGACGAGAAGGCAAATGTGCTTGTCTCCCAGTTTGACGAGGTGGAGATTCTTCCTGGTCTGAAGGCTGACGGCAGACTTACCGTAGGCGAGAACATCGGCGACCACGGCGGACTCAGCATTGCATATTCCGCTATGGAAAAAGCGATTCAGAAAAACCGCCCGGGCCTCATCGACGGCTTCACTCCTGAGCAGCGTTTCTACATTTCATACGGTATCGTGTGGGCGACCAACATCAGAGACGCTGAGAAAGAGAGACTTACGAAACTCGATGTGCATTCTCTCGCAGAGAACAGGGTCAATGTCTCACTTCGCAACTTCCAGACATTCTTTGATGCATTCGGAATCAAGGAAGGCGACCCTATGTACAGGCCTGAGAGCGAACGTGTACATATCTGGTAGTGAACGCTTCCGGATTCATATCACGGAAACTTAAGTTCCAAGGAAAGATAGCGGTGGCTACTACGGCCATCGCCTCTTTCGTCATAATTATTTCTGTAGCAGTCTCTTCCGGTTTCCGGAAAGAACTTCGCAACGGAATCGCATCAATATCCGGAGATATCAGACTGACGTCTCCGGATTTGAATTATGTCAATGAATCTTCACCGGTCCGCTCGGACGCCTCGTATATCCCGTCAATAGACTCGCTCGACGGCGTGGCCTCCATTGTCCCTGCAGTTTACAGGGCCGGTATCGTCAAGACAGATGAAAATATCCACGGAGTCCTTTTCAAAGGTGTGCCGGACGGGGGAGACAGCCTTTCCGCCAGCATTCCTCAGAGGCTTTCAGCCATTTTGGGAGTCAATGCAGGTGACGACCTTACTGCATATTTCATTGGTGAAAAGGTCAAGGCGAGGAAGTTTCACATCAAGTCGGTATATGAGGACGTGCTCGGCAGTGACGACAAACTGCTGATAATCACCGGTCTTTCGGATATGCAGAGACTGAACGGCTGGAGTCCTGACGAGGTGTCTGCGATTGAGATCAGACTCGAAGACAAATACCGTGATCCTGTCTTGCTTAGGGAAATGACTCAGGAAGTGGGGGCGAGAGTACTTTTCAATACACCGGAAGACGAAGATACAGTGGTAGCATCGTCGGCCCTGAACATGTATCCTGAAATCTTCTCCTGGATAGAGCTGATCGACTTCAATGTGTATTTCGTCCTGATATTGATGATTCTGGTGGCAGGGGTCAATATGATTTCTTCGCTTCTGATAATGCTTTTCCGCAACATCTCCGCTATCGGAACCCTCAAGTCAGTAGGAATGACGGACCGCTCCATTGCAGCAGTTTTCCTTAAAGTCGCATCCTCTGCAGTCATCAGGGGTATGGTTATAGGAAATGTCGTGGCGCTGCTGTTCTGTCTTGTGCAGGGCACCACTCATCTGATAAGTCTTAATCCTGAAAACTATTTCGTGTCATTTGTGCCTGTCCACATTGACATAGTCCTCGTGCTGGTGGCGGACATCATTTCTTATCTGGCGATGATGCTGTTTCTGCTGCTGCCGTGTCTTTTCGTGTCGGGCGTGGATCCGGCGAAGACGGTGCGTGCCCAGTAGTTCCCGAGTCATATGAGGATTTCGTTCCGGAGATCGCTGCGAATGTACGGCTCAGGTCTGTGAGTTTTTCCACGTAGTTTATGGTTTCGTAACCCTGGAATTTTCCGAGCTTAACAGTGTCCGCATCCAGGATGGAGTCTTCTCTCATGTCCGGAATCACGGCCACTATGTCTTCCCATCTGCTGTGAGGCGCCCCTATGGATGCCGCATAGTTCATACAGTCCTTTATCCTGCCTTCCCCTGCATTGTATGCCGCAAGTGTAATCTTCATAAGTTCCTGCCTGTCAGAAGCATATGGTCGGAACATGTTCTGAAGATGCTTGAGATAGTTGACGGCGGTCCTGATGCTGACTTCCGGGTCCAGGAGATTGTCCGCCTGGAATCTGTCGGCAGTACGCGGCATCAGCTGCATAAGGCCCACGGCTCCTCTTCGCGACTGGGCTTCGATGTGGAACTGGGACTCCTGCCAGATGAGTGCGGTCAGCATTGTCCTGTCCCAGCCGAGTTCTGCCGAGTATTTCCTGATGAGGTCATCGTAAGGGCTCAATGTCCTGTAGGTCCATCCCTTTCTCAGTCGTCGGTATGGTTCGTATCCCGGTGAGAACCGTCCCTTGATGATCTTATGCTCGTCAGTGATGCTGAATGTCGAGAGCCAATGGTTCACTTCATAATGTTCTGGGCGCAGCCGTCCGTGCACCAGCCACGAGCTGCTGTCCGCAAGCGGGATTGACGCGAAAACGCTCTGGTCGAAAATCAGCGAGTCGTCGAACGGCATCACCACTATGTCCACGGCTCCGTTCTTGAGTGAGTCGATATACTCTTTACCTCCGATCATGATGTCGGTATTCTTGCCCAACTGCCAGGCGAAAAGCTGAAGCATCTCGTAGTTGTACCCGACCGCATATCTCATTGACGGAGAATTCTTTATGCCTATCACGCAGCGAAGCGTGTCCTTTTCGAAAGGCTCGCGTCTGCTGGTTGTTCTTTGCAACAGGGGAACCCCCACCATCACAATGACGGTAGGAATGAGATATTTCAGAACAACCTTGAGTTTCTTGGATATCTTCATAGTTTCAGTGTTGTTGTTTTCAGGAAATGTACCTCACGGTCAGTTCCTAAAATGTATTTTGTGTGGCGCTTCTTCCTGAACCGCCTCCGAATCCTCCTCCGAATCCGCCGAGTCCTCCTCCTAACCCGCCAGAAGAGCCTGAGCCCTCTGAATTTGATGAGCCGCCGCCTAATGAACTGCCTCCGCTGACCGCCTTGTTCTTGGACGGCTGTATATAGAATGGCCAGTAGATGCCGATCTTGAATGCTCTCTGTGGCCTTATGTAGCCGTGTGCGCTGAAGTAGTCCGCGCTGTCCAGAGGCCAGCCCATATTGACATTGATCACCTTAACGAATATGCAGGCCCTCTTCCACTGGATGTTCACGAAAGCATCTATATAAGGGCAGTTGCCGTATTTTTCGACTTTCTGGTTGTAGAACATGCCGAGCGCAGGGCTGTATCCCGGCTCATACCACTTGGTGGTGTAGGTGACATTGGCACCTATCTGCATCTGCATCACTTTCTTCACGACATTGAACTGCCAGTACCACCGCGCATTGATAGCGACCATAGGAAGCGGAATGACATCATCGTTCGAAGATATCTGGAACAATGCCCTGTTGTCGAAGTGCAGGCCCTTGAGCTTGAAGTTCTTGGTTACCCCTATCTTCAATACGCTGATGGCGTCGGTGCATTGTCTTGCCATCGCCATGCCGTCGTAATATACGTGGTTCTTCAACAGAGACCAGCCGGCTGAGACGTCGAAGTTCCAATGCGGAATCGAGAATGAGCCTGTGAGTCTGGTGTCGGAAATCTTCGAGAAATCATTGTCCCATTTGTAATGGTTCGAATAATAGTGCTGCTGATAGTAGTCAGGCTCGTCGAGCGTCGTCTCGAAATGTATGTTGAATGACATCGGACTCTTCTTGTAGCGCCTGAAAGGGTAGATGTTGAATCCCATATTGGCATTGATTCCGAAGTCATTGATTTCCTTTCCCGCGAAGGTGTAGAAACCGTCGGCGTCCCAGTGGAAATAGTTCTTGAACTGGCCTTTCACGCCGCCGTACAGATAGGCTGAGTTCCATACCACGTTACCTCCCTTCTTCTTGAGGTAACTGTCGGGGGTGAACATATAGTAGTTCAGCAACTTGTCTCCGATACCGGCATTGATGGACGATACGATGGCGTCGTCTGCCCACGGCTGGAGCTTGATGAACACTTTGTTTTCGAATTTCATGACTCTCAGGGAGTCAGCGGATTCCAAAGGATTCAGATAGAACTTTCCGTTGTACAGGTCACGTGCGTTCGTGTCATCAGCACTGATTTTGTCCTTGTATATCTTGCGGTATGTGGAGTATTCGCTCGAATGTCCGATAAATGCTGTCGTAAGGTCGGTGTCCAGCGTGTCTTTCGCCGAAGCCTCCGCGCGCTCGTCCGCCTTGGCCTGAAGCAGCTCCTCCATTCTGATGATGGCGATGCTGTCTCCGGTAGCCATCACGCTGTCCCTGTACATCTGTTCCTTTTTGAGGACCTTCTTTTCCTGCAGCTTGCGTATGAAGGTGAACGGAATCCTGTATGTCTGGTCGAGGAATACTGTGTTCTTCTTTATCAATGTCGAGGCATCCTTCAGCCTCACGTCGATTTCCCTGGAGCCGACCGTGGTGTCCCTGATCCAGAAATTGTCCACGATTCCGCCGTTCTCGCCCTTGTCCATCTTGTTGTAGATGTAGCCGGCGTGGGCAAGGTATTTCTTGCCTGTGAAGTTCGTCGAAGCGGCAAATGTCCTGTTGTCCACCCTTTCGTTTTCGAGCATTCCGTTTGCACCGAACCTGTCGTATTCCAATGTGAAGTTCCATGACGGCAGGATGTTCTGCGTCGTCATTATGTGCAGATTGTTCTCCGCCCTCTCCTCATTTGCGAACAATGTTCCCCAGTATGCAAGTTCCGTATATGGGGTCTTGGTATTGTAGAAAGGAAGGGAGTACGGGTTGTAGCTGTAACATTCATACGGAGTGTAGAACGTCACGCCCTCCGCGCTCTTTCTCTTGAAAAAGTCGTAATACTGTGTGGCAGAGCCGACTATGCCGAGATATGAGACGTTTACATCCTCACGGTAGAACGGATAGTCGTTGAACCTGTAGTTGTAGGACGTGTCCAGCTTCTGAAGGTGTACGTCATTGAAGTAACTTCCTTTGTTCCAGGTCAATATCCTCTTGTAGTACAATGAATCAGGCACCGCGAACGTCTCCAGGATTCTCGGCGTGTTCTCCCTGATACTGTCCCTTATGGCGAGCAGGCTGTCCTTGGCGTTCAGTATGCTGTCTATCATCACCTGGCGGGCCTTCATCTTCTGCTCGAAGTCGTATTTCTTGCGGGCTGCCTTGTCGAGCGAGGCATACCATTCATTGAACTTGCGTATCGCCGTTTCTGTGGAATCTATCTTGTACAGGGAGTCCAGTTTCGGCCAATCGATGCTGTCGCCGGCATTTTTCAGGGAGTCTCTGACGATCACGTGCGTGAGGGAGTCCTTGATGGCGACATAGTACTTGTACCTGAACGGGTCTGTAAAGCGCAATGAATCAGGAACTTTCATCGTGTCTCTTGCCGTGATGACGACTTCGTTCGAGTCGCCGGACGTCAGTTCGAATGACATGGAGTCCTCACGGGCCCGTTCATATTCAGACCTGAACTTGGTGAAGATGTTGTTGCTGTATATGACGGTGTCACGGGATGCCTCAGCCCCGCGTGAAGCCATTGCTCTTGAAAAATCGGATGCGAAACTCTGTACGGCAACTATTCCGACAACCAATGCCGGAAACCATATCTTGGATATTGCGGATAATACTCGTTTCATATATGTCACAAGATTTGCATAGATCCTGCCATGCCGGCGGAATTGCGCATCATCTTGCAAATGTAGTGATTTTTTCGCTATTCCTCATTTTTTGCATTGTCGAATGCTTTGACGATCTTGGTGACCAGCGGGTGACGCACGATGTCTTCATTGGTGAAGAATATGGTGCCGACCCCGTTGAGGTCTTTCAGCAGTGAAATGCCACGGAGGAGTCCGGAGTCTTCCTTTTTCGGAAGGTCCACCTGGCTGGCGTCGCCTGTGACAATGAATTTGGCATTTGTGCCCATTCTGGTAAGGAACATTTTCAGCTGGCCGAGGTTGGTGTTCTGCGCCTCATCCAGGATTACGCATGCCTTGTCCAGCGTGCGGCCTCTCATGTATGCCAATGGCGCTATCTGGATGGTCCCGTCAGTCATGAACTCCTGCAGTTTCTTGACCGGAATCATGTCCCCGAGTGCATCGTAAAGCGGCTGAAGGTACGGATCCAGTTTGTCTTTCAGGTCGCCGGGCAGGAATCCGAGTCTCTCGCCGGCCTCCACCGCGGGACGGGTGAGGATGATCCGCTTGATCTCCCTGTTTTTCAATGCCCTGACTGCCAATGCTATGGCTATATATGTTTTTCCGGTTCCGGCAGGTCCCACCGCGAAAGTGAGGTCATTGAGGAAATAGGATTTGACCATCTCCTGCTGTCTCTGGTTTCTGGCTCTGATGGGCTTGCCGTCAGTTCCGTGCACGATTACCGCATCTCCGTTCAGCGTAAAACTGTCCGGAGAAGTCTCGCCGTCGAAGATGTCCTCCACATCGAATTTGGTGAGGTTCATCTTGTGCTTCCTCCTCTCTATGAGTTCTTCGAGCTTGTTCCCGAACTGCTCAATCTGTGCCGGCGAGCCGTCCAGTATTATCTGATTTCCACGCGCCGCCACCTTCAGTCCGGGAAAATAAGAACAGAATTCTTCCAATATCTTGTTCCCTGCCCCATATATCTCGATCGGGTCGATTGCCTCCAATGTTATGACATTCTTCATTGTCTCTTCAATATATTCTTTGCAAATTTACAGCATTATCCCGTCACTTGAAAATAAATGTCTTGAAGCCGTAAAAGGCTCCGATATCGCTATCCCGCGACACGGAGCCCTTATATCCGAAAAGTATGAGCCGAAGATGCTTCCTTAGAGGTCGCAGTCCTCTACGACCCAGCCTTTGTCTATGTAATAGATGAGTTTTACTTTTGCAAGCACCTTCAAGCCATTCTCTACGCTGTTGAATAATCGGCCTACATCAGAAACCTTATCGGTCTTTATAATGACTTCAGCATATGCGAACTGACCACTGTCGTTCGAGACGACCTGAATGTTTCTTGCCTTGCTTGCCACCTTGCTGTATGCGTGCAGAAATACGCACTCCTTATCCTCGGATATTGCTGAGAAAGCCTCATATTGAAGAGAGTCGATGCGCTCAACTTTCGGTCCGGCAGGAGCTTTTGCAACCTCAGTATGCTGTTCCTCTCTTTGCTCGGCCTTAGGCGTTGCCTTTTCGGCTTTAGACTCCTCTTTAGGCTTTTCAATGAAAGGGTTCTCGATTACCGGCCATGTCTCGGACAGATCCTTCTTGTCCCAAGCATATTTTTTATTGCTGAAATCCGGCTGCTCCAGATCCTCGTCCATATCAATGTCATCCTCTTCCTCCATCAGAAGTGACTTGCCCGAGTGAGTAAGCTTTATATCCACAATGTAGTGGTCCTCAAATGTATAGGCTGTCCTGCTGACTGTCCTGTATTCCGTTTCAGGATATGACCACCAGCCGTAGTTCCTGTTGACCTGATAGCTCTCCCTTACCTTCTTCTGGCCTTTTTCCCACCATGCATACCTCTGAACGTTATACTTCAGAATGCCGGCAGCGTCCAAAGCGCGAAGCTTCAAACGCATCTCGGGATCTTCACATTCGTATTTGCCGATGTACATTTCTTCGCAATACTTGTCAATGCCCTCTTTGCTCAAATAAGTATTGACGGCTTTAAGAATCTGCCTCTCGGAAATGGTGTCCGGAGATTGGGTGCAACTCGAAAAACAGCACAACAGTGCCAATGAGCATAATAGAATTTTTGTCCTCATTGTAGTGAAATTATTAGTGGTTGAACAATATGCTGAAATTTACACATTTAAAATGATTTAAACAATTATTTCGCAATCTATTCTACGAACGTCGTAAAATCTTCTGTCTGCACGGTTCAATCGTCGTCAGAACCGAAGCCATGGACAGCCGGGCAGGCGG
>ENA-OOUZ01000500-OOUZ01000500.1-human-gut-metagenome-genome-assembly--contig:-NODE-500-length-18934-cov-2.000318_pt1 | contig 18934 bp, 16 predicted proteins | sample MGYA00241546_ERZ501274 | MGnify/ENA primary metagenome ERZ501274 (study PRJEB25962, sample SAMEA2042363) | human gut metagenome | biome: human gut; feature: human-associated habitat; material: faeces...
CGGCTCAACGATTGAGGCATGCAGAGAACTGCTACGGCAGATTCCCGAGCGATGGCATAGCCGCATAGTGCTGCACGACCACTTTCCGCTGACGGGAGAGTTCCAGCTTCACGGTGTGCATCTCAACCGCCGCTGTCCGCATGCTCCCGACGGATATACGGGCAGCATATCCTGCTCGTGCCATAGTCTGGAGGAGGTAGCGAAGAAGAAGCCCACGTGCGACTACGTCTTCCTGAGCCCTATCTTCAACAGCATCTCAAAGGCTGGATACGAGGCAGCATTCTCTACCGCCGCTTTGCAGCATGCAGCCGAAGAGGGCATCATCGACGCCAAGGTTTATGCGCTTGGCGGCGTGTCTAAAGAGCATATAGCGCAGCTGAAAGAGCTCTCGTTCGGTGGCGCTGCGTTCTTGGGCGACGTATGGCGCCGCATGTACGACCCTACTGTGGACGTTTATCTTGACGAACTGCGCAGCCTGCTCAGTTAGATGTTACTTTTTACTATTTCAAATTGCTCTTTGTACATCTTATTTTGCCATGTATTAATCGTGTGTTTAAAATTGTATCACTACTTACATAAGTGACACCATCTATTTTGAACCTATTCTTTCTTATTAGAATCGTTATCTTTTTGTTGTTTTTATAAACAAGGTCGACCATAACATCAGCCATAAAGATTGCTAATTCTCTATGGCCAGAGTTTATGTTTTGTACAATATCATGTATTTCTTCCTTACATGTTATTTTGTATTTTTGATTCGTATCTATTTTTTCGATGTACACTTCTTGAACATCTGGTTCTACTATATGCTTTTGACATCCGGTCATACATATTAGTATGAATAATAAAATCTTTAATGTTTTGAACATAACTTTCTACTTTTAAGTTGAAATAATCTTAAGTGTCTTTGAATGTTCTCCCACGCAATTCACTCAATTGTATTTAAAAATAAGTTTATGCGAAAAATCTGCCATTTCTCCCAGCAGACGTGTAACGCATTGTCGGGTAGTGGTTGAAGGCTGGTAGATAGCAGTTTATCTACCATCTATCTACCAGCCGTCACCATCTCCATCCTTATTGTTATTATCTATCTATTAACAAGAAGTTTTGATTAACAGGACAATAATCAACCATTGAAATCGGAACTATGAAGTTTCCTTCTCCACATTCGTCAGCTGATGGTCCTATAGATGAAATGGTCTCCGGACTAAACGTCTCGTCAAGACTAAGAAATATTCCTGTTATACGTAGATATGTTATTGTTATTTTTTCACCTGTCAACAATTTTATTGTCACTGATTTTTCCTGACGCTTAGAGTTTTCGTTAAAATTACAGATAAAAAAGGTACAACAATCATAGGTTCGTTGAGATCTCCCAAAAACACGTTCAAAAGCCTTCCAGTAAGCCATATCACTTATTGGGGTATATACGCATGTGGAGTAGATGCTTTTAATAAATGCTTTTAAATTAGATCTGTCAATCTTTATTGTATCTTTGGTGCTGAGAGCTGCGAAACATACGGGATATTGATGTGGTTTGGTAGCAACAAACTCAATATAAGTATATTCTCCTCCAAACAACTTGTCATTGACATTCTGAGCACGGCTTGATGCCATATTCAGAATTAATAAAAAAATCGTTATAAATCTCATTCTATTTCTTTTTTATCGTTGGTAAAAATAATATAGTTGATAGTTCAATTCTTTTATTATATTATTATCGCGATATTGTTTTGCTGCTGTTATAACAAAATAATCAGCTTTAAAAATGCATTACTATTCCATTGTCGTCATCCACACTTGCGTAGCCACCATCGAAGAGGATAGCGGAAATGTTGTCATTGTCGTAGACGAGATTTGAACAGTAATAGTATTTGGTTTTAAGACGTTTGGCAATCGGCTTCGCCATACTCATAAGCTGTGGATTAGGTTTAACATGTAGCAAATATAGCGAAATAATGTATAGACTGTACGCTGGAAGGCTATACTTTTAACAAAGATTATACAAGGACGTAGATGCTTTTCAGTCGCTCTTTTTTTCTTATCATCGAATATTTGTTCGTAAGGTATCTTGTGTTTGTCTTTCAATCCAAATTCTTTTTTAATTATTGCTGTCCGGTAAAACTAATAATGTTGTCAAAGCCGAGCGCAGCCCGCATAGTATATAGGCAAGCCCCTTTATTAAATATTGCAATAAAACACTAAATAACAAAGCAATATAAGAGTGACTAAATGTTTACCGGACAGTAATATATAAATATGTGTAAAGTCAGAAAAAGTGTGTGGTTTGATTGATTATTCGTTAGAAAAAGTGTGTAGTTTGGTTGACTATTCGTCAGAAAAAGTGTATAGTTTGGTTGGCTATTCGTCAGAAAAAGTGTATGGTTTGGTTGTTTATTCGTCAGAAAAAGTGTATATTTGCAACAAACATTTCGCTTTTCCATGCTTCATTACAAAGAGCAAGACTGGATGACAAACTATGAAAATGCTCTTTTACAAGAAAGAGAAATTAAACAAGAAGGGTATTTAAAAAGAACAACGATATATCCAGGGCAAGCCATATCAGGATATATCAACATAAAGCGCATTAAGGGTGATACTATGGATGTAACAATAGATATTAATGGGGCTAAATATATATTTTCTTGGGATATTGTAAAATAAGCAGGCTACAAATCGACCAATGCTAAGCCTAACGTTCAGAGGTCATAAATTCAATTATTACAAATCGGTCATTAGAAAAAGCTTTTTGTCGTTTTCTAATGACCGATTTGAGTTTATTAGAATGTGCTCGTTATACCAATATCGCATAATATCAAATTATATCACCATCTCACCACATCACCATCTCACCACCATCTTACATCTTCTCGCTGTCAATATTCACATGATTGACATTGACGTCTTCGTGTAGGAAGATGCGTGCTGTTTCGCGGAAGCGTTCTTCGCTTTCTGTGGTGAAATAGCGGCATGTGCCGCCTTTTGTGAGCTTCTGCTCCATCTCGGGATGACGGTTGAGGTAGTCGGCAAGCGAGTTGGCTACGTAGGTGCCCTGCGCCATTATGCGCACTCCGTCTGGAACGTTCTTCACAACCGAACTCATGAGCAGCGGATAGTGGGTGCAACCGAGGATGATGGTGTCGACGAGCGGATCCTTGCGCATCAGTTGGTCGATGCGCTTCTTCACGAAGTAGTCGGCGCCGGGCGAGTCTGCTTCGCCGGCTTCTACTATCGCTGCCCAAAGCGGGCAGGCAACGCCCGAAACCTCAATATCGGGGAAGAGTTTCTGAATCTCTATCTTGTACGAATCGCTCTTGATTGTGCCTTCTGTGGCGAGTATGCCCACATGACGTGTCTTTGTGAGTTTGCCCACCTCCTCTGCCGTGGGGCGGATGACGCCAAGCACGCGACGGTCGGGGTCGAGCACGGGCAGATCGCGCTGCTGAATGCTGCGCAGCGCTTTTGCTGAGGCTGTGTTGCAGCCAAGGATGACGAGGTGGCAACCCATGCTGAAGAGTTTCAGAACCGCTTGACGCGTGAACTGGTAGACCACTTCGAAGGAGCGCGAGCCGTATGGGGCGCGTGCGTTGTCGCCGAGGTACATATAGTCGTACTGTGGGAGGAGTTGGCGGATGCCGTGAAGGATGGTGAGTCCGCCGTAACCAGAGTCGAAAACACCGATTGGACCGGGATTAGAGGGAAATGGCATAATTTTCTATTTTATATAAAGCGAAAATTGATAATTGAAACCTGTGGCAGCCGTGTATTTACGGCGGTCAGCAATTTCAATTATCAATTTTCTTTTTTCCTAATATGTAGCAGCTTTCTGCTTTTAGTTCAGCGCCTCTTTGATAAGCTCTGTAGCGTCTTCGCCCATTTCGGGGTTGACGTACGGGCAGGCGTCGCCGTCGGTGTTGAGGATGAAGGCGTAGCCCTGAGCCTGACCTACCTTTGTGAGGGCATTGTAGAGCTTGTTCTTCACCGGCGCGAAGGCGTCTGCCTCTGCCTGCTTCAGAAGTCGCTGCGACTCGTTCTTGAAGTTGATGTTCTTCTGCATCATCTCCTGGAGCTCAGCCTGGCGCTTGCGCAGGATGGCAGGCACGAGGTCTTTCTGTACGTCGAGAAACTCTTCGTATTTGCTGTTGAACTCGTCTTCAGCGCGCTTCATCTCTGCGTCGTACTTCTGTCTCAAATCGTCGATGCTGCGCTGTGCCATGACATAGTCGGGCATTGATTTGAGAACGTTGTCGAAACTGAAATAGCCGAAGCGTGTCTGTGCGTTCGCCGTGAGCGAGAGTACGCCGAGCACGATGAGAAGGAACAATTTCTTCATGTCTTTTGCTGCTTTATATTGTTGTCAATTGAATAGTAATGGTTGAGTGTGCGGCTGCCACGGCAGCCGCTGCTTGCGTTAGAGAGCTGTGCTTTCTTACTTTGTTGTCTTGTTGAGCTGAGCCTTAACCTCTGCTGTAACGTCCTTGCTGAGAGTCTCGCTGATGTAAGGTATGCCGCTTGTTACGTCCATGATGTAAACGTAGCCGCCTGCCTTGCCTACAGCCTTGATAGCCTCAACGAGCTTGTTTGTGATAGGGCTGATCTTGTCCTGCTGGAGCTTGCCGAGAGCCTGCTGGTTGTCCTGCGCTGTCTGCTGGATCTTCTGGTACATCTGAGAGAGGCTATCCTCGGTCTCTTTGCGCTTTGTCTCGTTCATTGTAGACTTGTTCTTCTCGTAGTCCTCGTACTTGCGCTGCATTTCGTCCTGCATAGCCTTGAGGTCGTTGTCGTACTGCTTTGCCTGTGCTTCTACCTCGCCGCGAGCCTTGATGAACTCAGGCATAGAAGCCATGATCTCCTGTGCGTTTACGTGACCGAACTTCTGTGCGAATGTTGCCATTGGCATGAACAACATAAGCATTAAAATCAATTTCTTCATTTTTGCTTTTTATTTTTTTGTTATTAATTATTTCTTTTTCTAAGCCGAACTAAGCCTTCCTAAGCCTCTTTAGGCCTTTCTAATTCAAAACTCTTTAGTTGGCGTAGCCCAGCTTCTGCAGCACTTCGTTGCTGATGTCAGCCTTTGGCGAACCGTAGATTACGCCGGTGTTGCTTGAGCGGTCGAGCACGAGCGAGTAGCCGCGCAGCTCTGCTATCTCCTTAACGGCGGTGTATATCTCCTCCTGGATAGGCGACATGAGGCTTTCGCGCTTCTTGAAGAGTTCGCCTTCCGGTCCGAAGTACTTGCGTTTGAGGTCGCTGGCGTCCTTCTCCTTCTTCATGATTGCCTCCTGGCGTGCCTTCTTCTGCTCCTGCGAGAGGAAGACCATCTCGTTCTGATAGTTCTTGTACATGGTAGACGCCTCGGTGTTGAGCGCCTCCACTTCAGCCTGCCATTTCTTCGACACCTGGTTGAGTTGCTCGTTGGCGCGCTCGTATGCAGGTATGTTCTTCAGAACGTACTCCATGTCGAGTAGCGCGTACTTCTGTGCGTTTGCCGTCAGCGCTGCCGAGAGCGTGATGAGGCATACTAATAAGAACTTCTTCATTTTGTTTCCGTTTATTCTTTTGTTTTAAGCGTTGCGCGCCGACCGTTGCGTGTGTTGCGCCGGTCGGTGCGGCTGTTAGAATTCCTGACCGAGGATGAAGTGGAACTGCGATCCGCCCTTCGTTCCGAATACCTTGTCGAAGCCGTAAGCCCAGTCGATACCCATCATACCCACCATCGGGAGGAAGATGCGCAGACCTACGCCGGCAGAGCGCTTCATATCGAACGGGTTGAACTTGCGGGTTTCGGTCCAAGCGTTACCGCCTTCGATGAATCCGAGGCCGTAGATAGTGGTGTTGCCGAGCAGGAACGGGTAGCGCAGCTCGAGCGTCATGCGGTCGTATGCGTAGCCTTCGTGGCCGTACGGTGTGAGCGATCCGTTCTCGTATCCGCGCAGACCGATGGTCTCCTCGGCGTACGATGTAGAGTAGCCGGTCATGCCGTCACCACCCATGTAGTAGGTTTCGAACGGCGACTTCTTCCACTTGTTGAACGAGCCGAGCAAGCCGAACTCTACGCGTGTCATGAGCACGAGGCATTTCTGTCCGCTTGTGAGTGCGGTGAACATGCGGCCCTTGAACTTCCACTTGTGGTATTCTACCCAGCGGTACTTCTCCTGCTGTTCGCGGTTGTATGTAGCCGACTTCGGGTTGTTGGCGAGGTTCTTGTAGTCCTTGCCGTCCCATGCCGACCACGGCGGGGTGATAGTTACCGAGGCAGTGAACTCAGAGCCGCGGCGTGGGAAGAGCTGGTTGTCGGTAGAGTTGCGCGAGAGCTGAATGCTGAGGTTGAGGTTGTTGGAGTTGCCGTTGGTCATGAGGAAGTAGCTCCAGTTCTTCAGCATGTAGCGTGTGTACTGCACCGAGAGCGACAACTGGAAGAAGTCGTCCGGCCAGCGCAGCTGCTTGCCCCATCCGAGCGAGAATCCGAACAGCTTCACGTACTTGTCGGGGTCGTAGAAGCTCTCGTAGTTGTTGTAGCCGTTATAGTTGCCGTAGCCGTACATATAGTTATAGTAGTTGTTGAAGTAACCACTATTATAGTAGTTGCTCGACACGTCGGTCTGCTTAGAGAAGTAGGCGCCTACCGAGAACTGTATCGGTCGTTTGCCTCCGAACCAGTTGGTAGAGTACGACATGTTGTACGACTGGTAGTATGTACCGTTGGTCTGTGCTCCGATAGAGAGCACCTCGCCGTCGCCTACGGGCAGGAATCCGCGGCGCTCCTTGTTCTTGCCGAAGAGGTTGCGCATAGAGAAGTTGTTGAGCTTCAAGCCGATGCGTCCGATGACGCCGGTCTGTCCCCATCCGAGCGAGAACTCAATCTGGTCGTTCGACTTCTGTTCGAGGTTCCAGTTGATGTCTACGGTTCCGTTCTCGGGGTCGGGCTTCGGGTCTGGGTTGACCTTCTCCGGGTCGAAGTGGCCCATTGACGCGATCTCACGTGCCGAACGCTGCAGAGCCTCCTTAGAGAAGAGGTCGCCCGGCTTTGTACGCAGTTCGCGGCGCACCACGTTCTCGTACAGACGGTCGTTACCGTTGATGCGCACGTGGTTGATGTGTGCCTGCGGACCCTCGAAGATACGCATCTCAAGGTCGATAGAGTCGCCCACGATGTTCACCTCTGTCGGGTGGAGCGAGTAGAAGAGGTAGCCGTTGTTCCAGTAGTTGTTGCCCACAGCGTCCTCGTCTTCGGTGAGTCGCTTGTTCATAAGCTTCTGGTTGTATACGTCGCCCTTCTTCATGCCGAGCACGGTAGCGAGATAGTCGGAGCTGTATATCGTGTTGCCCACCCATGTGATGTTGCGCACGTAGTACTTCTTGCCTTCGTCCACCTTCACGCGCATGCTCACGTGCTTTTCGTCGACGTTCCACACCGTGTCGCTCACGATGTATGCGTCGCGGTAGCCCAGCTCGTTGTACTTGTCGATGAGCTTCTGCTTGTCGTTCTTCCAGCGTTCGGGCGTGTATTTCTTCTTGAACTTCAGGAGCGTAGCCATCTTGCCCGCCTCGTGAGTCTCCTTGAATACACCTTTCTTTATTATATTACCCTTTATCTTGCTTGTGGCGAGCGCCTTGTTGCCCTCGATGAAGATGTCGCGCACCTTCATCTTCTGCTTCTTGTCGATGATGACGTCGAGAATCACCTGGTTCTTGTTAGCCACGTCGTCGCGCTGCACGATCTGTATGTCGGCGTTCTTGAAGCCCTTCTCGTCGAAGTATTTCTTTGCGAGAATCTTCGCGCGGTCTATCATGTTAGGTGTAATCTGTGCGCCCTTGAGCAGTCCGAGCTTCTCCTCCATGTCCGTACGCTCCGACTTCTTCAGGCCGACGTAGTTGATGGTAGACACGCGCGGACGCATCTGCAGATGGATGTGCAGATAAGCCTTGTCGTTCACGAGCGAGTCGACAGAGATAGATACCTCTGAGAAGAGTCCGTACTTCCAGTAGTGCTTCACGGCGTCGGTGATAGCCTCGCCAGGCAGTTCTATCTGTTGTCCGATAGAGAGTCCGGAGATGCCAGTGAGCATGTAGTCCTCGTAGCCTTCCGCTCCCGACACGGCGAGTCCGCCGAGTGTCACAGTGCGCGGGGTTCCTGCATACGAGATGTCGGGGTATGTAATCTTGTCCTGCGCTTGGGCTGCGAAGCTGCTTACAAGGATGCAGGCTGTTGTCAACACCTTAATTATATTCATCGTTTTTCTCTTGATTGTTCTTTTTCTGATTGTTATTGGCTGAAGGCAGCGCTTAAGCCTCTCTAAGCCTTCTTGAGCCTCTTTAAGCCTTGGCTGTTTTTTCTAAGCCTTAGCTGTTTTTTTTCTAAGCCTTTCTAAGCCTTCTTAAGCCTCTTTAAGCCTTGGCTAACTAAGCCCTCCCCGACGGGGAGGGTTGGGAGGGGCTGTTAGGGGTTTATTTTTGCTCAGCCTCCACTTGCGCCTCTGTCTTTCCGAAGCGTCGCTGGCGTCGCTGGTAGTCGGCGATGGCTTGGTGCAGACCTTCTTCGTCGAAGTCGGGCCAGAAGGTGTCGCAGAAGTACAGCTCCGAGTAGGCTATCTGCCAGAGCATGTAGTTGCTTATGCGCTGCTCGCCGCCGGTGCGTATGAGCAGGTCGGGGTCGGGCATGAAGCTCGTTGTCATGTGTTCGGAGATGAGCTGCTCGTTGATGTCGGCGTCCTGAATCTTGCCTGCAGCGAGATCGGCTGCTATCTCTCGTGTAGCCTTCACAATCTCCCAGCGCGACGAGTAGCTGAGCGCTACAACCATCGTCATCGCCGAGTTGTGGGCTGTGTGGTCCATGGTCTCCTGCAGCTTCTGCTGCACCTCCTTCGGCAGGCGCTCTATGTCGCCGATGACCTGGAAGCGCACGTTGTTCTTCATGAATATCTCGTCCTCAAGCGATGTGAGCACAAGACCCATGAGCGCAGCCACCTCGGTAGCGGGGCGGTTCCAGTTCTCGGTAGAGAAGGTGTAGAGCGTGAGATACTTCACGCCGAGGCGCGTACACTCTGATGTGATGCGGCGCACGGCGTCTATTCCTGCCTGATGGCCGAAGCTGCGCGGCTTGCCTCGCTCTGCTGCCCAGCGTCCGTTGCCGTCCATGATGATGGCGATGTGCTGGGGTATGTTGGTTGTATCGAGTTGTGTCATATTCTGTTTTTTTGAGGGGCTACTCATCCGCATTATGGCAGGTGCGGCATTTCGCCATGAAGCTGTACGTCAGCGTGAGCTGTAAAGCCGAGTAGCAGTCGGTGTTCTTGAAGAGTCCGCTGCTCTCTATGTTGTACGGGTCCTTCACGCCGTCGAGCTTGTCGCTGAGCGAGAAGTGTACAGCCCATTCGAGTCCGAGGTTCAGTCGCGGTCCTATCTTGTACTTCACGCCCAAGCCGAGCGGCACGTTAGCCGTGAACACGTTGGTGCCGCCGCCCGTCACGAACGTGGCACCCAGTCCGCCGAAGACGAACGGCGTGAAGCGCTTCGCTCCGCGGTAGTCGCGTCCGGTGCCGTAGGGCCAGAAGTTGTATTCGTACGTCACGCTGGCGTCTACGAGCGTGTTGCTGAACGAGTAGGGGTTGCCGACGAAGTCGGGGTAGTAGGTCTTCACGTCCTTTGACGAACCGGTCAGCTTGCCGTACATCGCCGCTATCTTCAAGCCCATGTACGGGTTGAATATGCGGCGCAGGACGACCGAGCCGCCCATCTGCATGTTGCTCAGCACGCTGCCGTTGAAGTCGCCCTCGTACGACACGAGGCCTACGCCCGCACCTATCTCCATGCGGTATTCGTCGTCGGTCTGCGCCTTAGCCGTCGCAACCGTCAGAGTCATCATGAGAAGGGTGAGGATTTTCTTCATTGTCATTGGAGTGCAACCTGTCGGTTCTTTATTCTGTGAGACCGGTCGGGTAGTGTCTAACCGTTAGCCCGGTCTGTTCTTTTTTTATTCTATGAAATCGGTCTGCTCTTTCTTCCATCCGAGGCGGTTGATTCTTCCGCGCCATGTCGAGCCGCTCTTTGCGTTCACGATCCAGATGAAGTTGTCGCTGTCTACGGTGAGCGCCATTCTCGGTTCGCCCGAAGTTGTGACGCCTACCGAGAGGTTGGTCGGAAGGCTCAGCGTAGTGTCGGCAGCCCATGTCAGTCCGCCGTCCTTAGAGCTGTAGAGAGCGGTGTTGCTCTCGCTCATGCCGTCGGGCGTGCCCAGGGCGTATGTCTTGCCGTCGTATGTAGCCACGCTCATGTTTTTGAGTTTCGGCAGAGCGTGCTTGTTGTCAGCCGACACCTCGTAGTATGTCCAAGGCTGGTTCTCGCTGTGCGCTGCGCCTTCGTCCACCTTGCCCCATACAGCCATCTTGCCGTCGGCTGTTGTTCCGTAGAGCGTCACGCGGTAGCTGTCGTTGTTGGTTACGAGCGCGTTGCATGTATACGAGTGGTTGGTCGTGGGCAGGAACGCTGCGTCACTGTCGATGGTAGCCACGGTCCATGTGGCGCCGTTGTCGGCAGAAGCCACGAGCTGACCCTCGGCGTTGTAGCCGTAGAGACGCAGCGGACTTGCTGCTACGAGCTTCTTCACGCCGGTAACGGAGCCGGTCTGCCGCCAGTTGCTGCCGTCTGTGGTGCAGATGATGTTGCCGCCGTGGCTCAGATATACCTTGTCGTCTTTCGTCACCACGCCCTCATAGGCGTCGGCAGCAAGCACTCCGTTGAAGTTGGGCGTAGCCGCTCTCCATGTCTGTGCGTCGTTCATCACGTATACGCGTGTCTGTCTGCCGTCGGTGCCGAAGAGGAAGAGGCGCACGCCGCCCTCGGCGGTCTTTACGGCAGTGAGCTGCTCTATCTCGGCGTTCTTAGCCATCGGCTTCCAGAAGAAAGAGTCGGCCTGCTCCTTGTGTATGTTCACCTTCACCTTGTACTTGCGCAGCTGCTTGCCCGAGTTGCTCATCACCTGCAGCTCGCGCTCCTGCGAGAAGTCGAGCGAGTCGGTTCCGCTGATGTACTCCAGGCTCTCGTCCTTCAGGCTCTTTATCAGCACCGCCATCGAGTTGAGACCCGTTACGGTGCAGACGAGTTTCTTGGCGTCTACGCCGCAGGGCAGCGAGTCGGGATTGTAGATGGTGTTGTTGCTTTGGTCGATGCAGAACTTGTAACTTGTGTACGACGAAGTGACGGTGTAGACACTGTCCTTGCCTTCCTTCTTGGTCTTGGTATGGATGTATCGTTTTGCTCCCGTCACAGAGAAAGATGTGATGGCGCTGTCGTCGGTGTACACGTATTCGTTGTCGTCATTAAGGCACGATGCGAGTGCAAAAACCGCCATGAACAGCATGGCAAAAGCTGCAAACTTATTTTTCATTCTTCCTAAACTTATTGTTTTTAGCTGCAAATTTAATCAGAAATCTTCAATTTCAGCGCTATTTCACATTATAATTATGCAATTTATTGATTAATAGCCGCATTTTTAAGGTTGTTTAGTGATTGGTTATATCGTTACGGCAGCGTGGTAACGGTGTTACCGCATAGCTGTAACGATGTTACCCCTATGCGGTAATGATGTTACAGCAGCGTGGTAACTAACAACAAAAAAAGCATTGTTCGCCTTGAACGGGCAAACAATGCTTTTCCTATTGTGTCTTAATGCTTTCTAAGCTTGTGACGGATTTCTACTCCGGCAACATTGTAACGGTGATGTGGTTGCCAGCCTTGTTGAACTCCTTCATGAAGTTGCAGATGTCCTGGGCTGTGAGAGCCTCAAGAGTCTTGGCATAGTCGGTGTAGCCGTCGAAGTTGTAGAGATAGTTGTCGCTGATTACGCCGAGCCAGAAGCCGTTGGTCTTCACGCGGTCGCCGTTCTGCTTAACCATGTACTCCTTGCACTTCTGGAACTTGGCAGCGTCGCAAGTATTCTCGATATTCTTCATCTCCTCGTTGAGGATGCGGATAGCCACGTCCTTCTTCTCAGGCTTCATCGGGCACTGAGCGAAGATCTGGAACATGCGGTAGTTGTCGGCACCGAGGTCAGCGCTTGCGTAAGCGCCTACAGAGTAAGCTGCACTTTCCTTCTCGCGAATCTTGTCGAGGTATTCCATAGAGAGCACCTGACCTGCGATGTCGCAGCAGAGGTCGTTCTTCAGAGTGTAAGGCAGCTGGTCGTTGAACCAGAGCATTACAGAGTTGGCCTTCGGAGTCTCCTGCTTGCGCTTGAATGTGTTGTCTACGACACCCTTTACCGGGTTGAGCTCGCGCTTGCTCTTAACGGCCTTAGCCTTAGCAGGCAGAGCGCCGAGATACTGGCAGATGAGCGGACGGATAGTAGCCTCGTCGTAGTTGCCCACGATGTTGAATACCCATCCCTGAGCAGAAGCTGTGCGCTCCTTTGCAATCTGGAGGATGCGGTCGTAGCTTACCTCCTTAAGGCGCTCTGTTGTGAGCGGAGCGACGCGCGGGTTGTGGCCGTAGATGGTAGCCGAGATAGAGTCGCTGAACGCTACGTCAGGATCGATCTCGCGGTTCTTCAGCGATACCTCGAGCTGCTGCATGAGGTTGTCGAACGACTTCTGGTCCTTGTTGATGTTTGTGAAGTAGAGGTATACCATCTGGAGCATTGTCTCAACGTCCTTCGGGGTAGAGTTGCCCGAAACGTTTGTAGAGAGCTGTCCGAGTGTGAGGTCTGCGTTGGCAATCTTGCCTGCGAGAGCCTTCTGCAGCTCTGTAGAAGAGAATGCGCCGAGACCGCTGTAGCCAATAACGTTGTCGAAGAGCTGGAGGTTGGCGAAGTCCTTGGCGCCGTAGAGTGTAGAACCACCCAAGCCGCGGCCGCTGAGGAGCACCTGATCCTTCTTGTAGTCGGTCTTCTTGAGGTTTACGACAACGCCGTTAGAGAGTGTGAGCGTGGTGTAGCCGAGCTTCTCGTTCTTCACTTCCTTCTTCACCTTGCCAGCCTTCGGCATGGTAGTGATGAGCGGTTCGTTCTTCACGTTGTCTACGTAAGCCTCAATCTTCTGGGCACGTGCGTCCTTGATAGCGCCGAGCAGCTCAGCCTCAGTCGGGTAAACGTTGCCCTCAGCCTCGTTCAGGAACGAGAGCACGATGAGGTTCGAGTCGTTAGCCGGCACGAGCTCAGCCATCATCTGGTTAGCCACCTCAACAGGCATAGCCGGTACGATCTGGCTCATAGCCTGATACTCGAAGTCGATAGACGGCATCGGGTCGCCCTCAAGGAAGTTGTCTACGAGGTCGCGGTAGAGCTGGCCGTTGCGACGCTTGTCCTTGTTGCTGTATTCCTTCTCGAGTGCGCTCTTGTAGTCCTCCTGGAAGCGTGCATACTCTGTAGCTGTGAAGCCGAAGCGAGCGGCGCGCAGAGCCTCTGTGTAAGCGGCCTTAAGCGCAGCGGCAGTCTTGCCGAGCTCCTTCGGAGAAGCCGAGAGGTTGAAGGCGTCCTTAGTCTTGGCGAAGATGAATGTGCCGTCGTTAGCGTAAGCGCCTACGTACGGGCACTCCGGATCGAGAGCCTTCTCCTTCAAGCGGTTGTTGAGCATAGTCATGGCAGCCTGCTTAGCGTAGTTGTAGATAAGGTAGCTGAGGTTGCCCTTCTCAGAAGCCGGGAACACGTCGTGCTTGATCATAAGCTCTACGCTGTTGGTCTGCTGCTCCTTGTCCTTGTCGATGATGACGATAGGTTCAGCGTTGTCTGGCACCTGCTCGTCTACGATAGGAGCGGGGTTAGCCGGGTTCTTGAACGAACCGAAGAGCTCCTTAATCTTGGCCTCAGTGTGCTTAACGTCTACGTTACCCACAACGATGATAGCCTGGTTTGTAGGGTGATACCACTTCTCGTAGTAGTCGCGCAACTCTTTCGGCTTGAAGTTGTCGATGACAGACATCAGACCGATAGGATAGCGCACGCCGTACTTAGAGCCCGGGTAGAGCTTCGGCAGGTTGCGCTCGAACATGCGGCTCGAAGCCGATGTGCGCAGACGCCACTCCTCGTGGATAACGCCGCGCTCCTCGTCAATCTCCTTCGGGTCGAGTGTGAGGGCGTTCGACCAGTCGCTCAGGATGAGCAAGCAAGAGTCGAGAGCCGACTGACGGTCGGTAGGTACGTTAGAGATGTTGTATACAGTCTGGTCGATTGAGGTGTAAGCGTTAAGGTCGCGACCGAACTGTACGCCGATGCTTTCGCAGTAGCGAATCACGCCGTTGCCAGGGAAGTGCTTTGTGCCGTTGAAGCACATGTGCTCGAGGAAGTGAGCGAGACCGCGCTGCGACTCCTCCTCCTGGATAGCGCCCACCTTCTGTGCGATGTAGAAGTCGGCACGATTCTCCGGCCAGTTGTTGTGGCGGATGTAGTAGGTCAAACCATTGTCCAACTTACCGACAACTACGTCGGGGTCAGCCGGAATGGGTGGCATCTGCTGTGCCTGAGCAAGTCCTGCAAAGAATGCGAAGACTGCAACCATCAGTTTTCTTAGTTTCATAAATTATTATTTTTAGTTGATGTAATAATCTGTTCGTACAGTATGCAAAAGTAGTTTATTTTTCCGCTCCTTGTGTCAAATGTTTATGATTTTTAAGAAATAAGCATCATTTTTGGTCGTCTTCGCTTGCTTTTCTCATATTTCGTGGGTGATGGTTGAGTATTTCGTCGCGCAGAGTGGTTATGTCAATGTGGGTATATATCTGCGTCGTCGATATGTTTTCGTGTCCGAGCATCTCCTGGATGGCTCTCAGATTGGCTCCGCCTTGCAGCAGCGCCGTGGCGAACGAGTGTCTGAGCGTGTGGGGCGACACGGTCTTCGTGATGCCGGCGTCGCGCGCCGTGTTCTTTATCATTATCAGTATCATGGTGCGCGTGAGGTGTGCTCCTCTGCGGTTGAGGAACACGTATTCGTCTTCGCCGGGTTTGATGTTCATGAGGTTGCGGTCGTAGAGCCACAGTTGCAGTTCGTGCAGGGCGTTGGCAGATATGGGCACGAGGCGTTGCTTGTTGCCCTTGCCCGTGATGCGCAGGTAGCCGTCTGCGGCGAAAACGTCGCTGAACTTGAGGTTTACGAGTTCGGAGACGCGCAGTCCGCAGGAGAAAAGCATTTCGATAATGGCACGGTTGCGCTGTCCCTCGGGTTTGGAGAGGTCGATAGACTGCTCCATGCGGTCTATCTCTTCTGTAGAAAGCACTTGTGGAAGGTGTTCGCCGAGCGTTGGCGACTCAAGAAGCTCCGACGGGTCGTCTTTGAGCGTGCCGTCGAGTAAAAGAAAGCGGAAAAAGGAACGCACACCGCATAGTATGCGTGCCTGACTGCTTGGCGCTACGCCGAATTCGTGCAGTATGGTGGCGAATTGCTCCAAGTGTGAAAGACGCACTTCCTCAATGGCGAGGTGCTCGCCATTGAGGAAGTTTATAAGATAGTCGATGTCGTGTGAGTAGGCATCGATAGTGTTCTGTGTGTAGTTGCGCTCGAGGCGCAGAAAGCGCATGTAGCGGCGCTTTATCTGAGTATAATCCATGATGTTGTGTTGTTGTGATAAGGTGTTGAGATGGTGAGATGATAAGATGGTGAGATTACCGAACTAATCATAACTCTCAACTCTCAATTCTCAACTCTCAACACAACAACACCTCACCATCTCACCACCTCAACATCTTTTTACTTCTTCAGCTTAAAGCCGAGACGCATGCCTTTGTAGCTCTTGAGCAGCGCGTTGATGGTAGCTGCTGTGGTGCTTTGTGTGGCTGTTGTGTTAGAGATGCCTTTGAGGATGGTCATCAGCTTGTCGGCGTTGAAGACGAGCGTCATCTCTTTGCCCTGCACGCTTACGTGAGCGGTGTACTCCTTGCCGAATTTAGGCTTGAAAGTGATGGTCTTCTCCTTGCTGTTGAAGGTGTATGTGCCGTGTATGGTCTGCTTCTTGATCTTTGTGGTGTAGTTGCCCTTGCCGTCGAAGGTGTATACGATGCCTGGCACGTACTTCTTCATGATGGGCGACAGCTTGCTCTCGATCTTTGCTGCAGCGGCTGTTCCGCCGGCTTTAGCCAGAAGGTTGTCGCTCTCGAACTCGCACGCCGGACCCGTGTACTGCCATGTGCCCTTGATGCCTTCTTCTGTTGTAGCCTTGTCGCCGATGATAGCCTTGCCGATACCGCCGAGGATGTCGCCGAGGCTCTGTGCCTGCATTGTTGTTGCACCGATGAGCAGCATCACTGCTGCCATGATAAACTTAATCTTTTTCATAAATATCTAAATTTAATTTGTAATCGTTGTATTCAAGCACAAAGGTACAAAAAAGAACTATACCTTCATGCTTTTCAACCAATTATTCTTCTCCCGTGCCGTTATAGTCCATCTGCTGCATCTGGCTGCTACCGTCGTTACGCTTGGTCTGCTGACGGTGCTTCTGCTTCATGTTGCCGAAGTTCCACGTCACGGTGAAATTGAAGCGGCGTCCGCCTCGTTTGTTTATCTGGTGGCGTGTGAAATTGTCGCCGCTGGTGAATGTCTCCCACTGGCGCGAGTTGAGCAGGTCGCGGCAGTTGACAGCCACGGTGATGAGCTTGTTGAAGAAGTTCTTGCGTGCGCCGAAGTCTACGCTGTACGACGGCTTGCGGTAGCCCTGCGTGATGACCTGGCGTGCCTCGTAGCGTCCGGTAGCCTGCACTGAGATGTCGTATGGCAAGATGAGGCTGGCTGTCATGCGGGCGTTCCATGTGAACTTGTCGTCGGCAGCGCCTCTCACTATCTGTCCGTCGATGGGGTAGGCGAATCCGTCGAGCTTGTAGTAGTAGGCGTTGGCGGAGGTGGTGAGGTCGAGTATGCGGAAGAACTTGTTCTTAAGTGTCAGCTCCAGACCCGACGACTGGCTCTTCGCCACGTTCATCGAGGTAGAGTAGAAGAGTCCGTCCTCCGAGTTCTTGTAGCTGATGCGCTGTATGACGTCGGTTGTAGGACGGTAGTAGGCGCTGACGAGCAGCGAGTGGTCGCGCCATGTCTTCAGATAGTTGAGTGAGAAAGAGTGACTGTACTCTGGTGTCAGCTCGGGGTTACCGAACGACACGGTGGTAGCGTCGCGTGTGTCGCGGAACGAGTTGAGCTCTCCGCCCCACGGACGGCGCAGACGGCGTGTGTAATTGAGCTGCAGCTGCTGCGACTCGGTTATCTGATAAGAGAGGAAGAGCGACGGGAAGAGCTGGAAGTAGTCTTTCTTGAACGGCTTCTGGCGCAGCGACGGGTCGTGCTCCTGGTCCCATGTGTAGCTCTCGGTGTTCACCTTCCAGTATTCGCCGCGCAGACCTGCCATCACGCCGAAGTTGCCAAGCTTGTAGTTGAGCGAGGCGTAGAGGGCGTGCAGATCCATGTCGTAGATAAAGCGGTTGTAGAAGAGCTTGTCCTTGGTAGCCGCCGTGCCTTCCCACGATGTGTTGTCGACGTACGACTCCTGCGGGGTGTTCTCTTGCGAGAAGTTAGCCTGGTATCCAGCCTCCACCTTCATGTCCTTCGTAATCTGGTTCTCGTAGTCGAGCTTCACCTCCCAGCGGCGGTTGTTGATGTGCTGCGGGCGGTACTGGTAGTCGTAAGCGTGCACGTCGTTGCCCTCCCAAACCGTCGAGTCGCGGTAGAAGTTGTCGCCGTCCGACTGCCAGCGGCTGAAGTCGACGGTGAAGTCGAGCAGGTGGCGCTTGCTGAACGTGTGGCGGTAGTTGAACTCGGTGTAGAACATGTTCATGTCGCTGCTCGAGCGTGTGAGTCGGTCCATGAGATAGTTGCTGAGTCCGTCAGCCACGGCGGTGTATCTGTACGGCGTGAAGCTCTTCGACTTGCGTTCGCCCTTCATAAGCATTCCGCTCAGGCTCAGGTCGTCCTTCTTCGAGGCGTGCAGCGTCAGTCCGGCGCGTGTGAAGAGGTTGTTGCCCCAGCGGTCGTTGTCGGCTTTGTAGCTCTGGTTGTAGGTGTTGGAGGTCTGCGTGCTCTCGGTGTAGCCCGTGTTCTTGCGGTGCCGATGTTGGCGTATGCGTCCAAGAGACTGCTGTTGTAGTTGATGTTGAAACTGCTGTTGGCGCCGCCCTTAGTGTTGGCACCTGCCTGCAGCGAACCGTAGTAGCCCGCCTTGCGGTCTTTTTTCAGCACGATGTTGATGATGCCGGCAGAGCCTTCGGCTGAGAACTTCGCCGACGGGTTGTCAATCACTTCGATGCTCTCGATGCTCTCGGCAGGCAGCTGCTGCAGAATCTGCGCACGGTTGTCGGTGGTGAGGCCCGACGCCTTGCCGTTTATCCACACTTCCACCGACGAGTTGCCGCGCAGCGACACGTTGCCGTCGTTGTCTACCTCCACGGAAGGTATGTTGTCGAGCACTTCGGACGCCGACTGTCCGGCGTTGCCGATGAGCTGCGCCACGTCGAACGTCTTGCGGTCTACCTCGAACTTCATCGCCGAGCGCTGTCCGGTGACGGTGACGCCCTTCAGCATCTTCGCGTCCTCAGACATATATATAATATTGTAGTGCTGATTGGTGTTCGAGGTTGTTATCTCGAACTTGCGTGTCTCGGTCTTGTAGCCCACGAACGTAAGTTCCAGAGTATAGCGGTCGTTGGCGAGTCCCTGAATATTGAAGTTGCCCACGGCGTCGGTCATGCCGCCGCTCACAAACTTGCCGGTGGCAGTCTGTGAAACCTTCACGTTAACAAAACTAAGTGGTTCTGAGTTGCGCTTATCAAGGACTTTTCCTTTCACAAGTCCTTGCGCCCATCCCGCCGCTGTGCAGAGGAAGAGCATCAAAAATAGTGCTAAGTGTTTCATGTTATATAAGACGTATCTCCGTGTGCTTGGTTTAATCGCCCCACACTTTTTTCTCACACCCTTTAGTAGCGGAGGTCTCCGGCTAAGACTGCCTTCAAGGGGGTGCACTT
>ENA-OOUZ01000504-OOUZ01000504.1-human-gut-metagenome-genome-assembly--contig:-NODE-504-length-18855-cov-2.827819_pt1 | contig 18855 bp, 15 predicted proteins | sample MGYA00241546_ERZ501274 | MGnify/ENA primary metagenome ERZ501274 (study PRJEB25962, sample SAMEA2042363) | human gut metagenome | biome: human gut; feature: human-associated habitat; material: faeces...
TTTCGGTCAGAACGCCGACATCCATTCCCTTCTGGAATTGCTCATACAAGTATTTCAGTGTCGCGGTGCGACGGTTGCCCTCGATGACGACGTAGTTGTCTCCTAAAGGACGCACTTGTATGGGATCCTGCCGCAGCACACCGTTCGTTTTGAAGCTGTTAATTAGGTCTTCAATGTTCTCGTTGTTCCTCCCTTTGAGAAACTCAGCCGTGCGCTGCTGTATCCGGGACTCCGCAATCTGTCCGTCGGACACAGGCTTGTATTCTGGACGGTCGATGAAGCGGTAGTTGTTGGGGTCCAGCAACAACCTGTTCAAATGTTTTTTTATGGGTTTGGTTTCCATACTTATAGAGATTTTATTCAAATATAGTGAAAAACTGAGCTTGTAATGTTGGTTTACCGGTTTTTATGGATTCTTTACGCTCCCGGTGTGCTTTCGCCGTCGGGGCGGTTGATGCACTCCGGTCGGGGTCGCCGTCTGTATGGTATTTCCCTGAAGGTCTACCGGAAATTTCCTGCATCGGGAATATCGTTTTTTCGAGATCTCCGACAGGCAGTGTTGCTATGCGCGAAAGACCGTCTGCATCTGTTCCGGCAACCGCTGTTCGTTGCGAGGAAAGCCGGCGATAGGAATTACTCCAGCACATCGTCCAAATGGGCATAATTCAACAACTTGATCTTTCCTGCTGTATTTTCGAACGTCCCCGAATATACGACGGCCTTACCCTCTACGGGACTTTTGATCCAGTCGTCCATTTGTTTCAGCGTTTTCTCGAAATCCGCATGGTAGGTCATGGCCGACTTGATTTCGATACCGTACAATCCCGAACTTTTTTTCAGCACGAGATCGACCTCGTTCTGGTTCGAGTCCCGGTAGAAATAGAGGTTGCTCTCCTTGCCCCGGTTATATCGCCGTTTCAATGCTTCCATCACGATGAAATTCTCGAACAGCGCCCCCCGCATCTTATCCCGTGCAAGTTGTTTCGGAGATTCGATGCCGAGCAGATAGCAGGCAAGCCCCGTGTCCGTAAAGTAGAGCTTGGGTGTTTTGGTCAGTCGTTTGCGCGTATTCTCGAAATACGGGGGCAGCAGGGCCACGATATAGGATGCCTGCAAGACGGAGAGCCACGCCGTGATGGTGTGCGAACTGATACCGATTTCATTCGCCAGCTCGGAGGCTTTGAACAGCGAGCCGATACGCCCGGCGCAAAGACGGATAAACGTATGGAACTGCATCATGTCCTTGATTTGCAGCAAATCGCGCACGTCTTTGTCCAGGTAGGTTTTCATATAGGCCGGATAGAGGAATTTGGGCACGTTGCGTCCCGAATAAATCGCGGGATAGAACCCGTCCAGCAGCAGATGGTCAAGCGGCGTATCGGAGGCTATCTCCCGTATCTCGGAGTAGGACAAGGGCAGCAACTCGAATACGGCGGTACGTCCCGCTAGGGATTGAGTAATCCTTTTCAGCATGGCGAACTGCGAACTGCCTGAAAGGATGAATCGCCGGTCTGCGTCATCGTCCACCATGCCTTGTATATACGACAAAAGATTCGGGGCATTATGCACTTCATCGAGAATCATGCCCTCCGCGTGCTGGTTCAGAAAAGCGACTGGGTCGTTTTCGGCAAAGCTCCGCACGTCGAGGTTCTCCAAAGAGTAGTACGGCAGGTGTGGGAACAGATTACGGATCAGTGTTGTCTTGCCGGACTGACGGGGACCGGTAACGGTTATGACCGAGAAATAGCGGTACGCCTCTTCTATCACGGCGGATAATTCCCTGCGGATATATTTTGGCCCCATATTCATTTATGTAATTTTGAAATACAACTGCAAAAATACATAAATTCTACTGCGGTGCAAATTTTTTAGAGTATTTTCTCCTGTCTCTCACCTCTTTTTTGTTGTACCTGCAATTTTCTCTCCTTTGCCGGCAGGCCTGTCTTTCTCTTTTCGCCGGCGAATGTAGGACGAAGCGCATAATCGCCAAGCCGCATTGCATTCGGATGACGAAAACAGACTGTTGCACGGTCGGTTTTCTATCCGGGTTTGGCTTATGATGCCACAGCTTCATCCTCTGGCTGCCTCAAAAAGCTGAAAACAAACCTGCACGGCAAACGAAAGCAGGGAAAAATAAAAATCAGCATGATAGTTCAACCAATTAAAAGTAAACAAGTATGGTAGAAGAAATTAGACAAGACGGCAGAGTGATATTGTCGAGCGAAGACGGTTTTTCCGTCCCTATGATTTTCAACAACCTTTGTGGAAAGAATTTCATTGGCAAAGAATACAAGGACTATATCAGGCATATAGCCTTTGAGGAAATGGGACTTAAGCCGGGTATCGTGTCCCATTATCGGAACGGTGTTCTATATAAGAACGGCACAATCCCGGAACTTTGAACAGGTAAACCAAAATAGGAACAGCAAAAATCAAAATTTATACAAATTTATACAGATATGGAAACAACAACAATTCATCCGGCAGAAGCCTATCTACGCAACGAACAAAATCCTACATCCTTATATGTAAGGATTGCAGGAAAACGCAGACGGCTGTTTATCAACCGCAACGAAAACGTCATCGGCATTATCGCACTCGGAAAACGCAAAAGCGGGTACATCTTCACAGATTGGGCAAGCATTGAGAAGATATACTATCCGTCATCCTCTCCCGAAGATGCAGCGGACATAGAAAAGAAACTGGTCTTGAAATACCAGAAACTTGCCCGGCTTGCCACGCATACGAATGATTGGCTTCGCAAAATCGCTAATGCCGATTTGGATAAATCCCTCTACGAGAACCGCATCACGACCGGCACACGCATCGACGGCAAGTGTATCGGACTTGCCACCATCGAGAAGTATTGCGGCAGTTGGGATATGGCTCGTTTCAGAACGGCACTGAAGCAAGGTGAAAAGTTTTCCACCGGACGCTTCGACTTTTGCGGCTATGACGGTACGCTGTGTGCGAGCCACGCGAAAATGGCGATATGGCGGCAGGATTCAGCAAAGAGTACCGGAATTGTGGCAACGGCTACTATTATCTGCTTATCAACGATGAATACATGATAGGCTATGACATAGACTGAGTTATATGCAGGGCAACGACAAGACCGTATCGGGCAAAGTCTCGGTACGGTTTGTTGTTCCGATCGACCAACGACCTTTTATAAAACTCCTGTTCTCCCTCTTATAGCCTTACATCCTGCGGCCAGTTTGCTTCAAGCAACCTCACGCATTTTGTGTAACATGTTACATAAAGTGTGTGAAGCCCCTTTTTGCAAAAGGACGGACACGGACAGACTTGGCATTACAGGGGGCGGGATAAATCCTGCCCTCTGTAGTCCCAAGACAGTCCGTCGGAAAGTCCGTCCCGGCTGACCGCTTCACTCTTTTACCCATAATCTTTCCTTTTCTAACGGATTCCCATTAAACCCAAGTCCGCTGCCGTGCGACCTACGGGATAGAATTTTCCGCAAAGGTAACCGACCGTGCCAATCTTGCCAATGCCGACGTGCCGCCGCGAGTGACACGCAAAAATCTTCCTCTCCCTCTGTCGAGCGTATTTTTCCGGTTCAGCCTTGTCCGATTGTCCCTCGCCACCTTCCGAAAGCAGAAAAATCTTCCCGGCGGTCGCAAACAGACCGAACAGAGGGAAATAAAAAGAAAGGTTAAATATGAGTTACAACAAATTGAAATCATTGGCGGCAAACGTGGAAGCGATAAAGACAGCGTTACAAATCCACATTCAAGGCAGACAAGCCACACCAGAGGAAAAAGAAACCTTATCCCAATATTCGGGGTTTGGCGGTATCAAAGAAGTGCTGAACATCGGCACAGACAAGCCTGTAAGTGGCGACATGGAAGAACCGATAAGGCGGTTGCAGGAACTTATCGACACCTATCCCTATTTCACGGAAGCCATGAAAGCCTCTGTCCTGACAGCGTTCTACACCCCGAAATTCCTTATTGATGTAGTCGCAAAGCAGATACACGCCACATTCAAGGACAATGAGCTGCAAATGCGCTCATTCCTCGAACCGAGTGCAGGCATTGGCGGTTTCCTCCCGGTAGCCATGTCCGACACCTGCGGCTATGCCATTGAAAAAGACCCGGTTTCGGGTCTGATACTCTCCCTGCTGAATGACAACACGGTTACACGGACAGCCGGGTTTGAAACGATAGACGAACAGGGTTTTGAACATACGAAATTCGATGTCATAGCCTCCAACATCCCTTTCGGTAACTTCCGTGTGTTCGATGCGGAACTCTGGAAGAAAGGCGGCATATACGAGCAGGCTACCAAGACCATACACAATTACTTTTTTGTCAAGGCTTTGGAGCTTTTGAACGAGGGCGGCCTGCTGGCTTTCGTCACATCAAGAGGTGTGGCCGATACACCAAGCAACAAATTCGTGCGTGAATACCTTGTGAACCATGCCGATTTGATTAGTGCTATCCGTATGCCCGACACGCTTTTCATGTACACAAGCGGCATCGAGGTAGGCAGCGATTTACTGATCTTCCAAAAGCATACTCACAAGGCGGCACTCTCGCAGAGGGAACAGCTCTTTTTACAGGTCGGCAGGGAAAAGGCAGACACGACAGGCGCAATGACCGAATACGCCAACAAACTTTTCACATTACCGAAAACCACCCTCGCCACAGGCAGCCGCATTGCGATGAACCAGTACGGCAAGTATGTACGCAAATACCAGTGGCAGGGTGATGAAAACGCCATGTCGCAGTATCTCGCCGCATTGCTCAAACTCGACTTTGGCCGCTATTTCCGCAAAAGCCTTTTCACAAGTGAGGGACAGGACGGCATACACACGCAAATGTCCCTTTTCGGCAGTGTGGCCGTTAAGCAGCCACCAAAAGGCAGACGAGCCTATACGGACGAGCCGGAAGCGTGGATGAAAGAGGGTGCAATGGTACTGTTTGAGGGGCAGGTGGGCATTATCCGATACCGCAAATCCGAACTATACCAAGAGACGGCCACCGATTTTGTCCCGGTGGACGAGGGCAAGGTGAACACGGAGAGGGCTAACGACTATTTCTCTATCCGCAAGGCATATTTTGAACTTGCAATCAAAGAGCAGGAGGAACAGACGGAACAGCCGCATTTGCGTGAACGGCTGAACGCTTGCTATGATGCTTTTGTCGCCAAATGGGGCTTTTTCCACTCTAATGACAACAAGGAGTTTATCATGCTTGACAGCCTCGGCGTGGAAGTGTTCACGATTGAAATGCAGGTCAAGGGCGACATATTCAAATCCGACATCATGCGTGAGCCTGTAGCGTTCAAGAAGATAGACACGACCGTGCAACTGACACCGGGCGAAGCGTTGGCAAGCTGCCTTAACTTTTACGGCTGTGTGGATATGGACTATCTGATGCAGACCACAGGCAAGGACGAGGACGAGGTTATCGACGACCTCAAAGGCGAGATATTCTATAACCCTGCCACCGGAGAATGGGAACACAAAGGCAAGTTCATAGCCGGAAACGTCATCGCCAAAAGCAAGGAAACAGGCTCTTATCTTCCCGATCTCACAGGCAAGGAAAAGGACTGGACGGAAACCGCTGTAAAGGCATTGGAGGAAGCCATACCCGAAGCGATACCCTACGAGGAACTCGACATCAACATGGGCGAGCGTTGGATTGACACGAAGCTGTACGCCGATTTTGCCACAGAACTTTTCGGAACGGAAACCGATGTGATGTATTTTGACGTGAACGACACCTATTTAGTGCGGCTACAAGGATATTCCCCTGTAGTCTATAACACCTATTCCGTAAAGAATTACAACGGAGAGGATTTGTTCGTACACGCCCTGCAGGACACCGTTCCCGAAATAACCAAAGAGATAGAGCGGAACGGCGAAGCGGTACGAGTGCCGGACGAGGAAGCCATACAGGAAGCGGCCACCAAGATACAGGAGATAAGAAACCGTTTCAACCAGTGGCTCGACTGTCAGCCGATAGAGGTAAGGGACGAATTGGTAAGGGTGTACAACGAGCGGTTTAACTGCTATGTCCGTCCGCATTATGACGGCTCGGCACAGACCTTCCCGCAGCTCTCTTTCGAGAATTTTCCGTATGACAGCCTCTATCCCTCACAGAAAGATGCCATTTGGATGATTAAGCAGAACGGCGGCGGTATCTGCTGGCACGAGGTAGGCACGGGCAAGACGATGATAATGTGCGTTTCCGCTTACGAAATGAAACGCCTCGGATTGGTGCAGAAACCGCTCATTATCGGCTTGAAAGCCAATGTTCACGAAATAGCCGACACGTTCCGCAAGGCTTACCCCTCGGCAAAGGTGCTTTATCCGGGCAAAGAGGATTTCACTCCTGCTAACCGCAAAGAGGTATTCTCGAAAATCAAGAACAACAACTGGGACTGCATCATTCTGACACACGACCAGTTCGCCAAGATACCGCAATCGGAACAGACCATGATAGATATATTCACCGAAGAACTGGCCGATGTGGAGCGCAATTTGGAAGTCTTGGAACAATCCACCATGCGCTACCGCAGCGGAAAGATGCAGGACGGTCTGGAGAAGCGCAAACAGAACCTCGCAGCCAAACTTAAGGAATTGAAAATGAAAATCAACGAGCGGAAAGACGATGCGGTGGACTTTCACTCGATGGGCATAGACCACATATTTGTCGATGAATGCCACATTTTCAAGAACTTAATATTTCAGACACGCCACACGAGGGTTGCCGGTATCGGCAATACCAAAGGCTCGCAAAGGGCGATGAACCTGCTGTTTGCCATCCGTGACATTCAGCACCGGACAGGACGTGACCTCGGCGCAACATTCCTTTCGGGCACGGTGGTTGTGAACGCCCTGACCGAACTGTATGTGATGTTTAAGTACCTTAGACCAAGAGAATTGCAACGTCAGCAGATTTCTTGCTTCGATGCGTGGGCGGCGATATTTACGCAGAAAACAGCCGATTATGAACTGAACGTGACAGGTGCAATCAAGCGTAAAGAGCGTTTCCGCACCTACATCAAAGTGCCGGAACTGGCAATGTTCCTGCGTGAGATTACCGACTACCGCACCGCCGACATGATAAACCTCGATGTACCGGATAAAAATGTGCGCTTTCTTTCTCATGCGCCCACTATCCAGCAGGAGGAAATGATAGGCCGTTTGGTTTCCTTTGCACACAGCGGACAGTGGGAGGATTTGGGACTTGATACGCCCGAACCCGACAATCTCGACAAGGCAAAAATGTTGGTAGCTACCAATGTGGCACGAAAAATGGCTCTCGATATGCGTTTGTTGGGCGACAAGTTCAGCGACGATGCCGAAAACAAGGCTTCAATCTGTGCAAGAACAATCTATGAATATTATATGCGCTCAAATGAAAACCGGGGTACGCAGTTCGTGTTCAGCGACCTCGGCACATACAAGCCGAATGAGTGGAACGTATATACCGACATCAAAGAAAAGTTGGTGAACCTCGGTATTCCGACCGATGAAGTGCAGTTTATCCAGTGTGCTACCACCGAAAGGGCAAGAAAACGCCTGTTCGAGGACATGAACAACGGCAAGGTGCGTGTGCTTTTCGGCAGCACCACCATGTTAGGAACAGGGGTGAACGCCCAGCAGAGGGCTGTAGCGGTGCATCATTTGGAGATTCCCTGGCGACCGGCTGACATGGAGCAGCGCAACGGCAGGGCGGTACGCAAGGGCAACACCGTGAAACTGTGGGGCGGCAACGTGGTGGATGTGGTGATTTACGGCACGGAAAAGACACTTGATGCCTACAAATTCAATTTGCTGAAAAACAAGCAGATGTTCATCAACCAAATCAATAACGGCACAATCGCCGTGCGCCGTATCGACGAGGGCGGCATGGACGAGGACAACGGCATGAACTTCGCCGAGTTCGTGGCAATCCTTTCCGGCAACACCGATTTGCTGAACAAGGCAAAACTCGACAACAAGATTATGCAGTTGGAAAAGGAACAGACCATTTTCAAGAAAGAACGCATCCGTGCCGAGCGGAAAATAACCGCCGGACAGGAAGATATGGCAAAGACACAGCGTACAAAGGCCGGTTTCATCAAGGATTGGGAATACTTCAACTCTTACGAGGGGACAAAAGTAACACAACTTCTCAACCTGCCACAAGCTACAGCCGAGGAAACAGGCCGGGAATTACACCGCATCGCCAAAACCTACCGTAGCGGAGCGTATGGTACGATTGGCACGTTTACAGGGCTGAATTTGCTGGTACGCAGCGAGTACAGCATAAACGGTACATTTGACCGAAACACGTTCTTTGTCGAGGGGACAAGCGGGCTTAAATACCGTTGTGGACTGACAGGTGCGTTACCGCTTGGCTTCGTGGAATCTGCTCAATATCCGCAGGCTACACTAAACAAATTGCCCTCACTTATTGAGAAGCAACAAAAGACGGTGGAGCGGATTGAAAGCGAAATCCCCATATTGCAGGACATCGTTGGCCGCCAGTGGAGCAAAGCCGATGAATTGGTAAAACTCAAACTGGAGTGCAAGGAGCTGCAGCGGAAGATTGACGAAAGTCTCAAGGATGCGGAACGCTCTCTAACTCCATCCGAAACAACGGCTGCCGAATACGAACCTACTACTAAGGCCGCTTAAACCATAATCATATCTTAACCTTTTCCCTCTGTTCGGTTGCGATAACTCGACAGGGGGATTTTTCTTGTACTCCGATCTGATGGCGGCAATATCCATTTATATACACCTCCCAAATAGGCTTTACTTCACTGCTATACAGTCGATACTAAATGTAGTACATACTAATGTTAGTAAAGTAGGATATCAGGAAATCTCCCGTTGCAAAGGATAGTATGCACTACATTTAGTCAATCAGTATTTTAGTATAGTAGTAGATACTACGATACTAAAATGTAATAAAGTAGTAAAATAGTACACACTAATCATAGTAAATACTAAAAATAGTAGTATCTTTGTATCAGAAATAAAGATAGGAATTTATGGCAAAGATAATCGCTGTTTTGAACCACAAGGGCGGTGTCGGAAAGACGACCACCACCATCAATCTTGCTGCCGCATTGCAGCAGAAGAAAAAGCGTGTACTGCTCATCGACATGGACGGTCAGGCAAACCTCACGGAATCCTGCGGTCTCTCCATCGAAGAGGAACGGACGGTGTACGGAGCAATGAAAGGTGAATACCCGTTAACGGTATTCGAGTTAAATAATGGCCTTTCCGTTGTACCGTCCTGCCTTGATTTGTCAGCGGCAGAATCCGAGCTTATCAATGAGCCGGGGCGGGAATTAATACTGAAAGGGCTGATTGCAAAATTGCTTGAAACCCGTAAATTCGACTATATCCTGATTGACTGTCCGCCCTCGCTGGGTTTGCTGACACTCAACGCACTTACATCTGCGGATTTCTTGATTATCCCGGTACAGGCGCAATTCCTCGCCATGCGCGGAATGGCGAAGATTACAAATGTGGTCGAGATTGTCAAAACCCGTTTGAACCCGAATCTGAACATCGGCGGAATTGTCATCACACAGTTTGACAAGCGCAAGACGCTCAACAAGAGTGTTGCGGAACTCATCAACGAATCATTCTGCGACAAAGTGTTCAAGACCGTCATCCGGGACAATGTGGCATTGGCCGAAGCTCCGATAAAGGGTCTGAACATCTTTGAATACAACAAGAACAGCAACGGGGCAAAGGACTACATGGAGTTAGCAAAAGAAGTGTTGAAATTAAAGTAAAGACGATATGAGCAAAAGTGATTCATTGAAAAACGGCATGAGAAGCGGACTGGACGGCTTGCTGTCATCCACCGGGAAGTCCACGCAAAAGAAAGAGCCTGCACCGGTCAAAGCGGAAAAAGAACCTGCCGTGCATTGCAATTTTGTTATCGACAAGAGTATTCATACCCGGATGAAATACCTCGCTATCGAGAAGAATATGTCGCTCCGAAATATTGTGAACGAGGCGATGAAAGAGTATTTGGAAAAGCACGAGAAATAACCGGGGCGGCAATCCGCCCAATCAACTTTTATACCATACCGCTATCTTATGGCACATGTCCACAAGGTAGCGGTTTTCCCGTTTATACCCCTGGCTGTTCTCCTGCTCTATTCGCCTCTTATAGCTGCAATGCTGCATTTCCCCTTTCTATCCATTCCTCTTGCCGCTTGTCCGGTCTCGTTCCTGCCATCGCCGGTTGGTTTTCCAGACGCAAATTTGGACTGCCGCGCTTGATTTCATCGCTTTGAAGTGCATTTCTCGTAAAATTCTTCCTTTCCGTGAAAGAGTAATTTTCCGGAAAAAGCGTTGAAAATAGCTTGTTCGTCAGTCCCTTGAAGCATCTGTAAATCCCAAGCGGCTCAGGCAGAAAAAAGAACCGAAAAGAGGGAAAAATAACAAAACAAATATCAACCAATTAAATTTTATGATTATGGCAACAACAGCAGTTCAAGCAGTAGAGAAGAACATCACATCGGTAGCATTGGCAGACATTCAGTCGAGCAGTTACAACCCACGCAAGAACTTTGACGAGACAAGCCTTGCGGAACTTGCCGAGAGCATCCGTCAGCAGGGAGTGCTTCAGCCTATCGGTGTGCGCCCTATTGCGGACAACCGTTTCGAGATTGTCTTTGGAGAACGCAGATACCGTGCTTCCCTCATGGCTGAATTGGCGGAAATTCCGGCTACCGTCATGGAAATTTCAGACGAGATAGCCGAGGAAATGGCAATCACCGAGAACCTGCATCGCAAGGATGTTACCCCGATTGAGGAAGCCAATGCCTACCAAAAACTCATAGACAGCGGTCGCCACGATGTCCAATCCTTGACCGTGCAGTTCGGCAAGACGGAAGCGTATATCCGTACACGACTTAAATTCGTTTCCTTGATACCCGAAATCGCCGTGCTGTTGGAACAGGACGAAATCACAATCAGCGTGGCAAGTGAAATCTGCCGTTATGGGGAAGAGATACAGCGTGAGGTGTACGACCAACATCTGAAAGAGGGGGTGCAGTACAATAGTTGGCGAGGCATGAAAGCCTCCGAGGTGGCACAGAGCATCGAACGGCAATATACCGCAGACCTCAATCGCTATTCATTTGACAAAACCCTTTGTCTTTCATGTCCCCACAATACCAATAACATGATGTTATTCTGTGAGGGTAGTTGCGGAAATTGCGCCAACCGTGCTTGTCTTGTGGAAATGAACACATCGCACCTTACCGAAAAGGCTATGCGGCTCATGGAACAGCACCCTGCCGTTCCCCTCTGCCACGAAAGCTACAATTACAATGAAGCCGTCGTCGACCGACTTACCGCTATAGGCTACGAGGTGGAAAGTCTTAAAACCTATGCAACGAAATACCCCGAATGCCCCCAAGCTCCTCAAAAAGAGGATTACGATACCACCGAGGAATACGAGGAAGCAGTAAAGGATTACGAGCAGAAATTGAACGGCTACACCGAGAAATGCGAAGCAATCCGCACCCGAAGCGAAGCAGGAGAAATCTCCCTCTATCTCCGTATTGAGAGCAACGACATTACACTGTGCTATGTTGCAAATACCGCTACAACCGCAAACGGTACGGCAACCAAAATGCCGCTTTCACCTATCGAGAAGTTGGAAAAGCAGGACAAACGCAACAAGGAGATTGCCCTCGAAAAGACCGTTGAAGACACCAAAAAGCGGATTTTAGAGGTCGATATGTCAGAGCGCAAATTTGGGCAGGACGAGGAGAAAATGGTGTATTTCTTCCTGCTCTCCTCACTCCGCAAAGAGCATTTCAATGAGGTGGGAATTGAAGATAAAGGCTCTTATTACTACCTTACGAGCGAGGACAAAATGCGCATCATCGAGAACCTTACCGCCAAGCAGAAAGCCGTTATCCGCAGGGATTATCTGATTGCCAATTTCAAGGACGCATTCGGTAACAACGCCACAGCCTCCCTGTTGCTTGACTTCGCTCAAAAGCATATGCCCGAAGAACTTGCCAATATCCAAGACGGATATAATGAAGTGTACGAAAAGCGACACCAACGCATCGAGGAAAAGAAAGCCGCTTTGCAGGAACAAGCCACGCAGGAAGCGGAACAACCCGATGAACCGCAACCCGAAGCGGAAGCACAGACCGAACCGCAAGCGGAAGAAATAGCTGCCTGACAAATGTTGTTGTCATAACGGATAGGGGGAGGGAGAAATCCGCCCTCTATTCATTTTTGTATGCTCCGGACAAAGGACCCAAGTACCTCTTCTAACTTTCTGACGAACCCGTCACCACCCGCCCTTCTTCCATTCATAGCTTCCGTTTCCTCTCTTTTTTACCATTTTCAACTTCCCTTTTATAGCGTTTCCCCGGCTTCGTCCCCTGTCAGCCCCGGTTTGGTTTTATCAGATGCAAAGGTCGGCCGTCGCGCTTGATCCGGCGGCTTTAAGTGAATTTCCTGCAAATTCTTCCTTTCCTCAGAAAGAGTAATTGGCAGGAAAAGCCTTCCGTATGAAGCTGTACCGACAACCGTGTACCGCATCCATAAAATCCCAAAGCGGTTCCGACAGAAAGGAACCGAACGGAGGGAAGAAAAAAACAAATCATTAAAATTCAAGATTATGGACAACATCAAGGAAAGCAAGGAGTACCAGCTCGCCAAAGACTGGGAAAGGGCAGTGAACGATTACGGCTTCAACCCCAAACGGTTTGCAGCCGCTATCCCCGAAATGCACCCCACACTGCAGCAAAGCCTTTACAGGTTGGTAAAAGAGTGTATCGTGGTCATGGCGGACGAGACACGCAACTACGACGACCGCAACCGTGCATCGCACGAGGAAGCGAAGTGCATCATGGAATACCTCAAGGCTCACGGGAAACACATCCCATTAAGATAACAGATGTATGAAAACGAAAGAACTACAATTTGACGGCAATATCTACATCTGCCGTATCGTGAAATCCAACGAAGGTGAAGAATTACTTATCGGCTCTACCGCTCTGCTCGATGCACTTCATCCGGGCAGTTTCGAGGACGAAAACGAAGGTTTTGCAAGTAAGGAAGCCGAACAAATATATGACGAGGTTTTCTTTTTCACCGATGCGAAAACCCTCAAATTACCGGACGATGAACTCATCACGGAATTAAAAGAGGATAACCCCGAATGGTTCAACTAACATAAATCAATAATCATATTAAAAATCAAAGTTATGGATAAAGAGTATGTAATGCACATCGCACAGACCATCAAAGAACAATTGGTATCACTTACACCCATGCCCATTCTTATGTCGTGGGGAATCGGCGATTTTGTCGCTACGGTATTCCGGGATTTGCCGGCATTGCGGATTAAAGTAAACGGGCGGTTGCACGCCGGAAATGTCGTTATCGCACTCAACGGCTCCGATTATTATGAGGTATATCTGCTGAAAGAGAACGGTGCGGAGTGCGTCAATGAGGAAGTATGCTTCGACGAGTTGGGCGATGTCATTGACCGAGCCGTCGAAAGCGGTACGGACAAAGAGGAATACGACAAATTCTGCGACCGGCAACTTGCCGTACTTTTAAGCGGTACACGAGCCTGAATAAGCGAGCGACCGAATAACACCGCCCATTTTTCTACGTGGGCGGTGTTTTCGTGTGCGGTTGGATGCGTCCAAGCCGCAATATCCTATTATAAACTCACTTTTGAAGTCCTTGTTCCACTTTTACCGTTGTTACGGCTTGTGGGATTGTCCGGCTCCGTCATTTCCAATACCCCTGTACCAATCATCGGATTGATATAGACCTCCATAAGATTTTCCCTATCTTTCAATCCTAAATGTTGCAAAATATCAGATAGGTATTGCGGCTCAACACAGAACTCCAAGATTTGCTCTTTTCTCAAATCCTGCTTGCGAGGTTTTCTTGCGGGTTTTCTTGTCGGGTTTTCATCCCTAACTGCAAGGTCAGCACAACATAGTCCGGACGTGTTTCCTCGGCTACAGTAGGAAGCGGCCAACCCAAAGACTGCCAACCGCTCACAATCTTATCCACACCGCTACCAGCTTTCTCGGCACGCCCCAGACGCATGAACATCTGAGTGAGTAGATTGGCAGCAAAGCGAGTGCAAGACACCGGAACGCTAAAAATACCGAATAAGACCCACGCGGCACTATAATATGTTGGCATTCTGCCCTGTATATCCCGTATTTTTCGTACCTTTGCGGCACAAAAACGTATGTATATGGAACAACAGGTTATCCCATCGGATTATACACAATATGCAGAGGCAGTAGAGATAATCAAACATGCCATCGAACGCTGCCGGTATAGAAGTGCGGCTGCGGTCAACAAAGAAACTCTCTCGTTGTATTTTGGAGTGGGGAAATTCGTGTCTGAAAATTCCCGCATCGGCTGTTGGGGTACTAAAGCATTGCCTACCATATCAAAGCTCCTTCAACGGGAGTTGCCCGGTCTGCACGGCTTTTCTGAATCGGGGTTGAAACGGATGCGCTCATTCTATGAGGAATGGAGGACGTTTTTAATTCGTCCAACAGTGTTGGGCGAATTGGAAAACCATTCGTCGGAAAAGGGTACGGCTTTAATTCATCCAACAGCGTTGGGCGAATTGGATATTGACGAGCATCTACTGCTGCAACTTATCGGGCAACCGGTCAATACCGAATTTACCTGGGACGATTTTGTCAAGATCAGCTTTTCACATCATATTGAAATCCTGACTCGTTCAAAAGACATCGCGGAACGGTTGTTCTATATCCATTGTGCCGCTCAAAATGCGTGGTCGCTATCCTCTCTCAAAAATTACTTGAAAGAAGACATCTATTCAAATCGCGGATCTTTGCCGAGCAACTTCCTTCAAGTGCTGCCCGAAGCCATTTATGCCGTAAAAGCGATATTGGCGTTCAAGGATGAGTATATGCTCGAAATGGTTAATCTGGAGAATGTGGGAGAACGCGAACAGGACTGGAACGAAAAGGTCATCGAAAACCAAATCGTAACCAATATCAAGCAGTTCATTCTCCGTTTTGGAAACGACTTCACTTTTATCGACAGTCAGCATCGCCTGATAGTTGCCGGAGAAGAAATGTTTGCTGACCTTGTATTCTTCAACAGAGAACTGAATGCCAGCGTAATCGTGGAGTTGAAACGGGGCAAGTTCCGCCCGAATTATCTCGGACAGCTTAGCGGCTACCTGACGGTGTATGACATGACCGACAAGAAACCGCACGAGAACCCTTCAATCGGTATTGTCCTATGCCAGGATGCCAACCGCAAGTTTGTCGAAATCATGGTGCGCGACTATGATAAGCCTATGGGCGTGGCGACATACCGCACAGCCCAAGAAATGCCGGAGAATCTGCGCAAGACTCTACCGGACATCGACAAATTACAAAATCTGCTATCGGAAAACGATTCCAAATCGGAAACTGTCAGATAATTCATTTACGTCCGTAAAACCGGCTTTATGCCCACAAGATTTTGGGTAACTGAAATTGAATATAAAAATCCCTGCAATAATTTCGTGATTATTGCAGGGATTTTGATTTATTTCGCCCCACGCTTGTTCAGTACATCCGTTATCATGTCTTTTACATCCTGTCCGACTTGTATGAAATTTTTATACAAGATGCGTTCCCGTTCCTCCCTCGACTTAAAGGTGTAGAACTTCGGTAGCGGTACATAGGCCGCTTCCTCCGCTTTTATCTCCTTCATATCGAAATCCGTCTTGCAGAAGAACTTTGTAGTCTTGAACTCTTCCGATTCCTGAATGTTCATCGAGCCTCCTGTACCGGTTTTCGTCTTCACGAAATCCCTGGCCGTCTGTCCGCAAATCCATCCCGTCGCCATATCCGAAATTTTCGAGGCGGGTACAAGGCTGTCCATATTCTCATTGAGATTGATGCTCGTCTTATCCCGGTCGATGGTCACGCCCTTTTTGACCTGTACTACCTTGCCGAAAATGTCATTCGACAACCATTCCAGTGTCTCTTTTGCGCGAGCTGAACCGCTTACCACGTTGCCCACTGTCGTGATGATTTTTTGCATTCCCACTTTTCCGTAGTCAGCCTCCAACTGCGGCAACTCCTGAAAACCCAGCGTTACGCTTACCTTGTTGCTTCTCGCCGTACCTATCAGTCGGTCTATCTTGTGGAAATACAGTGTCGGCAGCTCATCCACGATGATGCTGACCGGAATATTCTTCCCCTGCCCGGTGTTCACACGGGTAACGAGACGGTTCAATATCAGAGCGTTCAACGCTCCGATGATACTTTCCATTTCCGGATCGTTGGCTATCAGCAGATAACTGGGTGACTTGGGGTCACTAACTTTCAGGTCGAAGTCGTCCCCATCCTTGTGGAATATCCAGTAGGATTCCTTGGTGGCCAAACGGCTGGTATAGACACGCAGCGTACCAATCATACCCTCTAATTGTTCCATTGCCTTGTTCTTGAAGGCCGTCTGGAACGGGCCGAGCAACGGCGCGACCTCGTTGTCCGTCTCCAGTACCTCAAAAATAGTCTGGTAGCTCTCATTGAGAAATGAAAGGATATGCGGCATATCCGAGTATTTTCCCAGCCAATAGGCAGGTTCCACGATGCTGCCACCCTCACGGTCACGAACGACACCCGTCGGCTTCCAGAACTTCGTCTGCGGATCTTGCCGTTTCTCCGCATATAGTTTCTTTCCGTTTGCATCGTAGGGTTCCCGCTCGTAGTTCACGAAAAAGTAGATACAGGCGGCAAGAAAGTTCACGGCAGAAGTCTGAAAGAACTGGTCACTGCCTCCGCCTCCCTCTTTCTTGCCTTTCTGCAGGGATTCCAACAGGGTTTCCGCCGTTTCGCTCGCCGCCGCAAGATTATTGATGTACTTTGCCTGAATGGGGTTCACCCGTTTGCTGTACTCCACATCCACGAAGTTGATGATGTTGAACTTGCACCCTTTGGGCAGTTTTCCGAGCTTCTGGTTTTTCTTGTAATGATAGTAAAGTTTAGTGGCAAGTGTCGGAAATTTGTAGTCATAGACCACCATCGCAAAGCCCTTGGCACTATGTTGGCGGATGAACGGTTCTATGATGCTGAACGTCTTACCGCTGCCCGGAGTTCCGACTACCCATGTTCCTCTGAAACAGTTGCTTATCGACACCCATCCCTTGCGAAATTTACCTTTGTAATAGTACCGCATCGGTATATTCACGCTATACTGGTTCTCAACCTTCTCTTCGCTCTGCTCGAAACTTTCATTCTCAAAGTTGAACCGGTCTTTACCCAGTCCCTCCTTGATGAACTTCGAGATGTTATCCAGTGCGATATGTACCAATATCACACCGACAAGCGTGGTCGCCATGTAGAAGATGATATTTAGTGGCAACGTGTAGAGCCTCGTTTCCATCGGATGATGGTACAACCACACGGAGAACACAATCAGGAACAGTCCGCTGATTAGCGGATATAACACCTGTCTCCGGGCATCGAACTCCAGATGCTTCTTGTTCCTCGTACCGATACAGGTGATGCAGATAAGCAGGAACGTCGCAATCTTGCTGTACACAAGATTACCGTCATTGTAAATCATCCACTGCTTGATGCGCCCGTGAATATCAATCAGTATGCCACCCCAGTGGTCGAGCATGGCAGGGTCGATGGCATACTCGAAGAACTCCATCAGCACGGAGATATAGATGACCGCACGGAATATCTTGTAGAACCCTTGTAATTCTTTGCTCTCTTCCATGAATCAATCCGTTGTTAATTCTTGTTTCCGACGATACCAACGGTCGTTGATTCGTATGACATCCATACCGAACCACACACCGTTTTCGTTCAGTTTCGTCTTTATTCTTTCAAGTGCTACCGGTCCTAAACCCCAGATTTCCATGAGATATTCCTCGTTGAGCTGAATCAGGTCGCCGACATACAATATCCCATGAGATTCGAGTTTGCTTCTGACTATAGGCGTCATTTTCATGCTGAATATCGGCTGTGAGAGATAATGCACCTCTTCTGCCTGAATGTTGTCCAAGGCTATCTCAAGCCCTTCTTTGACTCTCTGGACAGAATTGATGTATTCTTCCTGCTGTTGGATTTTAATTTCCTGTTGCTGTATCTCATCACGCAATTCAGAAGCCTTCCTTAAAAGTTCGGCATTGCTTCGCTTCAATTCGTCATTAACATCCGTCATCGACCGGTTGTTTAACTCAAGTTCCTTGCGTTTGCCGTTCAACTCCTTGACAACTTCCTCCAATTTGGCAATCTGGCATCTCAGAGCCGAACCTTTCCCATTGTCTGCCGCCATGTTATCCAAAAGGTAGCTGAAGCGTTGAATCAGATAATCAATGTCCTTTTTATCAGACGCAACAGAATCGGCGAGCTTTTTCAGTTTTTGCCGAGGTGATTCATCTTTGATGGGATAGTATATGAGGAAAGCCCCCAATACCATCAATACTATACAGAAAAGCATATCTATATTCATATCGTTGCACATTTTATTTGTTCATGGTAATTATAGGCCGCAGCTTATGCGCCTGTGTCTTAGGTGTCTCCTGCATCGCGCCGCTTCCTGTCGAGTAAAGCCACGCTTTCGCCGTCTCTTGTCCGGACACTTCCGTCGATGTCCAGTACCAGCAATCGTATTCATCCAACGGCAACGGATGACCGCCGCACCGTTCAATGACAGGATTGACGGTTTCCCGGACAGCATACAGCAACCGCATCTGTGCTACCGACGGGATATAGGCACTCTGTCCGTACCGCCACAGGTCAAAGACCGCTTCCGCCATAGGCGAAGCCGTCTCCCTTGTGTCGTACAGCGCAAAGGTGTTCATGTTCCCGTCCAATGCCCCG
>ENA-OOUZ01000508-OOUZ01000508.1-human-gut-metagenome-genome-assembly--contig:-NODE-508-length-18821-cov-1.741554_pt1 | contig 18821 bp, 18 predicted proteins | sample MGYA00241546_ERZ501274 | MGnify/ENA primary metagenome ERZ501274 (study PRJEB25962, sample SAMEA2042363) | human gut metagenome | biome: human gut; feature: human-associated habitat; material: faeces...
CGTCTTGCTACGCTGCCGCTTGCAATACTCCCTATTCCGCCTGATTCTCCCCTCGCTGCATCGCCCACTGGGCGCGCTCGGCTCGAATCCCCTTTCAGGGCAGGCTGGTAGTAATGCCGACTGAGGGGTTGCGATAACCACAAATTTCCCCACGAAAAAAGGAGCGTTGCCGCTCCCCTTTCAGAATGCATCACACCGGAAGGTTTGTATTTGTCTGCCGCTATGCGGGAATGCTTTTCGCTGCGAACGGATCAGCGCTGTGTATCGCTACTTTATCGGCAGGCGCGACGGAGCTGCTAACGGCCGCCGCAATGAACAGCAGCATGAATATCAAGCCAAGGAATATCAGCCGTTTCTTCAAAAGCTTCATCGCTTTTACCTCCTAAAAAGTATTCTTTATGGTGGTTAGAGTGCTCTAACCAAGAAGATGATATCATATAAAATTTCTTTTGTCAACACCGAAAATAATTCGGGTAGCCAAATCGCCGCAAACGTGATACCATACGCATAGCGCTTTTGACGAAGGAGAAAAGATAATATGATAGGTTCAAAGCCCGTAGTGTGCGTTACCGGCAGCACCAACAACGCCGTGTTTCCCGATGCCGCGCGCGAGATACAGATATCCATGGCCTATTGCGACGCGATATACAGCGCGGGCGGCGTGCCTGTGGTTGGGCCGGAGCACGGGGCGGAGGAGCTGAGCGAGCTTTGCGACGCGCTTCTGCTCACGGGCGGCAGGGACGTTGAGCCCGGCCTTTACGGCGAAGAGGTGCTTAACGACACCGTAAAGACAGACCCGCCGCGCAGCGAGTTCGAGCTTGCCCTTATACGCGAATTTATGGCGCGCAAAAAGCCTATAATGTGCATTTGTCGCGGCGTACAGATGCTCAACGTAGCCCTCGGAGGCACGCTCTATCAGGATTTGGTGGAGCAATGCGGCTATGTGCATAGCGATAAGGACATTCGCCACTATGTATACGCCGAGCCGGGCAGCATACTGCATGAGCTTTTCGGCGAGAGGTTCAAAACCAACAGCACCCATCATCAGGCCATAAAGCAGCTTGCCCCCGGCCTGAGGGCGACCGCGCACTCGATAGAGGGCATAGTTGAGGCATTCGAGCACGAATCCCTGCCCATATTCGGCACCCAGTTCCACCCCGAGCGCCTCAGCGGCAAATATAACGACGGCCGCACGCCGGACTTCACCCCTCTGTTTAGGCGATTCATAGCCAACGCCGGAGCCTATGCGGAAAAGCAGCTTTAATGCGGGAGAGATATAATGGACAAGGTATTTGAGCTTATACAAAGGGAGCAGAACCGGCAGAACAGCACGATAGAACTTATAGCATCGGAAAACTTTGTGTCCGAAAACGTGCTGAAGGCCGCCGGAAGCTGCCTTACCAATAAATATGCCGAAGGATATCCCGGCAGGCGCTATTACGGCGGCTGCGAGGTTGTGGACGAGCTGGAGGAATACTGCCGGCAGAAGTGGCAGCAGGTGTTTGCGACGGATTATCACGTCAACGTGCAGCCGCTGAGCGGTACCCACGCGAACATGACGGCCTACGCGGCGCTGCTGCGGCCCGGGGATACGATACTGAGCCTTGATTTGCAGATGGGCGGGCATATAAGCCACGGTTTGCCCATAAGCATGACTGGCAGGCTTTATAACATAGAGCATTACGGCCTTGACGGCAGGGGCTATATAGACATGGGCAGCGTGGAGGATATGGCGAAAAGGACGCAGCCTAAGCTGATAATAGCAGGCGCGTCGGCATACAGCCGAATTATCGATTTTGAACGCTTTGCGTGCATAGCGCATGAAAACGGCGCGCTGCTCATGGCGGACATTGCGCACATAGCCGGCCTTGTGGCGGCGGGGGAGCATTCTTCGCCCTTCGGTCATGCCGATATAGTTACCACCACCACGCATAAAACGCTGCGCGGTATACGCTCCGCATTGATATTCTGCAAACAGGAATACGCCAGGAAGGTGGACAGCGCGCTGTTCCCAGGCATGGGCGGCCCGCATATGCACACCATAGCGGCAAAGGCCGTGACGGCGGAGGAGGCGCTTACGCCTGAATTCCGTGCATACATACGCCGCGTTGTGGAAAACAGCCGCGCCATGGCGGCGGAGTTTACGCGCATGGGTTACGAGGTTGTGACCGGCGGCACGGATAACCACATGTTCCTTTTGGACTTCACCCGCACCCATCCCACCATAACCGGACAAATGGTTCAGCAGGCGCTGGACAGCCGCGCAATAACGCTGAACAAAAACAGCGTCCCCGGAGAAAAACGCAGCCCCATGCAGACCTCCGGCGTGCGCATAGGCACCGCCGCGATGACCACGAAGGGCTTCGGCAGGGACGACTTTATAGCCGTGGCGCACAGGATAGACGAAATAATTACTTCCCTTCCGCGCGAATAAAAGCCGCACATAAACAACAATAATAAAAACGCCCCGCAGTGTTTCACGTGGAACATGCGGGGCGGGGCTTTATATATAGATGAAAATGATGCAGGAGGGATTCTACGGAAAAATTGGATATGATATTATATGACTTATGCTGAAAAACGAGTTGACTTTCCCCGTATGATGTGTTATATGTTTCATATATGTTATATATACTTATATAGAGCAAGGAAGATCGTTAGATGCGAGTATTGAATCAGCTGGACTATGAAAACATTTTATATCCAACGTCATTAGTTAAAGGAGAACAGCCGGCCGAGCCGTATCCTTCGGTGGCTAAGGCAGGATGTGGGCTGATATGCGCGTGCATGTTGGTCGGCATTCTGACGGATAAACAGCTTGAGCCACAGGAAGCAGTACGCATTTCCGTAAGGGCGGGAGCAAACCATTTTGGCACGGATATGCCCATATTTGCTAAAGAAATTGCAGAACAGTACGGCCTGGAGCTCTCAAGCGGATCGTCAAAGGAAGAACTGATGAATGGTCTGCGTGCCGGGGCGGTTGCCATTATTCATGCCGGTAAACCAAAGGGATTGTTTTCGGATGGTGGTCATTTTGTATTAGCTGCTAAGGCGGAGGGAGAAAATATATATATTATTGACCCATCTTTTAAGCAGGAAAAGTATGATAAAGACTATAGGCAAGGACTTTTTACAATGGAGCCGCCGTATATTGTGGTCTCTGCTGATAATGTGATGGATCAAATAAAATATAGAATGCCGTCATGGTATCTGTTCCGCAAGCACAATAAATAACATATAGTAATATATGTAAATATAGCTTATTAAAAACCTCGCTAAAACAGGAGCGGGGTTTTTATTTCTATGAGCACCAAAAATACCTATTGACAATAATACATAATAGGACATATAATGAGGTCAATTCCTTCTTTAAACAAAAAAACCTGATGGAGGATCAAATGTTATGAGGATTAGCGGACATGAATTTGCAAGGATGTGCGATGCGACATTGACCGGTGCGGTCGCCACACATCAGGAAATGCTGGAAATGATAAAACAGGCAAAGAAGTATCACTTTTATTCTGTTATAGGTCAGCGCTGCTATTTGGATGAAATGGTTGAAAAACTCAAAGGTACCGATGTTCTGGTAGGCGCGGGCTGCAGCAATATAACCGGAGCGGACCCGGCAGAGGTAAAGGCCAACTTTGCCAAGTGGCATCTGGCTCACGGAGCACAGGAAATAGAAAACATAATGAATATAAGCGCGTTTAAGTCCGGACTTGATGACATGGTTGTGCGTGATGTTCGGGCTGTTCGTGACGCTATCGGCCCGAATGTTGTTTATAAATGCATTTTGGAAGTATGTTATCTGAATGATGATGAAATACGCCATGCGTGCGAGCTGCTTATAGAAGGCGGTGTTGATTATGTGAAAACCTCTACGGGTAAGGCGGGGCCTGCCACGCTGCACCATGTTGAGGTTATGTCAGAGGCATGCAAGGGAAGGGCCAAGATAAAAGCGGCGGGAGGAATAAGAAGCATAGAAACCGTTGAAAGAATGCTTGATCTTGGCGTTGAACGTTTCGGCGTTGGTCTTGAAAGCGCCATAAAGATAATAGAGGAAGCAAATTCCAAATAAGTGATTACGCGGAGGCAGCCATGGCCAAATATCTTTTGACACATGATTTGGGAACATCCTCCGACAAGGCTACACTGTATGCGGCCAATGGAGAATTGTTAGCCCATAGCGAACAAAGCTATCCTGTGTACTATGCAGAGGGAGGCATCTTTGCGGAGCAAGATGCAGTGGACTGGTGGAATGCCTTTTGCAATAATAACCGAATATTGCTGAAAGATAGGAATCCGGGCGAGGTGGCAGCCGTAGCCATATCCGGACAGATGATGGCCTGTTTGCCGGTGAATAAACAGGGCATACCGCTGCGAAGGTGCATGATATGGGCGGACGGAAGAGCCGGCAAAGAGAGCGAACGTATTGAGTCTGTTGTAGGCAAGGATAGATTTTATTCCATCACCGGCAATGCGCCAAGCGCCAATTATACTGCACCCAAGGTGCTTTATCTTAAAGAACATGAGCCTGCGGTATTCGAAGCAGCGTATAAATTCATTCAACCTAAAGACTATATAAACCTAAGACTAACAGGCAGCTTCTTTACGGACGCTTCCGATGCGGGGCATACTCATCTCTATAACATTTTCAGCGGTCAATGGTCAGATGAGATCCTGCAGGCTGTAGGACTGGCGCAGAACAAGCTGCCGGAGGTCGTTTGGGCGGGCACGCCGATAGGTAATGTGCTTGATTCTGTCGCTGAGGAGTGTGCCCTTTTGCCCGGAACACTCGTTGTACAGGGTGCAGGGGACGGGCGGGCAGCGATGCTTGGTGCGGGTATACTCGAAAAGGGCGAAGCTTATGTTTGCCTTGGAACATCAAGCTGGCTTTCGGCAGCAACGGATAAAGCAAATATGGATGCTCACAGCGGGCTTTATAAGGGGCTGTCGCTGAGAAAGGGCTACTATATAAATGGCGGAACCATGCAGGCTGGCGGATTGAGCTATGATTGGTATATAAAAAATCTGTGCTGTGACAATCCCTCATATGCTGAAATGGAAAAGCAAATTACATCCGTATCACCGGGTGCGGACGGCATGCTGTATATGCCATATATACTGGGCGAACGCGCGCCGTATTTTGATACGGGAGCAAAAGGGGCGTTCCTCGGGTTAAAAGCAACCCATACGCGTGCACATATGAGCCGAAGCGTTATGGAAGGCGTAGCATTGCATTTGGCTATAATCCTTAACAGGATGGAAAAACTGGATACTGTTGGTTCCGTGCGCATAGTTGGCGGCGGAGCAAAAAGCGCGGTATGGCGCCAGATACTGGCGGATGTATTCCAAAAAAGCATTATAAAAACAAATGTGGATCTGAACGCAGGCAGCTTGGGCACAGCAGTATTGGCCGGCGTTGGGGCGGGTATATTTTCCGACATATCGGTAGTAAAGGAATTTCATAAAACAGAAGCCATAAGTGAGCCGGATTTACGGACGAAAGGCATGTATGAAGAGCTGCGCTGCATATTGGAGGAAGCATACCATGCTTTAAAAAATGTAAACGGTAAGCTATCAAGCCTGAGTGCAATACAAGGAAAGGAATAACGAAAATGGAAAACGAAGGATTGCAGTTCCTGTATTTATCCGAACCGGACATGCTTGAAGCCGGTGTGCTGGATATGAAACAGTGTGTCCGCACGATGGAGGATATGTTCCTCTTAGCCGGTAAAGGCGATTACGTCATGGGTGGGCCTAAGGGAAACTCCCATGGAATTATGCTTTGGTATCCGGAAAACCCCGCATTTGAGGGCATGCCCAAAGCCGGCCCCGATCGCCGTTATATGGTAATGCCTGCCTATCTCGGAGGGCGTTTTCATGTTACAGGCCAGAAATGGTATGGGTCAAATGTTGAAAACATAAAAAAGGGCATGCCGCGCTCAATACTTATGTTTTCATTGAATGATGCGGATACCGGCGCGCCAATGGCGATAATGTCCGCCAATCTGCTTTCCGCTGCCAGAACAGGCGCGGTACCGGGCGTTGCGGCAAAATATCTCAAAAGCGCATCAGCCGAAAACATTGCCGTAATAGGGTGCGGGGTTATCAATCATGCCTGCACCATGGCCATTGCTGAAGGCATGGGCAGAATAAATAAGGTTTATCTATATGATATAAATAAAGATAGGGCAATATCATTCCAACAGGATATGGAAAAGGAATTTGTTGCGGAATATGAGATTTGCGACTCGCTTGAGGAGGCGCTGCGGTATGCGGACTTTATAGGCGTCGCAACAGCCGGAAAGGTTAAGGTGCATATTACGCCCGAAATGCTTAAGCCCGGTGCATTGCTTACTATAACGGGAACGGCCGAATTGCCTGACGAAATGTATCTTAAAAACAGAGTTGCCGTTGACAACTGGCAGATGCATCTTGATTACCTTGAAGAAGGGAAAATGCATGAGAAAGGGCTTGAATCCATAAAGGATTGGGCATCATCATATGATATGCTGATGCTTTACGATAAGGGAATTTTGAAAGAGGATAATATTGTTAGCCTTGGCGATGTGGTTGCCGGTACGGCGGCGCCAAGGAAGAGCGATGATGACAAACTGTTGCTTGTTGTGGGCGGACTCCCGATAGAGGATGTGGCATGGGGGTATGACCTTTACAATAAGGCCCTTGAGAAGGGGTTGGGACAAAAGCTGAAAATATGGGATAAACCCCATTGGCACTGAAAGGAGGAACTAAAAAATGGATCGTTTAATTCTGGAGGACATGATTTGGCCGGAGGTGGCCGAGGTGCTGCCTGAAATAAAGGTGGCGCTTATACCCGTAGGTTCATGCGAACAGCATGGCCCGAACACTACGTTTGTGACCGATACCGTAAGGGCATACCGCATTGCCAAGCTTCTTGCCGGCCGCTGCGGGCATAAGGTGATATGCTTCCCGCCTATAACGTACGGTATCTCTTCACACCATATGGATTTCCCATGCTCCGCAACGCTGCGCGTAAGCACGCTTACCGCCGTGCTTGTAGATACCGCGCTTTCCGCTGTACACTACGGCATTGATAAGGTGCTGTTCGTGAATGCTCATGGCGGCAATAAGCCCTGCCTCATGTCTGCTGTGCAGATACTTAAGCAAGAGCATGACGTTACCGCATTCTGGACTCCGGTTGGCTCAGAACTGCTTGAAGGCGGCATACAGAAATATTTCCCCGGTATTCAGCCGGGCAACTTCGGGCATGCCTGCGAAATGGAAACCGCGCAATGTATGTATTTGAGGCCGGATATAGTGCGCGAGCACAGAGAAAAAGGCATTAATCAGACCAGCATATTTACTGATAGGACGGCATTTGTACCGGGCGGCGGACAGGGCGTTTGGAACTGGAAGCATGATGTTACGCTTAACGGCGCGCTGGGCGATGCCCGTAAAGCCACCGCTGAAATAGGCGAGGCTATGACAAATGAAGTGCTGGATTATCTGGAGAGACTTGTTGATAAGATAATCGACTATAAACCTACCCCTGAAAAGCTGTTCAAATAAGGAGGAATGACAATGTCTACTAAGCGATTGTTTTCACTTATACTGGCCGTTGCCATGCTGGCGGCTATTGTTGCCGATGCACCAATCAGAATGGAGCGCCGATAAGCAGCCCACCGGCGGAAGAAACGGCTGCACCCGTACAGTCTGAACAACCAACGCAGAGCGAAGAGCCTCAGCAGGTTTCCGCTACTGGCAAAGGTACGCTGACGTTTGCCCGTACCGAGTCCATTGCCACGCTTAATCCGCATATGTATACGTCAGATATAGAGAGCTGCTGTATTGAATATACCGGCGCGGCCCTGTACGGATATTTCTATAACGATGACAAGTCCGGCGTATCCCTGCGCGCTTGCATAGCCGATGGCGAGCCCATAAAGATGAACGATAACGGCACCGTTTGGCAAATAAAGATATCGCCCGATGCCCGTTGGGCAAACGGAGAAGCCATTACAGCTGACGATTTTATGTATTCTTTCAAAATGCTGCTCGACCCTAAGCTGGTTAACGGCCGCGGCGGCGCATTCGCGGAGGACTATATAAAGATACTCAATGCCAAGGCTTACTATACGCAGACCGAAGTAGAAGGCGCTGTACCTACGTGGGAGGATGTAGGCATCAAAAAGGTGGATGATATGACAATAGAAATAACCACCTCCATTGCGCAGGATGCGACTGAGGTGATGAGCCACCTTGCGTATGCCTGGACGGTCCCCGTATATGAGGAAATGTATGAATCCCTTATGAATTCCGACCGTACGGCAACCACATATGGCACCGATATAGACAAGGTTGTGTGCTCCGGTGCATTTACCTATAACGCATGGGAAAGGGATGCCGAAATAAGCTTTAAGAAGAATCCTGAATATATCAAGCAGGATATGATTCAGATTGAAAAGCTGGTAATGAAGATAATCCCCGACAGAGGGACTCAGCTTCAGATGTTTGAAGCAGGCGAGCTGGACTATGTTGAACTTAATTCTTCCCAGTTTAAGGATTATGAAGAGGATCCCCGCGTGCTTTACTCGCCCAGCATATATGTAAAGTATATGCCGGTAAACGTAAACAACCCCGATAATCCTATTCTTTCCGATGTGAACTTCCGCAAAGCGCTGTTCTTGGCCGTGGATCGTGAGTCCATTGCAAAGCTGCTGAACGCAAAGCCGGCTAATTACCTTATTTCCAGCCGCTTCCTGGCCGATGTTACCACCGGTGAATCTTACCGCAACAGCAAGCAGGGCAGCGCTATCCCCGATGACCATAACGGATATGATCCTGAGCAGGCTGTGGCTTTGTTTGAACAGGCGCTTGCGGCCGCAGGACAGGACAAGGTGACTATTACCCTGACTTACCGAAACGACGACGCGGATATGACTGCCATTGCTGAAACATTGCAGAGCAGCTGGCCCGCTATATTTGGCGCCGACCGCTTTGAACTGGTGCTGAACGGCTTGCCCACAAGCCAGTCCAATGATCAGATACGCGCCGCAAAGACCGATCCCACATCGTTCGATCTTGGTTTTGCCGGGTGGTCTACCAATGAACTGGCTCCATGGAACGGACTTAAAGTATATGGCAGCGCATGGGTTAACCGCTATGATACCTTTACATCCGAACGTTATGATGAGCTCTGGACGCTGGCCAATAGCAGCGAAGAACGCTTTGACCATGAAAAGAGATTGGGTTACGTTGCGGAAATGGAAAGCATATGGCTTGATAACGTGTCCGGTATTCCTGTAATAGAGCTTATTGATAAGACCCTTAAAGCGGATCGTGTTCAGTTGACCGCGGATCAGTGGGTTAACCGCGTTGGCTTTGGCTGGATCTATGCTTCTGTAACAGATGCCGAATAAAACCTGGTTTATCCGGTGCGGGGGCTCTCTTGCAGCAAGGAGAGCCCTGCGCAATATTTGTCCAAATTATGAAAGGAGTCCCATGCTATGGCCCGCTATGTGATGCAAAGACTTCTGGCCATGCTGCTTACATTATTCATTATTGTAACCGTGGCTTTTTTAGTCATTCGTCTTATGCCAAGCTCCATTTACGACGATCCCACCATATCAGCCGAAGTGTTGGATATGATCCAGGCAAAATACCATTTGGATAGGCCGCTCATTGAGCAGTACGGAATTTTTATGAAGAATGTTCTTCTCAAGGGCGACTGGGGCATATCTATGAAAATACAGCCCAATATACCCGTATTTCAGGTGCTGGGCGGAAAGGTGCCGCTTACTCTTTTTATCAATTTGGTATCTCTGCTTGCATCAATACCCATAGGGCTGGTGTTTGGCGCATTCGCGGCAATAAAAAAGAATACAATGACGGATCACGGGATATCTCTTTTTGTTATTCTTTTCATTTCAATACCGTCGTTTATCTATGCTACGCTTCTGCAATATTTTGCCGCATACAAATTCGGCTGGTTCCCTATAACCTATACCGTATCCGATATGGCGTCGGTTAAATATCTTTCGCTTTTTTTGCCAACGCTTTCGCTTGCTTTGGACCCTATGGCAAAGGTTGCGCGTTATATGAGGGCTGAACTGATAGAATCATTGAATTCCGAGTATATACTGCTCGCAAGAACCAAGGGGTTCACGCGGTCAAAGGCTATTTTTCGCCATGCAATACGAAACTCATGCATTCCGGTGCTCAATATAGTAGTGCCTATGTTTGCAAACGTGCTTGGCGGTTCGCTTGTTGTGGAGAGCATATTTGCCATTCCGGGCATGGGAAGCCTGATGATCAAGTCAATAAATGCAAACGATCATTATCTTACCATTGCTATTTTGCTGATTTATTCATTGGTATCGCTGATGACGGTGCTTGTGGTAGACTTGCTATACGCTGTAATAGACCCAAGAGTTCGTATGGGAGGAAAGAAACAATGAGGATATTCCAGACTACGGACCCCGAATACCTTTCCCTCAAAAGAGAGGACTTCAAGCTTCACACGAGGGAAGAGGAGATACACGACGCCAAATTTGAAACAAAACCGGTAGGCTTCTTTAAGGATGCAATGCTGCGGTTTGGCAAGAATACGGCATCTATAATTGCGTTCGCCATAATATGCATAATAGTTATCCTATCGGCGTTTGGGCCTATGATGAACGAATATGGGTATAACGATCAGGATTTAGATAGGGCAAATCTTCCCGCGCGCATTAAGGGGTGCGAAGGCATAAATCTGCTGAATGGTTCAACCGTACTTAAAAACCGCCGTAAGGATAATTTGGATAATACGGAAAAATACCCGGAAGGCTGCATATTGGACGTATTTAATGAAACTGTTGTTAATGGCGTTGAAATGTGCGATATACGTATAGATACTTATATTTATTCCGGCTATGGGGACGATTATTTCTGGTTCGGAACGGATTATCTTGGCCGCGATCTTTGGACGCGCGTGTGGCGGGGGTGCAGAATATCGCTTATAATCGCATTCGCTGCCGTTTTAACCAATGTAGGGTTCGGCGTAATATATGGCTCTATCGCCGGCTATTATGGCGGCATGACGGACATGGTGATGATGCGCTTTGCGGAAATAGTTCAGGCGTTTCCTAACATAGTTGTTATGACGCTGTTCATCATGTATTTTGGCAATGGCCTTTTTGCCATTATAATGGCGCTTGTTGTACGCGACTGGGTTGGCACGGCAACGCTTATCAGGGCGCAGTTTTATCGTTTTAAGGATAGTGAATATGTGCTTGCGGCACGCACTCTTGGCACAAAGGACGCGGTATTGATCTTCCGCCATATTTTGCCGAACGCTATAGGCCCGATAGTGACAAGAACAATGATAGCTATTCCAAGCGCCATATTTGCCGAAAGCTTCTTGGCCTATATAGGGCTTGGCATCCGGGCGCCCGAAGCGTCGCTTGGCGTGCTGCTCAGCCATGCGCAAACCGTTCTGCTACAGTACCCATACCAAACCGTTTTCCCGGCGGTGCTTATATCGGTGCTGATGATATCGTTCAATTTGTTCGGCAACGGGCTAAGGGATGCATTTGACCCAACGCAGCGCGGCACCTAAGGAGGTATTTATGAGCGAAAACAATCCTATTCTTCAGGTAAAGGACTTAACGGTCAGCTTTAACGCCTTTGCGGGGAAGGTACAGGCGGTAAGGGGCGTAAGCTTTGATTTGAACAAGGGCGAAACGCTTTGCATAGTCGGCGAGTCAGGCTCAGGCAAATCCGTTACAAACAAAGCCATTATGGGGATACTTTCAAAAAATGCGGTAATAGATCGCGGTGAAATATTGTATGACGGAATGGATCTTACCAAACTTACGGAAGAGCAGTTTTGTCAAATACGCGGCAAGCGCATAGCCATGGTGTTTCAGGATCCGCTTTCTGCGCTTAATCCTATAATGAAGGTTGGTAAACAAATAACCGAAACATTGTGTGTACATCAAAAGCTGAGCCATGAACAGGCGAAAAAGCGCGCCCTTGAATTGATGGCCGCCGTTGGCATTCCCGAACCCGAAAAGCGTTTTAATCAGTATCCGTTTCAGTTTTCCGGCGGTATGCGCCAGCGTATAGTTATAGTTATTGCGCTTGCGTGCAACCCGGAAATACTTATCTGTGATGAACCGACCACGGCTTTGGATGTTACTATACAGTCCAAAATACTTGATCTTATAAAAGAGATTAAGCAGGAGAGAAATCTTTCCGTTATATTTATCACGCATAATATGGGCGTGGTGGCAAACATGGCGGACAGAATATGCGTTATGTACGCCGGTAAAATAGTTGAGTTTGGCACGTGTGATGATATTTTCTATCATCCTGCACATCCGTATACCTGGGCGCTGCTGTCTGCAATGCCGGACAGCGAAAGCCGAGAAAGGCTTTTCTCTATACCGGGCGCCCCGCCAAACATGCTGATGCCGCCCAAGGGCGATGCATTCGCACCGAGAAACCATTATGCGCTGGATATTGATTTTAAGGAAGAACCTCCGTTCTTCAAATTATCGGATACACATTATGCGGCAACATGGCTTTTGCATCCGTATGCACCAAGGGTGGAAATGCCTGAAGAACTAAAAAGGCGCATAGACAGAATGGTAGAGGAGGATATGGAATATGAATGCAAATGAACGCGATATTCTTCTTGACGTAAAAAATCTGCATACTCATTTCATTTCCGGTCACGGGAAAACTAAGGTTACGGTAAAGGCCGTGAACGGCGTTAGCTTTCAGGTGAAAAACGGAGAAACCTTCGGTCTTGTGGGGGAGTCAGGATGCGGAAAAACAACACTTGGGCGTACAATAATCCGCTTATATAATCCTTCGTCGGGCGAGGTTACATTTGGGGGCAGGATAATTTCAGGGAAAAAAGACGCGGAGCTTCAAAAATTCTTAACCAGCAATATAGCCATGGTGTTTCAGGATCCTATAGCCTCGCTGAATCCACGTATGACCGTGCAGGAAATTATTGCCGAGGGACTAAAAATAAAGGGCATAAAGGATGAAGCCACTGTAAGAAATATGGTGGGGGAGGCGCTGTATCGCGTTGGCCTTTTGCCGGAGCATGCTACGCGCTATCCGCATGAATTTTCCGGAGGACAGCGCCAGAGAATAGGCATAGCGCGGGCGCTTATAGTTGAACCGACAATGGTAATAGCGGATGAGCCTATTTCAGCGCTGGATGTATCAATCCAGGCGCAGGTAATAAATGTGCTGAATGATCTGAAGCGCGATATGGGGCTGACCATATTGTTTATTGCACACGATCTTTCGGTGGTCAAGTATTTTTCCGATACAATAGGTGTTATGTATAAGGGAAGGATGGTGGAAATGGGGGATGCGGACAAGGTTTATCATAATCCGCTGCACCCATATACCAAGTCGCTTATATCTTCTATTCCGCTGCCGAATCCGCATGGCGAAAGGCGAAGAGTGCGCGTTAGCTATGACCCGTCAGCATATAACATTGACGACGAGCGGCTTGAGATGCGCCACGTTGAGGAAGGGCACAGCATATTATGTACGCCGGATGAATATGAAAAATATGTGCTTATGGCGAACAGAGGTTAGACTATAGCTCCTGCCAACGCGGCCAGTATTATATATGCTGCGCCGCAGGCGGCAGGCAGCCAGTTGCTTTTTAGGCCCTTGTGCTTTTGAATATATTCTTCAAAAGGCAATGCTTTAGTCTCTTTGCGCCTGAATATGCGGCGAAAAGTGTAGAAACTGTATATGGCGCGATCAAACAGACCGGATTGGCTTATAAAGCATACTAAACTGAACAGCACAAGCAGTATGCCGCATAGAAAGCAGCTATCGGAAATACCTATGAGCATGGGCTTATTGCGGAAAAAAATACAGTAGAACACAGGTATGGATATAAGCCCTGCGCAAAGGTACGGTATGCATCGGCGGAATAATGAATTCATGGTCATGCTCCTAACGGGTATATGGCTTATTTTACTACATAATACATTGGAATACAACAATATAAAACATGATATGGAGGCTTTATGTACGATTTTGATAAAATGACGGACCGCAGGGGAACAAGCTGCTCTAAATGGGACAATATGTCTTCTATGTTCAGCGAAAAGGGACTGCTGCCGCTTTGGATAGCCGATATGGATTTCCGCTGTTGTGAAGAGGCTGTATCGGCTATTCGCAAGCGCGTTGATCACGGAGTATTTGGCTATACCGTATTACCGGACAGCTATTTTGATGCTATCGCGGGCTGGATGCAGCGTCGGCATGGCTGGAGTGTTCAAAAGGAATGGCTTGTTACAAGCGTAACGGTTGTAAGCGCATTGAATATATTTGTACAGGCGTTTACTAATCCGGGTGATGGCGTAATAATTCAAAAGCCTGTATACTTCCCGTTTGAAGAATGCGTTCTGGATAACGGCCGTGCTCTTGTGAATAACGAATTGCTTGAACAAGACGGTTATTATACAATGGATTTCGATGACCTTGAGAGAAAAGCGTGTCCGGAAAATAAAATGCTGCTTTTATGCAGCCCACATAATCCGGTATGCAGGGCGTGGACAGCGGAAGAACTGTTGCGCGTAATAGACATATGCAAGCGCAATGATATATATCTTATAGCGGACGAAATACACATGGACTTCGTGTTTAACGCAAAGCATATCCCGCTGGGAACGCTTACGGATTATGATAAGCTGGCGGTATGCACATCCCCAAGCAAAACCTTTAATATGGCCGGACTGAAGATGGCCAATATATTTATTCCTGATGAAAATATGAGGAAAGCGTTTACCCGCCGATCCAAGTCGCAGTGCGGAATTATACCCAATAATCCTTTATCGATTGCCGGAATTGAAGCGGCCTATGCCAGCGGCGATAAGTGGCTGGAGGAGGTAAAGCGGTATATTTGGGAAAATTTCTGCTTTGTTGATAACTATATCAAGCAGTATTTGCCGGCGCTTAGGATGACCCGGCCGGAAGCTACTTATCTTGCATGGATAGATTTTTCCGGCACAGGGCTGCGGGGGAAGGAATTGAGCGTATTCCTTCGGGAGAAAGCAAAGATTGCATTGGACGAAGGAAGTGTGTTTGGGAAAAACAGCGAAGGCTACGCACGTATCAATTTGGCAACGGACAGAACGGTCGTAAAAGAATGCCTTGACCGAATACGTGATAATTTAGCCAAATAAAGAAGAAAATCTGTTGCTTTTTACCAACCGTCAAGGTATACTTTCTATGAACATTGGTTTGTACTATCACAATATATTATAAGCCGAAACAGGGGGAGCAAGCTATGCATTTGGAAAGCGATTCCGCAGAGCCTTTATATATTCAGTTGGCTTATATAATCCGCGAGGATATTCAGAACGGAAAATATAATGCGGAACAGAGGATTCCTACAGAAAAAGAGCTTAGCGAGATATACTCGGTAAGCCGCATAACAATACGGAGCGCACTGGAAATACTGGTAAAGGAAGGGCTGCTCATGCGCCGCCGCGGCAAAGGCACCTTTATTGCATCAAAAAAGCTTTACAAGAGTATGTCCGGAATATACAGCTTTACGGACATATGTAACATAAACGGCATGAAGCCGGGCGCAAAAACCATAAAGTGCGTTATTGAAGATGCGGAGCCGGAAGATATTACTGAGCTTGAGCTCACGCCGGAGGATAAAATAATTGCCGTGGAACGTATAAGGTATGCGGATGATGTGCCTGTGTCCATAGAAATAAGCCGCTATCCGGCCTCAACCTATCAGTTCCTGTTGGACGAAGATCTGAACAATGTTTCGCTGTTTGCTGTTTTGAACAACAAGCACAACATTCGCTTTTCTCATGCTACCAAGGTTATAGAGGTAAAGCGGGCAAGCTATCAAATGGCCACGTATCTGGGTGTGCCGCGGGACTATCCGCTGCTGTATATCTCAAGCTTAACTTATGATATGGCGAATATGCCTTCGCACCGCACGCAGCAATATATAAACAGCGACCGGTTTAAGTTGATAATTTAGCAAAAACAAAGGGCCTGCAAATGCAGGCCTTTTGCATATCATCCGTTTATGGAAGCAACCGTTTCGTCTAAGCATTCCGCCAAGGAGAGAATTACGGCGCTGCAATCGAAAACGGGTTCCCTGATGGCATAATGCGCTTTATTGTAACGGCAATTCAGGCTGCCTTGCTTTTTCTTTACCTTTTTTAGAAACGGGATTGTAATATCGGCTTTTAGCGCGGTTTCTTTTTCAAGCTTGCCGGAGTACAGCAGACCCAAAACCATAAGGCTGCCGGATATTGCGCCGCAAACCGTGCCAACGCCCATGCCGCCGCCAAACGCGGATGCAATCCGCATGTCCTCTTTCTTTAGTCCGAGATTATAAGCCCGATTTGCGCCATATAGAATGCGTTCACAGCAATTCATGTTGACGTCGCCATAAAGCTTGCGCTCATTATCGGTATAGTATTCAGCCTTACCGAACCCGCTTTCAAGAAGTTCTTTTAAGGAGTTCATTTATTATAAGCCTCCATATAACTCATGAATCCGCCGCTGAGATTTTTTACGTTTTCAAAGCCCAGCTGCTTAAGCTGCCTGTATCCGTAGTACCCGCGCTGACCGATGCGGCAGAAAATGTAAAGATTTTTATCCCGGGGCAACTCGTTGTGCCGAGCGCGTATTTCGTCCAGCGGCAGCAGCATGGCTCCCGGAATAGTGCCATTATTATATTCTTTTCTCGTCCTTATATCAACAAGCAGATCCTTTGCGGGATCAAGATTGGGAATATCGCTTACATAGAACACTTCATGCATTCCATCTGCAATGTTTGATGCAACATATCCGGCAATATTAACGGGGGCTTTTGCGGAGGAAAACGGGGGCGCATAGCTTAACTCCATTTCGGCAAGTTCGAACACGCTCATTCTATGGCTTATTGCGACGGCAAATAAGTCTATGGCCTTATCAACGCCTTCGCAGCCTACTATTTGCGCACCGAGTACCGTTTTACCGTCGGGCGTGAACAGCAGTTTAATGCTCATCATACGCCCGCCGGGGTAATAACCGGCATGCGGCATAGAGTGGGTGTAGCTTTTGGTATACGGTATTCCTGCGGAGATGAGCAGATTTTCGCTTGCGCCCGCAGAGGCAATTGTCATGTCATCAAGCTTCAGTATGGCTACCCCTTGGGCGCCCGGATATACGACATCGCGGCCCATTATTGCATCTGCGGCCAGACGGCCCTGACGATTAGCCGGCCCGGCCAAAGGTATATTCATCGTTTTACCCGTAACGATGTGCGGGATGGCAACGGCATCGCCAACTGCATATATATGAGGCTGGCTGGTATGTAACTGTTCATCTACCAAAATAGCGCCCTTCTCTGTTACCGCTATGCCGGAGTCTTTCAGAAAATCTGTATCGGGATGGGTACCTACGGCGCAAACGGCAATATCGTAGTCAATATACTCATCGTTATCCAGCATTGCTTTGCTCTTACACAAATGTTTTACCCCGCATTTTAAGCGCAAATCTATGCCCATGTCATGCAGCTTTTTCTCTATAAGGAATGTCATCTCGCGGTCCATGTTTGGCATAACGTGATCGGATTTTTCAACGAGGGTAACGCTTAACCCGCATGCAGCAATATTCTCGGCTGCTTCCAAGCCTATAAAACCGCCGCCTATTACCAGCGCACGCCCGCGACCGGTGCTGCCTTCACATAATTCGCGCAACCTGAGCGCATCGTGCACAGTACGCAGCGTCAGCGCATTTTCACCGAACGGGTTGATTGGCTTTGCCCCGGGTGAGAGCAGCAGCACATCATAGCTTTCCAAATACTCGGCGTGATTGTCTATATCACGAACAAGTATTTGCTTTTTGTCCGGCAAAACAAATATAACATCATGGTGCGTTCTTACCTGAACGTTAAATCTTGCACTGAAGCTTTCGGGAGTTTGAAGCAGCAGGTCGGATTCATTTCCTATAACGCCGCCAACATAATAAGGCAAACCGCAATTTGCAAAAGAAATATGATCGCCGCGTTCAAACATAATTATTTCATTATCTTCGCTTAATCTGCGCAATCTCGCCGCGGCGGTTGCGCCGCCTGCCACGCCGCCAACAATTAAAATCTTCATGTTGTACACTCCTTTTTATATAGTATACATATTATACTATAAACATACAATACAAAACAATACAAATATGAAAAAAGTATTCTACTTATGAAACGGCTTGATAAATATCGGCCAAAATGCTAAACTAATGCCAAAGAAACTATATCTTCCGAAACTCCCACACTCCAAGGAGGTACACCATGAAACGCATCACAACGACGATAATAATATGTTTATGCATGCTGCTCCTGTGCGGCTGCGGGGCGGGGCGAGAATGGATCGCCGCGGGGACGGAGGATATGCCGATAGCGGTGTTCAGGTCGTGGATAAACTCCGCTGGGGAACTGAGCACGGTTGAATACGCCGCCTGCGACAACGGCGCGATGAAAACATATGAATACAAGCTTGCCGACGGCGGTGAGGCCAAGCAGACGGAAAAGGACCAGATGCAGGGCGTGGAGGCGGAGGAGCTGCCGCTGACGGTGAGCCAGTTTGCCAAGGTGTATGAGGACGTGCGCGAATGGGCAAGGACGCCCGGCAACATGGAAGAGATGGTGAACCCCGGCCTTTCAATATCGTTCATAAACGCGCGGTATGCGTATTCGGGGGAGCTTGACTTTGGCGAGCTGGCGTATGTCTATTCGCTGTCCACACGCAAGATAACCCCGCTTGAGGGCGAATATACCGGCGAAAAGGCTTACGGCGTAATAA
>ENA-OOUZ01000524-OOUZ01000524.1-human-gut-metagenome-genome-assembly--contig:-NODE-524-length-18586-cov-4.095084_pt1 | contig 18586 bp, 12 predicted proteins | sample MGYA00241546_ERZ501274 | MGnify/ENA primary metagenome ERZ501274 (study PRJEB25962, sample SAMEA2042363) | human gut metagenome | biome: human gut; feature: human-associated habitat; material: faeces...
CGCTCGGCATTTTCATAAAAATCATCATTTTCGTATGCCGACCATTCCTCTATTAGTACGTTTGCCAGTTCATCATCTTCGTCATCGAAGATGCAAAGCTCGCCGGAATTCTGATTAGGCTGTATATGAATATCTGTAACGATCGTTTGTTCGCAACCGCAAGCAAACTTGCCGATTGCCTTTCGGATAGCCGATTCGATTACAGATTGTGATTGTTGACTCAATTTCATGGGTTTTTCCTCCTTAGTTATTTAGTCCAAAGGTATAAAAAAAATGCCAACCTTCATATGATTTCATTAAAAATCATCATTAAATCGGCTCATTTGCATATTTAATGTCGATAATCCGTTCATTCTTTTCTGCAAGTCTACTAAATAAAGGCTGATCATCACATAATTCGGTATTCGCGAAAGATCTTGTTTCCCTTTCTTTTCGTCGTCGATCTTTTGTACTTTCCGGGCGAGTTCCTGTGCTTTTAATGCCCATTTTTCTGCTTCCGGGATGTCATCTTTCATCTCATGATAAACGGCGATGTTGTGCGCTGCATACATCTTCTTCCTGTCACTTCTGGTTGTTTCAAAGGCTTGTTGCCAGAGATTGAAAGCTTTGTCCCATGAATTCTCACGGACGTATATGATGGCATCTCGCATATATACAGAGCCGTTGGCATAAAGCTGGCGTGTTGCCGACGTCCAATAGGGCAGGAGATGCCTGACGGGAATGGTTCCGGCAAATTCGGAGGCCTCTTTCAGCATCTGTTCTTCTTTGATCATATGGTTTTCCACATAGGCAGGCGTGTTGCCGTATTCTTCCCAAAAAATACTGTCACTCGGAGTAATAGTCAGTATGGGGCGTATCCGGTTCGGAACGTAAATTTTTACCGTTGGCTGTGCCAGCAAGTCGATAGTACCGTAATAACATTGCCAGTCGGCAAGATAGTGAATATATTTTGTGGCTTTCAATTGCAGGTTTTCCAAAGCTATCAGAAAATCTACATCTAACTTGTCGGTCAGTTCGCCTACCTCTTCCTGGCTTAATGTCTCTTCACGCGCTATTTTATCATCGGCACGTAATGCAGAGTCACAAATGACGACTTCATCGAAATAATTTCCGTCCGCTATGGCTCTGGCCAATGATTCTGTTGCTATGCCCGCATCTCCGTGGGTGTAGGCTATGGCACGGGCTACTTCATTACCCGATATCGGCTTTTCTGCTTCTATCCATTTATTGTCGGGGATTGCACTGACATTATTCACAATAGCTACCCGACGCAGTTCGGGAGGAAAATTGATTTCAGCCGGCATCATGTAATCGATGGATATCTGTTCGATGGTTTGGCATGAACCAAATATCAGACAAGAAAGCAATGTAAGAAAGAATGAATATTTTGCCATAGTCTTGTTTTCTTTATTTAGCAAAAATACGATTTTGTGTGGATAAAAAAAAGTCCAAAACAATATTTAATTGTTTTGAACTTTTTTAGGAGGTGAGCAGGTAGTTAGGAGGTGGAATTTAGAAGTTAGTAGTTGGTAGTTAGAATCCTTTCGGCATGTGTACCAAAGCTAATACTCTGCATGGATTCTGACTCCTACCTTCCATCTCCTATCTTTTAATCACTTCCCTTGCCCGTGGCAGTTCTTGTATTTCTTACCGCTACCGCATGGGCAAGGATCGTTACGTCCTACTGTTTTTTCAGCACGTATCGGTTCGCGTCTTACTGCTTCGCGGGTATCTTGCTGTGCGGCGGCTTGCTGGTTCGGATCGTTCAGATCTTGTTTCTGTTCGCGATATTTACTCATATCCTGACGACGTTCGGGAGCGGCTTCACGTACTTCCACGCGTTGTGGCTGTTCGGGGGCTTCCTGTACAGGAATCTGTCCGCGCATCAGAATAGAGACTGTCTGATTATTGATCTTGTTTACCATTGTGTCAAACAGGTTGACAGACTCCAGTTTGTAGATCAACAACGGATCTTTCTGTTCATAGCTGGCGTTCTGTACAGAATGTTTCAATTCATCCAGTTCGCGCAGGTTCTCTTTCCACGACTCATCGATAACGTGGAGCAGGATTGATTTTTCGAAAGATTTCACCACCTCTTTAGATTCGCTTTCATAGGCCGCTTTCAGGTTGCAGGAGATGTTGTACATCCGTTTGCCGTCTGTGATAGGAATCAGAATGTTTTCATACATATGTCCCTGATTCTCATATACCTGTTTGATAACCGGGTTGGCTATTTGAGCCAGACGTTCCGATTTGCGTTTGAAGTTAGCCATTGCTTCATCGAATGTCTTTTCTGCTAATTTCTCTTTCTTTTCATTACGGAATTCTTCTTCTGTGAAAGGAGCATCCATGGCCAAAGTCTGAAGCAGATCCAGTTTACAGCTTTCGTAGTCGGCATTGTTCTCGATGGCTGCGGCACAACGGTCCCATATCATGTTTACGATATCCATTCCGATACGTTCACCCATCAATGCATGCCGGCGTTTGGTATAGACTACCGTACGCTGTTTGTTCATTACGTCATCGTATTCAAGCAAACGTTTACGGATACCGAAGTTATTCTCTTCCACCTTTTTCTGTGCACGTTCGATGGAGTTTGAGATCATCTTATGTTCGATCATTTCTCCCTCTTGGAATCCTAATCTATCCATCACACTGGCGATACGGTCGGATGAGAAGAGACGCATCAAGTCGTCTTCCAGTGAGACGAAGAATACGGACGAACCCGGGTCACCCTGACGTCCGGCACGACCACGCAACTGACGGTCTACACGGCGGGATTCGTGACGTTCCGTACCGATGATGGCCAAACCGCCCGCAGCTTTTACTTCCGGGCTCAGCTTGATGTCCGTACCACGACCGGCCATGTTGGTAGCGATGGTCACTGTTCCCTTCAAACCGGCTTTGGCTACGATGTCTGCTTCCTTCTGGTGCAACTTGGCATTCAATACGCTGTGCTCGATCTTGCGCATGGTCAACATCTTGCTCAGCATTTCGGAGATTTCTACGGATGTGGTACCCACCAGGACAGGGCGTCCGGCTTGTACCAACTGTTCGATTTCTTCGATGACTGCTTTATATTTCTCGCGTTTCGTCTTGTAAACGCGGTCGTTCATGTCTTTACGGGCGATGGGGCGGTTGGTGGGGATCACCACTACATCCAGTTTGTAGATGTCCCAGAGTTCGCCTGCTTCCGTTTCGGCAGTACCGGTCATACCCGAGAGTTTGTGGTACATACGGAAGTAATTCTGCAACGTAATGGTGGCGAATGTCTGTGTGGCGGCTTCCACTTTTACGTTTTCCTTGGCTTCGATGGCCTGGTGCAGACCGTCGGAATAGCGGCGGCCTTCCATGATACGGCCTGTCTGCTCGTCCACAATCTTCACTTGACCGTCGATCACAACGTATTCGTCATCTTTCTCGAACATGGTGTAAGCCTTCAGCAACTGGTTGATGGTGTGTACACGTTCGGACTTGATGGCATAGTTGGTCATCAGTTCATCTTTCTTGGCCAGGCGTTGCTCGTCCGTCAGACTGGTTTCGTTTTCCAGTTCGGAAAGCTGTGCGGCGATGTCGGGCAATACGAAGAGGGTAGGATCTTCCGAGTTACCGGTGATCAGGTCCACACCTTTATCTGTCAGGTCTACACTGTTCAGCTTTTCTTCGATGACGAAGTACAACGGGTCGGTAGCTTCGTGCATACGCTTGTTGTTCTGCTCCATGTAGATCTCTTCGGTCTTCAGCATACCTGCCTTGATACCTTGTTCACTCAGATATTTAATCAATGCCTTGTTCTTGGGCAGTGCCTTGTGGCTGCGGAACAAAGCAAGGAAACCTTCTTCCTGATCTTTCTTGTCGCTGGAAGCAATCAGGCGCTTGGCATCGGCAAGATACTGGGTAGCCAGTTTCTTCTGTGCTTCCACCAGACGTTCTACGAGCGGACGCAATTGCTCGAACAACTGGTCCTCACCTTTGGGGACGGGACCGGAAATAATCAACGGAGTACGGGCATCGTCAATCAATACGGAGTCCACCTCATCGACGATGGCATAGTTGTGCTGGCGTTGTACGAGGTCTTTGGGGCTGATGGCCATATTATCACGCAAGTAGTCGAAACCGAATTCGTTGTTCGTACCGAAGGTGATGTCTGCCAGATAAGCCTGACGGCGTGCGTCGGAGTTGGGCTGATGTCTGTCGATGCAGTCCACACTTAAGCCGTGGAACATATAGAGCGGGCCCATCCATTCGGAGTCACGTTTGGCCAGATAGTCGTTTACGGTCACCACATGTACACCGTTTCCGGTCAGTGCGTTGAGGAATACGGGGAGGGTAGCCACCAATGTCTTACCTTCACCTGTTGCCATTTCGGCGATCTTACCTTTATGCAATACGACGCCACCGAACAACTGTACATCGTAGTGTACCATGTTCCAGACAATTTCCGTACCGCCTGCTTGCCAGTGGTTTTGCCAGATGGCTTTGTCGCCTTCAATGCGTACGAAGTCTTTCGTGGCAGCCAGGTGACGGTCGAATTCGGTAGCCGTTACTACGATTTCCTCATTTTCGGATAAGCGTTTGGCAGTTTCTTTCACAATAGAGAAAGCTACCGGCAGTACTTCTTCAAGAGCTTTTTCGTAAGTTTCCAGTATATCCTTTTCTATCTTATCTATCTGTGCGAAAACTTCTTCACGGTTTTCCAGTTCGATTTCTTCGATACCAGCTTTGAGTTCTTCCACCTTGGCGCGTTGGTCGGCGGCAGAATTGCGGATATATTCTTTCAGTTCTTCTGTCTTGGCGCGTAAGGCGTCGTTATCGAGTTTGGCAACTTCCGGGTAAGCGGCTTTGATCTTGTCCACCCACGGCTGAATTTCTTTCATGTCGCGTGTGGATTTGTTGCCGAAAATCGAGCTTAAAAATTCATTAAATCCCATTTTATATCTATTTTTATTATTATTTACTAAGTTGATTGAGTGCGCAAAGTTACTGATTTTTATACAGATTACACATTTTTGCGCTGTTTATTTGATGTGAGTCTAGGCTAGTTAAATGATAATTTGTAAACCTGTTATCAAAGATTAGGCGCGGATTACACGGATTAAAGGCTACGCTATTACATTGATTCATAAAAAATCCGTGTAATCCGTGTAATCCGCGCCTAAAATTATCATTTAATTCCGAGACCTCAGAAATTCAGTGGAGTCTCTGTGCAAGCATTCGGAGCGCGGATGCGCATCACACTTGACAGGGTGGGGGCTACGCGGGTAATATTGACGGGAACCCGGATCGTTTCGGGCTTCACTCCACCGCCCAGGAAGATGAGCGGAGCAGGAACATTGGCATGACGTACCACGCGGTTATCGGTGGCATTTTCTTCCACGATAGTCCAGCCGGGCAATACGTCTATCAGTAAGTCGCCCGAACGTTTGCGATGAAAGCTGTTCCGGGCAAGTTCTATCTGGGGCGACCAGGGGCCCAGCAGCAGGCGGTGGGCTGAATACGCCTCGTTCACTCCGCTGAATTGTATCAGGAAGTCGGCGGACTTGTCTTGAATTTCCGCCAGATTCAGCTGCTTGTTCTCTATTAATTTATGGTTGAGATAAATTTGCTGGTTGTGATAAGTCTCTACGTACTGTCCTTCGCCATACGTGGCCATGAGATACATGTTCAGCAGGGTTCAGGTAGAATTCCCCGCCGGGGATGCGGTACAGGCCGAGATCGGGAGCTTCCGGATCGGCATATCCCGTAGAGGTGATGCAGAAGACGACGTTGTGCAGACCTACTTTGCGGTCGATGAGGTCGAGCAGTGCGGCAATGCTGCGGTCGAGGCGTACATACGTGTCCTGCATTTCCATGGCACATTCCTGCGTACTCTTATGGTTGTAGTTTCCGGCGTAATAGGTCAGTGCCAGCAGGTCGGGTATCTCATCTTTGGCGATGGTGCTCTTTTCCAGAAGTTCTTCTGTCAGCAGGTTCACTTCGTCGTTGATGAACGGGCTGGTGAGCAGTCGGCGGAATTTATTGCGTCGTTCGCTGTCGAACTTATATTTGAAGGGCTGGTCCCGCCATTCGGGCAGGAATGTATATTTGTTGATGGGGTGTGCCGGTTCCCATACCATGTCGCGGATGCGGAAGTCGGGGGATTTCCGTTCGTTGTACTGGCTTACCCACCACGGGAACTCGCTGTAATATGTAGTGCTGCACCATTTGCCTGTGTTCTCGTTCAGCCAGAAAGCACCGTTTCCGGTATGTCCGGCAGCCAGTACGGCCGCGTCGCGCGAGGGGGCGATGGCATACACCAGGCCTTTGTTGCGGGTGGCTACTTTCAGTTCGTCGGCAATGGTAGAGGTCAGTAATTGGGAGGGAGAAGAGTTTTCGTCGGTGAAGTTGCCCATAAATGCGCCGTCGTCCACGCAATTCACGGGGCGCAGGGTGCTTGCATCCATCCAGTACTGGGATATGATGCCGTTCATCGAAGGCGTCGTGCCGCTGTAGATGGCAGCGATGGCAGAAGCGCGGTCTGTTCCGTTGAAAGGGAATTCGGTCTGGTAGAACACTTTCCCTTCGCGCATCAGTCTTTTGAAACCTTTCTCTCCGTAGAGGGTTGAGAATGCTTCCATATAGTCGGTGCGCAGTTGGTCAATCGTCAGCGTAACCACTAATTTAGGTGTGGCAGGCAACGGTTGTGCTTGCAGACCGGTGAAAGTAAGTGCGAGTATGGAAGTAATCAGTCCCTTTTTCATTTATCTCTTTTTCAATGTCAAAATAAGATTGCTTGCTGAACGTACCAGCAAACAAAGTGCCAAAGGTAATACAGCTAAGTCAATTCTTTGCGGTATTATCGCCCAAAGCAGTATAAAAAGTGTTAAAACAGCGCAATTCGCCCTCATGTACCAGCTTTTCTGCCGTTTTCTCACCTTATTTATCATCCACGGGAGGCAAAATAAGTGCAGGGGATGGAATACGAACAGCAGGTAATTGGGGCTTACTGCGGGGTGTTGGGAGAAGAGGGCGAGGAAGGCGAGGATGCACCCGGCTATTCCGGCACAGAAGAACAGGATTAGGTCGAGTCCCCAGAGGGTTTTCCCGCGGCGGATGCCGTAGATGGTAGCGGCTGCCACCAGCACAAACAGCAGCAGGGCCGATTGCATCGGGGTGATTCCTCCGGAGCGGTGGTCGGCATCAGTCAGTCCGGTTACCACTATTTTCTCTTCGGAGGATACGAGGGGACGTGCCTGGCCTTCATTGTCTATGATCCGGGCTGTGTTGAAGAAGTCCTGCACATAGAAGGGGACGAACATCATCAACCGTCGGTTGATGGGTTGGTCGGCTTTGCTGCCCATGCATAGGTCCATGCCGAAGCGTGACCACGGATGACCTTCACTATATTTATGCAGCAAATCGCGGAAAGTGACTCCCGTGTCGGTATCGGTCATATTGTCAGCATACTGCAAGGTGCCGTCGATGGCGGCCTCTATCTGGTCGCGCGGACGGGTGGCGCAGTTGTCGTAGAAGAAGTTATAGCGATATATGCGGTTTTCGGGCCGGTAGTTTTCCTGAAGCAGGTTGAAGAGGTGTTCTTTTTCTGCTTGGGTGAGGTTCAGGGTCTGTTGCCAGACGTCCCGTCCCAGGTAGTTGTACTCGGAGGCGAAGTGTTCGTAATTGGTTACGCCTAGTTGATAGTCCGTCTCTCCCAGGGCGAAGCGGAAGATGAAGTTGGGGGCGTTGAAATTGAACATGCCGTAGTTGAAGACGGCGTCAATGCCCCGGGTGAAGTTTTCGTAACGGATGGCGGTGTGGCCAAACAGGGAATAGATTTCCCCGCCCGAGGCGCAGGTCAGCAGGCTGATGCGGATGGAGTCGGGGGTAGCTTCTTGCGGCGTTTGCGGCTGGGCGGAGGCCGTGGACGGGCAGAGGAGGCGGAGGAGGAAATATATGAGAATGAGTAAGTTTCTTTTCATGCTGCAAAGTTATTTCAATTTGGGGAGAATGTTGCATTGTTTTCCGCTTTTTTTGCAATATCTTACTATTATTCTGTTTCAAAGTTATAAACTTAAGTTTTACAAATGAACGGAGTAAGCTTATATATTAATTTAGGGAAGACAGGTAATCTCCCTTGAGAAATAAAACAAGCAATGTTCCAGTGATAAAGAAACAATCTTATGATAGACAGCATTGCTTCTTATCCCCCGGAACATTGCTTCCGCTAACTATTATGATATTCCAAATAATTCTTCGATCTTGTTTTGATAAGAAAAAACTTCTAGATTGTTTGCAGAATATTGTAATACATGAAATGGGATTGGAATATGATTTAAATAATGAAAAGCACAATGATATTCAATTAATTTGCGATAAAATAATTCAAGTGTACTCCGTTCAGTCGGATATGCCATCTGTTTGATTCTGAACATAAGGATTTTTAATCCGTTATCTAATTTTCCCTGTCTCTGAAAGCGAACTAATTTTAGAGGCAGGGATTATTTATTATCTTTTGTTGGAAAATCTCAACCAAATAGTTTATTTGTCCTTACTCGTTTATATGTTTACATTTGTATTTGTCATCCAATAATTTACATAAAAAGACTCCAACCGAGTGCTATTCTCGAGAAAAATAGTATTTTTGGAAGAATTACTGAAAAGGATACCTTTATATATAACTTTAAAAAGACCCGACTATTATGATGGAAAAAACACTGGTTATTTTGAAACCATGTACCCTTCAAAGAGGCTTGGTAGGTGAGATTACGAACAGATTCGAACGTAAAGGCTTGCGTCTGGCCGGAATGAAAATGGTTCAGTTGACGGATGAAGTGCTCAGTGAGCATTACGCCCATTTAAGTGCGAAACCCTTCTTTCAGCGCGTAAAGGATTCGATGATGGCCTGTCCGGTTATCGTGTGTTGCTTTGAGGGGGTAGATGCCATTGAAGCGGTGAGGGTTTTGACCGGCCCTACCAATGGCAGGAAGGCAGCTCCCGGAACCATCCGCGGAGATTACAGTATGAGCTTCCAGGAAAATATCGTTCATGCATCCGACTCACCCGAAGCGGCTGAAGCGGAATTGAAAAGATTTTTTAAACCAGAAGAAATATTTGCCTATAAACAGGCTACATTCGACTTCCTGTATGCTAATGACGAGTATTAGCGAGGAAAAAGAAAAATAAGTTTGCGATAAACTACGCTGATGTAGTAAGGAAAATGTCGACTACAGCTTTCAAATTCAATTAAAGTCGTATCTTTGTGCCCGGAAAATTAATCTTCATTCAGTGAACCTGGTTATTGATATAGGAAATACGGTGGCAAAAGTAGCTGTCTTTGATGGTGTTTCACTATTGGAAGTGGCGTATGACTCTAATCGGAATTTGGAGCATTTGTCGGACATCTATAGTAAATATCACTTTGAAAAAGCAATTGTTGCCACGGTCATCGACTTGAGCGAGCAAGTGCTGGCACAATTGGCATTACTTCCCATACCTGTGCTTTGGCTGAATGAAACGACTCCACTCCCGGTAGTGAATCTATATGAAACACCCCGGACGCTGGGGTATGATCGTATGGCTGCCGTAGTGGCTGCCAATGAACAATTTCCCGGAAAAGACATACTGGTGATAGATGCCGGCACGTGCATTACGTACGAATTTGTGGATGCCGAAGGACGCTATCATGGTGGAAATATTTCCCCGGGTATGCAGATGCGTTTTCGGGCGCTTCACCAGTTTACCGGACGCTTGCCGCTGGTGCAACGCGAAGGGCGTGAACTTCCGATGGGAAAAGATACTGAAACTGCCATCCGTGCGGGAGTTTTGAAAGGTATGGAATATGAGATTTCTGGTTACATAGTGGCTATGAAACATAAATATCCTGAACTTTTGGTTTTTTTAACGGGCGGGGATGATTTTTCTTTTGATACAAACTTAAAAAGTATCATCTTTGCAGACAGATTTTTAGTGTTGAAAGGATTAAATCGAATTTTAAACTATAATAATGACAAGATTTAGACAAACACTTTTGGTGCTTTTGCTCACGATATTATCTGGAGCGACGGTCGCTCAAAATAATACAAATTCTCCCTATACACGATACGGATACGGACAACTGGCAGACCATGGGTCAGGTAACAGTAAGGCAATGGGTGGCATTGCTTATGGTTTACGTGACAAATATCAGACCAATTTCGCGAATCCGGCATCTTATACGGCAGTTGACTCGTTAACTTTCATGTTCGACGGAGGTATTTCTATGCAAAACACCAACTTCAGCGATGGAGTAGTGAAGATGAATGCCAAGAACTCAAGTTTTGACTACATTACGATGCAGTTCCGTCTGTCAAAAAAAGGAGCCATGAGTATAGGATTGTTACCTTATTCCAATGTGGGATATAAAATGGGTAACTATCAGGAAAACACTGAAACTCCGACTTCCTCAGCCAGTACAACTTATTCCGGTGAAGGAGGCTTACATCAGCTTTATATAGGCGCAGGTTTTAAAATTATTAAAAATCTTTCCGTTGGTGCGAATATTTCGTATCTTTGGGGAGACATAACACATACGCGGCAACAGTCATTTACATCTAACTCAAATATCATGCCGTTGACAACGCTTACCGGGATGGAAATTACGAGTTATAAACTTGACTTTGGAGCGCAGTACACACAGCAATTCGGTAAGAAACATGCGGCTACTTTGGGAGTCGTTTTCTCACCGGGACATAATTTGGGAAATGATGCGTATGTACAAACCCAGCTGGGCAATCAGAACACTGGATATACTACAACGCAGAAGGACACTATACTGACAATGGGTATTCCTATGACGCTGGGCGCAGGTGTGACGTATGTGTACGATGATCGTCTGACAGTGGGTGCGGATGTGATGTTCCAGAAATGGAACAGTGTGACATTCATGAATGACCCGGATGCGTTCTGTAATAAAGTGAAAGTTGCTTTAGGTGCGGAATATATTCCTAACATGATGGGTAGAAGTTATCTTTCACACATCAAATATCGTTTGGGAGCTTATTATTCTAAACCTTATTATAAGATAGATGGCGTACGTGCTGCAAATGAATACGGAGTAACTGCCGGTTTCGGTTTGCCTCTTCCACGTAGCCGTTCCGTATTGAGTGTTTCAGCACAATATGTGAGAACGCAAGGCACGGAAAGCAAATTCTTGAACGAGAATACATTGCGTCTTTGCATTGGCGTGACATTCAATGAACGTTGGTTCTGGAAGCGTAAAGTTGAATAGTGAAGAATAGACAATATAACAACTAAAATTTAAATACAATGAAGATTAAAACGCTTGTAGCTGTCTTGCTCCTTTCGGGTGGAGTAACCAGTGTCCTGGCACAGGAAGATTGTAACAAGAACAGTAGTATTTCTCATGAAGCGGTAAGAGCTAGTAACTTTAAAGATGCTTACTTGCCGTGGAAAGAAGTTCTGAAGGATTGCCCTACGTTGCGGTATTATACATACACGGATGGTATTAAAATATTAACATCTTTCTTGAATGATATAAAGGACCGTAATTCCGCTGATTACAAGAAGTATTTTGATGAACTGATGGAGGTTTTTGATTTGAGAATTAAATATACTCCGGATTTTATGCATCTGAAAGGTACTCCTTCTGTAGGCGACGTTTTGGGTAATAAAGCTATTAACTACATTGCTTATGCTCCTAATATAGATGTAAATCAAGCTTATGCTTGGTTGAAAGAATCTCTGGAAACTGAAAAGGGTGGCTCTAAAGGTCCTATCCTCCACTATTTTCTGGATATGTCTTTGAACAAATTGAAAGCTGATCCTAATCATAAGGAACAATTTATTCAGGATTATCTGACTGATTCCGAATACGCCGATGCTGCTATCGCCGCAGAAGATGATGCGAAAAAGAAAGCTGCTTTGCAACAAGTGAAAGATAACCTCGTAGCAATGTTCATCAATAGTGGTACCGCTGATTGTGAATCTTTGCAGGGTATTTATGGTCCTAAAATTGAAGCGAACCAATCAGACTCTACTTACCTGAAGAAAGCTATCTCTATCTTGAAGATGATGAAGTGTACGGAAAGCGAAGCATACTTCCAGGCTTCTTATTATATGTATAAGATTGACCCGACTGCTGATGCAGCTACCGGATGTGGATATATGGCATATAAGAAGGGTGATTATGATACAGCAATCAAATACTTTGATGAAGCTTTGTCATTGGAAGGTGATAATGAAAAGAAAGCTCAGATTGCTTATGCTGTTGCTGCAACTTTATTTAATGTGAAGAAGCTTTCACAAGCTAGAGGCTATTTGCAGAAAGCTATCAGTTTCAAGGAGAATTATGGTGATGCTTATATCTTGCTTGCACAGCTTTATGCTTCCAGCCCGAATTGGAATGATGAGGCGGCTTTGAATAAGTGTACATATTTTGTTGTTATTGATAAACTGCAACGCGCTAAAGCTGTGGATCCCACTGTAGCGGATAAAGCAAACGAATTGATTTCAACGTATGCACGTTATACACCGAAGGCTGAAGACCTCTTTATGTTGGGTATCAAAGCCGGTGACCGCGTTACGGTAGGCGGTTGGATCGGTGAAAGCACAACGGTTCGATAAGAAATATAAATATGTTACCACAACGAAGTAACGTTCTATTTTGTAGAAGTTTGAGCATAACCATTGCCTTTGGGGCAGTGGTTATGTTTCTTTTATTTTCCGCCTGTTCCGGACGGCATAAGGATATGGGAGCTGCCATAACCGAGCGTGATTCATTGCCTGTGATGGATACGAAAGGAGTGATGACTTTAATCTCTGATTCCGGCGTCACCCGCTATCGAATCAATACGGAGGAGTGGCTGGTCTTTGACCGGAAGAATCCGCCTTACTGGGCTTTTGAAAAAGGGGTCTATCTGGAAAAGTTTGATTCTGTATTCAATGTAGATGCAAGTATAAAGTCGGATACGGCATATTATTATGAAAAGCAAAAGTTGTGGAAACTGATGAGTAATGTGCATATTCAAAATCTTAAAGGTGAGAAGTTTGATACAGACCTGTTGTATTGGGATCAGAATAAACATACGATCTATTCTGACCGGTTTATCCGTATTGAACAACCGGACAGGATCATTACTGGTCGTGGTTTCGACTCTAACGAACAAATGACCGTTTATACAATAAGAAAACCGGAGGGCATCTTTTATGTAGATGATGATGCCACAGCTCCTGCAGACAGCGTGCAAACAGACAGTATGCCGAAAGATAGTATCAAACCGTAAATTATGGATACCTATATTTATTTATTGATAACTATGGCTTTCTCCGCTTTCTTTTCGGGTATGGAGATTGCTTTTGTTTCCGTAGACAAACTACGTTTTGAAATGGAACGTAAGGAGGGATTGACGTCTCGCATTCTTTCTTATTTCTTCCGTAATTCCAATAACTTCATATCTACCATGCTGGTAGGTAATAATATTGCGCTGGTTATTTATGGTATCCTCATGGCGCAAGTTATCAAAGTCCATCTCCTGGGCGATTTGATCTCCAATGATTTTGTGGAAGTGTTGTTGCAGACAGTCATTTCTACACTTATTATCCTGGTAACAGGTGAATTCCTTCCTAAAACTTTATTCAAGATTAACCCCAATCTTGTATTAAAAGTATGCGCTTTTCCGCTACTGATTTGTTATATCGTTTTGTACCCGGTGTCTCAGCTGGCTTCCGGATTATCTTACCTTTTCTTGCGTCTGTTCGGGATGAAGATCAATAAAGAAGCTTCGGACAAGGCTTTTGGAAAAGTAGATCTGGATTATTTTGTCCAGTCCAGTATCGATAATGCCGAAGATGAAGAAGAACTGGATGCCGAGGTGAAGATATTTCAGAATGCGCTCGACTTCTCTAGTATTAAAATACGCGATTGCATCGTACCCCGCACGGAAATTGTAGCCGTTGACCTGACTGCCACTCTGGAAGATTTGAAAAGTCTTTTTGTTGAGTCCGGTATCTCCAAGATTATAGTGTATGATGGCAATATAGATAATGTGGTAGGGTATATCCATTCGTCCGAAATGTTCCGCAATCCTGCCGATTGGCGGAATAATGTAAAAGAAGTGCCCATTGTGCCCGAAACCATGGCAGCGCATAAACTGATGAAACTCTTCATGCAGCAGAAGAAAACGGTTGCCGTAGTGGTGGATGAGTTTGGCGGTACGTCCGGTATCGTATCACTGGAGGATCTGGTAGAAGAAATATTCGGTGATATCGAGGATGAACATGATAACACTTCGTATGTGTGCAAGCAGATTGGTGAACACGAATATGTGCTTTCGGGTCGCTTGGAAATAGAAAAGGTTAATGAAACGTTTGATCTGGATCTGCCGGAAGAAGATGATTATATGACAGTGGGTGGATTGATACTGAACCGTTATCAGAGTTTCCCGAAATTGCATGAAGTAGTGACGATTGATAAATTTCAGTTCAAAATAATTAAGGTTACAGCCACTAAAATAGAGCTGGTACGTCTTAAAGTGGTGGAATAATAGCAGAATGGCGTAATTTTTTAAAGAATAAATAGATGCGTATTAGCATTTTTTGTATCTTCGTGCGCTAAAATGAAGTTTGGAGAAAATATAATAAACAAATAAATCATATTAACTAAAATGGCAACATTACAAAACATTCGGTCTAAAGGACCCTTATTGGTGATTGTTATTGGTTTGGCGCTGTTCGCTTTCATTGCGGGAGACGCATGGAAGGTATTGCAGCCACACCAGTCACATGATGTAGGAGAGGTTAACGGAGAGTCACTTTCCGCTCAGGATTATCAGAGCTTGGTAGAAGAATATACTGAAGTTGTGAAATTTTCCAGAGGAACAAGTGCACTCACAGATGAAGAAAACAATCAGATTAAAGATGAAGTTTGGAGAAACTACGTTAACAATAAGTTGATTGAAAACGAAGCAAAAAAACTTGGTTTGTCAGTTTCTAAAGCAGAACTCCAGTCAATCATTGATGCAGGCGTACACCCGATGTTGCAGCAGACCCCGTTCCGTAATCCGCAAACTGGTGCTTTCGACAAAGATATGTTGAAGAAGTTCCTCGTAGATTACTCTAAAATGAACACAGCGCAGATGCCGGCACAGTATGCAGAATATTATCAGTCTATGTACAAGTTCTGGTCTTTCCTTGAGAAACAATTGGTTCAGACTCGTCTGGCTGAGAAATATCAGGCTCTGGTTTCAAAGTCTCTTTTCTCTAATCCGGTAGAAGCTCAGGATGCTTTCAATGCAAGAGCGGATCAGTCTGATATGTTGCTGGCTGCCATTCCTTATTCTTCAATCGTAGACTCTACAGTGACCATCACAGATGCAGATCTGAAAGCAGCTTATGACAAGAAGAAAGAGCAATTCAAACAATATGTGGAAACTCGTAACATCAAGTTTATTGATGTACAAGTAACTGCAAGCCCTGAAGACAGAGATGCTATCCAACAGGAAGTAATGGAATATACTGAACAACTTGCAGGTACTCCGGGTGATTATTCTACACTCGTTCGTGCTGCCGGTTCTGAAGTTCCTTACATTGATCTGTATTATACTTCTAAGGCATTGCCTACCGATGTAGCTGCTCGTCTGGACTCTGTTTCAGTAGGTGGTGTATATGGTCCTTACTACAATGCGACTGACAATACGATCAACTCGTTCAAGAAATTGGCTACTGCTTCAATGGCAGACTCTATTCAGTACCGTCAGATACAGGTGGTTGCTGAAGATGCTGCAAAGACAAAAACTTTGGCTGACAGTATCTATACTGCCATCAAAGGTGGTGCAGACTTTGCTGAAATCGCTAAGAAGTATGGTCAGACCGGTGAGGCTACCTGGATTTCTTCTGCTAACTACGAAGGTGCACAGCTGGATGGTGATAACCTGAAATATGTGAATACAATCACTACTCTTGGCAAGAACGAAATAACCAACCTGAACCTGGCACAGGCAAATATCATTGTACAGGTGATGGATAAGAAGGCTGTTAAAGATAAATATAAAGTAGCCGTTATTAAACGTCCGGTAGAGTTCAGCAAAGAAACTTACAGCAAGGCATACAATGAATTTAGCCAGTTTATCGCTTCTAACCCGACACTGGAGAAGATGGTAGCTAATGCAGAAGATGCTGGTTATAAGCTTTTGGATAGAAACGATTTGTATAGTTCTGAACATGGTATCGGTGGTATCAGAGGTACTAAGGAAGCTTTGAGATGGGCATTCTCTGCAAAGACTGGTGAAGTATCCGGTTTGTATGAGTGTGGCGAAAGTGACCGTATGTTGGTAGTGGGTGTTTCTGCTATTGTTCCGGCCGGTTACCGTCCGTTGGCTTTGGTGAAAGACCAACTGAGACTTGAATTGCTGCGTGACAAGAAGGCTGAGAAGATTATGGCTGACATGAAGGCTGCCGGTGCTACTTCATTCGATCAATTTAAAGCTATGCCCGAAGCAGTAAGCGATTCAGTGAAACACGTAACTTTTGCAGCTCCCGCTTATGTTCCGGTACTACGTGCCAGCGAACCGCTGGTAGGCGCTTATGCATCGATTGCCGAACTGAACCAACTGAGTGCTCCGATAAAGGGTAATGGCGGTGTATTTGTTCTTCAACCGTATGCAAAAGATAAACTGAACGAAACTTTCAATCAGGAAACAGAAGAAACTACGTTGCAGAATATGCATGCCCGTATGGCAAGCCAGTTCCTCAACGACTTGTATCTGAAAGCTGATGTGAAAGATGACCGTTATCTGTTCTTCTAAGAAATAACGATAATTGAGATATGAAAAGCCGTCTGATAGAATATCAGGCGGCTTTTTCTTTATCCCTGTGTCTCATTTTCTGCGCCTGCAATTGCCTTTGTGCAACTTTATTCCTATCTTTGCAAAGATAAACTGGAAAGATTGATAGATAATTATGCCGAAACAAACTCTTTTAGGACTGACACTCACTGAATTGCAGGAGGTGGTGAAAAGACTGGGAATGCCCGGGTTTTCCGCCAAACAGATTGCTTCATGGCTGTATGACAAGAAAGTGAACTCTATAGACGATATGACCAACTTGTCGCTGAAACATCGGGATCTCCTGAAAGATGTCTACGAAGTCGGAGCGGAGGCACCTGTGGAAGCTATGCGTTCCACAGACGGTACGGTGAAATACTTGTATCGGGCAGGTGATAAGAACTTTGTAGAGGCGGTTTATATTCCCGATGAAGATCGTGCCACACTTTGTGTATCTTCTCAGGTGGGATGTAAGATGAACTGTAAATTCTGTATGACGGGTAAGCAAGGCTTCAGTGCCAACCTGACAGCCAATCAGATAATCAATCAGATAAATTCTCTTCCCGAGCGGGATAAATTGACCAACGTGGTGATGATGGGCATGGGCGAGCCTCTGGATAATCTGGACGAGGTGCTGAAAGCTCTGGAAATCATGACTGCTTCTTATGGATATGGATGGAGTCCCAAGCGGATCACGCTCTCTACCGTTGGTTTGCGCAAAGGATTTCAGCGCTTTATAGAAGAATCGGAATGTCATCTGGCTGTCAGCTTACATTCTCCGGTCGCCTTGCAACGTCGCGAACTGATGCCTGCTGAGAAATCTTTCTCTATCACTGAAATGGTAGACTTGTTAAAAAACTATGATTTTAGTAAACAGCGTAGACTATCTTTTGAATATATTGTTTTTAAGGGTGTGAATGATTCGTTGCTCTATGCTAAGGAATTGTTGAAACTCTTGCGTGGACTGGACTGCCGTATCAACCTCATCCGCTTTCATGCCATTCCCGGTGTAGACCTGGAGGGAGCGGATATGGAAACAATGACTAAACTCCGTGATTACCTGACTTCCCACGGTTTGTTTACTACGATACGTGCTTCCCGCGGTGAAGATATATTTGCCGCTTGCGGCATGCTTTCCACTGCCAAACAGGAAGAGAATAAACAAGAATTAATATAAATTATTAACTTTGGCTCGGATGATATACGTATTCTTCGTAGTTTTGTAAAAACATTAACTGGTAAGTATATGAGAAAGCAGCTGTTTTATTTAAGTCTGACTATTGTAGCAATTGCCCTTTCCGCATGTAGTGGCGGTAAGAAAGGCGTGTTTGGTGCGACTTCAAGTGGTCGTGCGTATGAAATCCTGGTAGTGGTTGATCCCGCTATGTGGGAACGTCCTGCCGGTAGGGCGCTTTATGATGTACTTGATACGGATGTACCGGGGCTTCCCCAGTCCGAACGTTCTTTCCGTATGATGTACACTTCTCCTGCTAACTATGATGCTACGTTAAAGTTGATTCGTAACATTATTATCGCTGATGTACAGGATATTTATACCCAGCCTAAGTTTAAATATGCGAAGGATGTGTATGCTGCTCCGCAAACTATCCTGACTATACAGGCTCCTGATGAAGCTTCTTTCGAGCAGTTTGTGACGGAGAACAAACAGACTATCATTGATTTCTTTACCCGTGCGGAGATGAACCGACAGATTACACAACTGGAAAAGAAGCATAATGATTATGTGACGACAAAGGTAAAGAGTATGTTTGATTGTGATGTCTGGGTAC
>ENA-OOUZ01000527-OOUZ01000527.1-human-gut-metagenome-genome-assembly--contig:-NODE-527-length-18458-cov-3.563169_pt1 | contig 18458 bp, 15 predicted proteins | sample MGYA00241546_ERZ501274 | MGnify/ENA primary metagenome ERZ501274 (study PRJEB25962, sample SAMEA2042363) | human gut metagenome | biome: human gut; feature: human-associated habitat; material: faeces...
GTAGTGGGGAGGACTGGCGCAGCAGTACAGCTCTACCCGGGAGGCATCCGCCTAAGAATGTCATTTAACCGGCTCCGCCCACTCTGCCCGCCGGGCTTGTACCTGGCGAATTACTTTATCGGCTCGAAGAAACTGAAGTGGACGCGGCCGTAAACCTTCTCCTTTACGAAAGCGGGGTGCTCCTTGAACGAGTGCTCGTCCCCGTGCTCCAGAATCAGATACCTCTCAGGATATACCAATCCGGCATCCAGCACCTTGTCAGGAATCGTCTCCAGCCCTTCCAGCGCATAAGGCGGGTCGGCGAACACGATATCGAACTTCTCCCTGCAGATGGGAATGAAATCGAACACATTGTGATGGACGGCAGTCAGATTCTTCAGGCCCAGCTTCCTGGCCTGCTCCTTGACAAAAGAGGAATACTGCATATTCATCTCCACTGACCACACATGGCCAGCACCACGTGACGCGAACTCATAGGAAATCGAACCCGTGCCGCTGAACAGGTCCAGCACACTCAGCCCCTCGAACTCGAACTCATTGTCGAGAATATTGAAAAGCGCCTCCTTGGCGAAATCAGTCGTCGGCCTTGCCTTGAAATCAGGAGGAGTGACGATGTTCCTGCCCTTCAGCGCACCACCTATAATTCTCATATCTGTTCCACTGATTTGAAATATCGGTACAATGACATTTCCTCCTCGTCAGAAACCGGAGTCCTGAAGCAGATGGTCGATATCTCGGGATTCAACTGAAGTTTTTTCAATGTATTGAAAATGAAGTACTCGGCCGTCGTGAAATCCACTGCCCTGAAGGTGTTTGCGATTTGCAGGGACTTTCCCTGTGCCACAGCCAGGTGCAGATATCCGTCAGCGTAAGATGCCACGATCTTGTTGTAGTCACTGCACTTGTCCAGCGCCTCCAGGATGTAGTACATCTCCGGCAGAATCCTTGCCTGATACCCGTCTGTAGTAAATACCGTCTGGGAAATCATCCTTGACAATGTTTCTCCCACATTGTTCGAGAATACCAGTACCGAAGCCCTCTCCGGCATCCTGACAAACTCGACAGCATCATTTTCCCCCAGTCTGACCACGTCGCCAAGCATCTGCCTGAGCTCCATCGGATTGAAGAACTGCTCCGGAATCAAGGCCACTTTCGGTGTCAGAAGCGAAATCTTCACCGCGTCATATCTCTTCTGGAACTCGGGAGTCGTGAAGATCCTGTCAGGCGTAAGCCAGCCCGACGAGTGTTCACCCTCATTGTCCTGTATCTTAAAAGAATATCCACTCAAGGCTACTTGAATGGATATTCTGCTTTCTATATTATTCGTCTGGCTCATATTCTTATATGAAGTGAGTGAGTCCCGACGGACTACTCCCAGTTGCCGGCGTTGTTGTTAGGTGCTGAAACGCTACCTACCTGAAGTCCCTCGTAGCGGTTCATAGCCTTGCGGTCAGCATCGAGATTGATTCTGAGCTGGTTGTCAAGACCTTTGAGAAGAGACTTGTAAGGCATTCTCGCCTCGAAGAGAGGAACCTTCACACCTGATACTTCCTTGATGACGGACTCCATCTGGATGGTGTCGCCCTGTGAGAAAGGAATGTATTTGAGAGAATCAATGTTGAAATCGTTTCTTGTGTTGAAAAGTGTATCCTTCACATCCACTTTGCTTGAGATGGAGAATACGAGGTGCTCACCTTTCTTGTAGAGCTCATACATCTGTTCAGGGGTGATGCCTCTACGTGACTTCTTGAGTTTCTCTGTTGTTGCAACTGCAAGAGAGTCGTCATTTGAACCGATCTGCATGATCACTTCCATCTTGCCGTTCTTGTAAAAATCCACGAGGGAGTCAGCAGATGAGGTAAAGTGGCCTGAAACAGACTTGAATGCCTCCTGAAGAGTACGGACATCCTTCATTCTCTGGATACCGACAGTCTCACGGTAAGCCTTCTGCTTGTTGAAATTGATAGGCTCCATAATACTCTTGATGCATGCATACACGAGTCCGGCAATAACAAAGAGCAGCAGTACGCTGACGATCTTTTTAACTATTCCTTTCATTTTATGTTTTGAGTTTTATAATATCAATTATAAACGTGGCTGGAACTTCAGCGGCGATTTTCACTGCCGCCCGCAAATTCTCATACTCGACAAAGTTATGAAATTGATTTATGAAATGCAATATAATTTGTAAATTTGCATCCGGAACAATCAGGTATAAGAAAGCGGCAGATGAACGGAAATACAGTAAATATCGACACGAAGGCAGTGGAAAGACTCGAAACATTGGTCCGGGACGCCGGGAAAGTGTCCATCGTGGCTCATATCCGTCCTGACGGAGATGCGGTCGGCAGCACATTGGCGATGCTGCACTATCTCCTGTCCAGAGGCAAAGACGCCGTGGTCATCTACTCCGACCCGCTTCCTGAGACATTGACCTTCATGCTCAGCGGCACACCGGAGGAAAACGTGCTTCAGTGGCCCTCTGACAGTGATTCCGCACGTAAGCGCATAGCTGAAACCGACCTGATTTTCTGTCTGGACTGCAACTCGTTCACACGCACGGGAGACCTGGAACCGATGCTTCGCGCAGCCAGGTGCAGGAAGGTCCTCATTGACCATCATCTCGCCCCGGAAACCGAATCCTTCGATGTCGTATTCTCCGAGACGTCGGTCTCTTCAGCCTGTGAACTTCTGTTCAATGTCCTCATGTCAATGCCTGACATCCACGCGGATGCGTCTCTTGTTCCGGCAGTTTCGGCCACATCACTCATGACCGGAATGACCACGGACACGAACAACTTCGCGAACTCCGTGTATCCCTCTACATTGACCATGGCATCAGCCCTCCTGGGCGTCGGCGTGGACAGGGACGCGATACTCTCGAACCTGTACCAGAGCGGAACCGAAAAACGCGTGCGGCTGTGGGGCTACATGCTGTACCAGAATATGAAACTCGCCGATTACGGCGTGGCGTATATGATTCTGACAGAAGAGATTGCATCAGAATTCAATATATCGGAAGGTGAGACGGAAGGCCTCGTGAACGAGCCGCTCCGCATCGCATCCGTGAAGATGAGCATTTTCCTCAAGCAGGATGATGCCGGTTTCTTCCGCGTCTCCATCAGGTCCAAGAAAGGCTTCTCGGCAGTCGGTTGCTCGAAGGCCTATTTCCACGGCGGCGGCCATGAGAACGCTTCCGGCGGACGGCTTTTCTTTAAGGCCAATGACGGGAATCCAGCTGACATATCATCACCGTCACAGGCTGAGAAATACCTGCTGAAGGTGACGTCAGAGTACTTTAAATCAGGAGATTATGAAAGCAGATAAATTATTGGTCGCGCTCATTGCACTCGTTCTGGTCTTCGCTTGCTCCAAGGAGGAAGTGAAACTGAGGTATTCCAGACAGGAGCAGAACATAGAGTCTTTTGTGAACTCCACATTGAAGTCAGTGGACACCGCGTATGTAGTATATAATAAAGGTGTAACCAGGCTTGTGGTAGTTCCCGGCGACAGCCTCTCTGTCAATGGGACAGTCTCATTCCATTATGCGGGATATGTGCTTTCCGGCACTTCCGTCAATGCTTCCGACATGTTCGCCACCAACAGTGAAGAAGTGGCCAAAGGCTCCGGCTGGACACTCTCCGACGACTCGGTCTTCGAGGTCAAGACAGTGAAACTCAGCGAGTCCGGCTTCGTGAAAGGACTGAAATATGGCTTGGAGGGCGTAAAGGCCGGCCAGGAATGTTATATACTTTTTTCAGGAAAATATGGTTTCGGCAAACGCGAGTTAGGCACGATTCCTGCAAACTCCGCCTTGGTCTATCGCATCTGGGTAGAGTCGATAACGAATGATTAAATAGATAATATATTGAAAATGAATAATATAAGAATTGTAGAACTCATTGCGGCAAGCGCATTCGCCGCGGCTTTCGTTTTCACCGGTTGTGCAAAATCGGAGAAGACTCTGCCTTTCGAAGATGAAGAACGCTATGTGGAGGCCTGGGTCAGCCAGAAACATCCCGAAGCGACCAAGACGGAACTTGGAATATATATATTGGATGACAAAGCCGGTGACGGCGAAGTCTTCAACTCGCAGAAATACGTGATGGTACATTGCACCGTAAGGGACATGGACGGCAACATCACTACCACCAACAGCAAGAAACTCGCACAGCAGCTCGGCAAATACGAGAAGTCGCATTATTACGGCACATCGTCCTGGCCTACATACAGCAACAGCCTTCCTGTCGGTGTGGAGGACATGCTGAAAGGAATGAGGGTAGGAGGCACAAGACGTGCGCTCATCCCGTCCTGGCTCATGACCACGACAAGATACAAGACTCCGGCCGACTATCTCAAGCATTCTAACGACAATTCCTCTGCGGTATATGAACTCACTCTCGCAGGCATCACTGAGGACATATTGAAATCCCAGATCGACAGCATGCAGATCTACGGCGCGAAGTATCTGGGCGGAGTCGATTCATTGTCCTGGGGCTTCTACTACAAGCAGACGAAAGCTCCGGATGACACTGTTTCATTCCCTTCTGACACAAGCATTTACATAAACTATACAGGAAGATTGCTGAACAGGCAGGTGTTCGACACGACCATCAAGGACACAGCCAAGTTCTATAATATCTACAGCTCATCGAGTACATATGCTCCGGTGAAAATCTCCTGGGGAGAGAACTTCACGGATATAAAGTTGTATTCAAGCAGCTCATCGGACGGCTCCTCCGTCATCAACGGATTCTCCAAGACCCTGTGGCAGATGCGCAAGCACGAAAAAGGCGTGGGCATGTTCTTCTCCGCATACGGCTATGACTACAGTGGAAGCGGAAACACCATCCCGGCATATGCGCCGCTCGTATTTGAAATCGAAATCGTCGATAAACCGAAAGAATAGCAGGAGGAATTGAATGGCTGTTTCAGGAACTGTTCCTACAGAACTTGGAGATAAGAGAATACGCGATTTGCTTATGCAGTATGCAGTCCCGGCTATTATAGCCATGACTGCATCTTCTCTGTATAATATGGTCGACAGCATCTACATCGGCCATATAAAGGATGTCGGCTCGTATGCCATCTCAGGCCTTGCCGTCACATTCCCGTTCATGAACCTTTCCACGGCACTCGGAACGCTCGTGGGCGTCGGCGCATCGACGATATTGTCAATGTTGCTCGGCCAGCGCAACTACGAGGCTTCCCGCAAGGTTCTTGTCAATGAAATTGTACTCAATGTGCTGATCGGTCTGTCATTCACATTGGTATCCCTGGCATTTCTGGACCCTATTCTCGGATTCTTCGGCGCCAGCGAGAACACATTGCCTTTCGCACGGGACTATATGGTGATCATCCTCATAGGCAATGTGATCACACATCTGTATTTCGGATTGAACAATATGATACGTGCTTCGGGTAATCCGAAGTTGGCGATGGGGCTTACCATTTTCACGGTCGTATCCAACACGATCCTGGACCCGATATTCATATTCGTCCTGGATATGGGCATAAAGGGCGCCGCCTTGGCTACCGTGCTCTGCCAGCTCTTGGCAATGTTGTACACATTCAAGTACTTCCTCGACGAGCGTAACTATCTCCACATCCCTAAGCGGCTGAGAGAATACAAGCTGGACCTGAGAATCGCCAAAGATTCATTGACCATAGGCATGGGACCGTTCCTGATGAATTCGGCGGCCTGCATCGTCACCCTCTTCATCAATCAGCAGCTGCTCAAATACGGGGGCGACCTTGCCATCGGCGCGTACGGAATCGTGAACCGTATCTCGTTCCTGTTCATTATGGTCAATATGGGTTTCAACCAGGGAATGCAGCCTATCGCAGGCTATAATTTCGGCGCGAGAAAATACAGCAGAGTGAGGCGGGTGTTCAAACTTACCGTGATCTGTACCACGTCGGTGACATGCTTCGGCTTTCTGGTTTCAGAACTCTGCCCGGATATCGCGATATCACTGTTTACCAGTGATCCGGAACTCAAATCATTGGCCGACAAGGGATTGAGGATGATAAACCTCGCCTTTCCTCTCGTGGGATTCCAGATGGCGACCACCAATTTCTTCCAGAGTCTGGGCATGGTGCACAAGTCCATTTTCCTGTCATTGTGCCGGCAGCTCCTTTTCCTCGTGCCGCTGATTTATTTCCTGCCGGTGTTCTTCGGGCATAAAGGAGTCTGGATGAGTTTTCCGATTGCGGACACGTTGTCCATCATAAGGGCTGCCATATTGCTGGCAGCGCTTTTCCGCAAATTCCGTAAACTCAATGACGGTGACGACCCGGATATTTTAGGAAGTAAAATGAAATTTAAGGAGGCTTGATTATGGAAGACAAGAAATTGATAATCAATGTCGGACGCCAGTTCGGAAGTGGCGGAAAACTGGTAGCCTTGGCTTTGGGCAAGAAACTCGGTATCCCTGTCTATGACCAGGAACTCATTTCCAAGGCAGCGGAGCAGAGCGGCTTCAGCAAAGAACTGTTTGCCAAGAGTGACGAGAAGAGAAATCTCCTCGCATTGTCCAGTTTCATCGTGGATGTCGGACGCTTCGGTTCGGCAGACAATTACGTGAGTGACAACCAGTTGTTCGTCATCCAGAGCAATGTCATACGCTCCATCGCGGACAAGGGCTCTGCCATTTTCATCGGCCGTTGCGCAGATTACATCCTCCGTGACCGTCCATGTCTTGACGTCTTCATATCCGCTTCTGACGAAGTCCGCATCAAGCGAGTTGCAGAGCGTATGGGCATTACCCCCGAGCAGGCGGAGTCACTGATGCAGAAGAAGGACAGGACCAGGGAGACCTATTACAATTACTTCACTTTCGGCAACTGGGGCGTCGCTTCCAATTATGACCTCTGCGTAGATTCGTCGGTTCTCGGGATTGACGGCACTGCCGATATGATTATTGACTTTTGCCATAGGGCGAAACTTATAGATGATTTGCCGGGAGGCGTACAGGGAGAAACTGAATAATGACGGGAAGGAAACTCAGATTAGCAGCAGGATTGGCGTTGGTGACATTGACCGTAGGACTTTGTGTATCATTGTCTTCCACGGGGAAGGCGAGTGATTTGCCGGCGCCTGAGCCTGTCTGTCTGAATGAGACCCTGTCAAATGAATTGTCAGACACATCCTCTCTCTCCGGTCTGGATTCGCGTATTGCTTCCTATATGCGTCAATGGCGTCTGCGTGGCGCTTCACTCGCGATTATGCGTGGCGATTCGCTCCTGTATGCGAAAGGCTACGGCTGGGCCGATGAAGAAGCCGGGGTGCAGATGTCCCCGACCAATATCATGCGGGTGGCTTCCGTTTCCAAACTGCTGACCGCCACCGGAATAATGATGCTGCAGGAAAGAGGCAAACTTACATTGGCCGATACCGTCTTCGGCCCGCGCGGCATTCTGAACGACTCATTATATACCTCTATTATAAAGGACAAGAACTACTACAAGATCACCGTTGAGGACCTGCTGCGTCATAAGGGCGGTTTCACTTCCTACGGAGGCGACCCGATGTTCTCCACGAGGACTATTATGATGCAGAACCATCTGGATACCCCTCCGGACCATGAGACATTGATGAAAACGCAGCTGAAGCGTCGTCTCCGTTTCGCTCCGGGCACATCCCAGTATTATTCCAACTTCGGCTATCTCCTTCTCAGTATGATTGTCGAGAAAGTCTCAGGCATTGAATATGAGACATTTATGAGGGACAGTGTGCTTTACAGGGCAGGCTGCTATGATATGCATATCGGCGGCAACTATTACGAGGACAGGCTCCCGAATGAAGTCCGTTACTACAATGGTGCGGACACCTGTCTGGTGGAGGAATACAACAACAGCGGCAATATGGTGGAGCGCTGCTATGGCGGCAGTGATGTCAGAGCACTTTCCGGAGCAGGCGGCTGGGTGACTTCCGTACCTGAACTTGCACGTTTCGTGGCGTCTATTGACGGAAGGCCTGAAATTCCGGACATCATCTCCGCGCAGAGTGTGGCCGATATGACCCAGTGGTTCGATGAACAGACTTATTCTCTCGGCTGGAATGATACCAAGCCGACAGGGGAGTGGACCAGGACTGGAACACTGTCCGGAACAAGCGCATTGATAAAGTATTATCCGGACGGCGAATGCTGGATAATGGTCACCAACACAAGCACTTGGAAAGGTCCGGGCTTCACCCGTCAGACTGCCGCCCTCTTCCGCGACCTACGCTCCCGTTATTCTTCCGCCCTTCCGGCGCGGAATCTCTTCCTCGCCAGATAGACGGTCAATGTCTGGGCTCAATTTACTCTTAATTTGGTTCATTTTGGTTCATTTCTAATCACTTTCGGTTGATTTTAATGACAAAAGGTCGAATTTTTGGTATTTTGGAACAAATTTTCGATTAAATCGTTACAACGTATTTTCTTTTTTGATATATTCGCACCGATAATAAAAACTGAGTTTCCGAGTCTGACCATTATAACCTCATATTCGGGGAACACTATTACCATTATTATGAAACGACTAATAACCATTGTTTTGGCTTTGGTCTGTGCCAACGTTAGTGCGCAGCAGATGTCAGACACTCTGAGGATTTATTTCCGCCAGGGTTATTCTTCGTTCGACCCTTCCTACAAACACAATCAAGAAAGAGCCAAGGCATTCATTGACCGTGTAAACGACTTCAAGTCACAGTCTTCCGCCTTCGATATCCTCACTGTAAACTACCACGCGGGAGCTTCTCCTGAAGGAACATTGGCCATAAACGAAAAGTTGGCTGCCAAAAGAAGTTCTACACTCACCGCGTATCTCAAACGCTACATCGATTTTCCGGAGTCCATCATTCATGTACAGACCGTCAGTGAAGACTGGGCGGGACTTGCTCGGCTCGTGTCAGAGTCCGACATGAAAGAAAAGAATGAGGTGTTGGACCTTATCGCCAATGTGGACAATGACAAGGTGCTGAAGACTGAACTGCAGCGACTTGCAGGAGGAAGGCCATGGAGGTATATGAACGAGCATCTGTTCCCGGAGCTCAGGGCGTTCACGGTAATCGTGGAGGTCGGCGTCGAGAATCCCAAGCTGGATCTGCCTGAAATCGCGGACTCCGATGTGCAGCCGGCAAATGAATTCCCGCCTTTGGACGACAGCCTGACCGTGCCGATGCTGCGGCTGCCCGAGACGATACCTCTGCAGGAGTGGACACGAAAACTATACATTAAGACCAATGCCATCGGATGGGCGATGTTCATATCCAATGTCGCAGTCGAAATCGACATTACGCCTCATCTTTCTTTTCAGCTCCCTATCTACTACTCTGCGGTGGACTACTTCAGCCGCGAACTGAAATTCAGGACATTTGCCGTACAGCCTGAACTGCGCTGGTGGTTCAGCAAGCCTGACGGCCTCTTCGTGGGAGCGCACTTCGGAACAGCATACTTCAACTACGCCACCAAAGGTGACTGGCGTATCCAGACATATGACGGAGACAGACCTCTGTGGGGCGGCGGCCTTGCAGCTGGATACAGGATGCCTCTGTCCAAGCGCCATCCGAGATGGAATGTCGAATTCTCCATCGGCGCCGGAGTCTATGATGTCTATTACGACAAATTCTACAACGAGAAAAATGGTCCTAAAGCCACCAACGGTCACACTACATTCGTAGGAATCGACCACGCGGCAGTATCATTTTCATACAGTTTCGATCTTAAGAAAAGGAGGGCGGAACGATGAAAGACAGGACTGTTAAAATATTGGCCGCAATTCTGGCGGTGATGCTTTCAGCTGCATCCTGCGCGGTCCACGAATGGCCGGAAGAGCTTCCTGCCAATGCCACGCTCAAACTTGATTTCAATACTGCATTGCCTCAGTTCCTTGTCATGGACCTGAATCAGGGAACCAGAGTCTCCAAGGACGGTAAGGACTACGAAATCCGCTATGTCATAGAGGCTTACAGAAAACTGAGCAACGGCGGTTATGACGAGGTTCCATACAAACGTTTCAATTTCACCAAGGAGGATGTCTCTGACCTGAACCATGAAGTCACCATCAACATTGACGAAGGTACTTATATGTTCTACGTCTGGACCGATTTCGTCGAGAAGGGGACTGCAGCGGATTATTTCTACGACACGAGGAGTTTCCGCGAGATTACCATGAGGGGCGAGCACGAGGGAAACAATGATTTCCGCGATGCTTTCGTCGGGCACAATGAACTGACAGTCACGCGTTACGGCTCGATGCTTCCTCCGGTCAGCGGCACCATAAATATGGAACGTCCGCTCGCCAAGTTCGAATTCATAACGACTGACCTCCAGGAGTTCATAACCAAGGTAATCACCGAGATGAACAAGAAGAAGGAGAACGAGGACAAGGTGTCCGGCGACCTCACCAAGAGTGCGGAGGATGCCGATGATGATACCAAGGCTCCTGACGACACCAAGGGCGACGGGGACAGCAAGTCGCCGATCGTCGATCTGAAGAAGTACAATGTCGTCTTCTACTACACTGGCTACATGCCGTCGAAGTTCAATATGTGGGACGACAAGCCGAACGACTCGAGTCTCGGCGTCCAGTTCCGTTCGGACATAACATTGATAGATGATCACAATGCCCGGCTCGGCTTCGATTACGTCCTCGTGAACGGCAAGGAGTCCAGCGTCATGGTAGCGGTAGGCCTGTTCGACGAAGAAGGCACCCGCCTGTCAATGACCAATCCGATCGAGGTCCCTATCAAGCGAAGCATGCTGACCACCGTCAAGGGCAGCTTCCTCATGCAGGATACCGGCGGCGGCGTCGCCATCGACCCTGACTTCGAAGGTGAGTTCAATATTATAATCAAGTGATAGACAATATTTTAAACGAAACATATAAATTAAATAATCAATAAAACTATGAACAAGAATTTATTCAAAACTTTCGCTATCGCAGCAATGGCTGTGCTGGCAGGTGCCTGCGCGAAAGAGCAGGTCGCTTCTGGTGACGGCGAAACTGTCGAAATGACATTCAATGTGGATGTGCCGGAGACGACAATTACTACAAAAGGCCTTTCTGATGCCGCTCAGGTAAATGAGCTTGTCTTTCAGGTGTTTTTAACAGGAACCAAAGATAAGAACAAACATTATGAAAATAAACCAGTCCCAGAACTGACTCAGGTCGTTCCTGTTGTTGATAAAAAAGCTACAGTTAGAGTTAATTTAGTTAAAGGTCAGACATACTCTTATGCGTTCTGGGCACAGTCAAAGGGCACAGGATACTATGATACATCTGATTTGAGGGCTGTGAAAATGAATACGGACAAAGTTAACGCAAATGATCCTAAAATGGATGCGTTTTATTCGTTTAAGGAGTATGAGACTGCAAGCAAATCTTATTCAGGTCATATAACGTTGTATCGTGCTTTGGCACAAATTAATTTTGGTGCGAAAGCATTGAACCGTTCAGATGCTCTTCAGGCTACAGCGTCCTCTGTCACATTATCAAAAGTGCCAGATATTTTCCATCCTTTTTGGAAAACTTCTGAAACTTCTGAAGGGAAAGGAGAAATTACATACGCTAATAATGGAGTGGTCTCGGGTGAAAAGTTGGCTATTGGTGATAAAACCAACAAAACAGAGTATGACTATTTGGCTACAGTATATGTTCTTGCTAACAAGGCAGACCCAATGCTTATAGATGCCTCTGCGACAATAACTTTGAGCAATGGAAGAACAACTAAAGTCTCTGTTCCAAATGCTCCAATACAAGTGAATTTTCGAACGAATATTTTAGGTGATTTACTTAACGTAGATGGAGTGTGGAATATAACTGTTGATAAAGAGTTTAAAGGCGGTGATAAGATTTATGATCCACTCGGTTCGGATTTATATAAAGGTTCAGCTGTAACTCTTACGGAAGACTATTCTGCTTTTACGCCGTCAGGAGTTGTCATACCAATGAAGGCGGTTAGCAGTCTTGATTTGAATGGTTACACATTTAAGAATGAAAATGGTACCGCTTTAGACGTCAGAGGAAGTCTAACAATCAATGGCAGCGGCAAGGTATTATGCGAAGGTCCTGTTGGAGAAGCAAATGCTGCAGTATTCGTTCAGGATAGTGGCAAGGTTGTAATTAATGATGGTTACTATTATAGTAAGAATGGCAACTCATGTATATATGTGCAGGCTGGAAATAAGACAGGTCGTACAATTACCATTGGTGGAAAAGTAGAACCTCTCTATTATGGTGGAGGTATTGTTGAAATTAATGGCGGTGTATTTGAAGCTGATGCGAGTAAGTTTGTCTTAAACCAGAATGATTATATCGAAAACGAGAGCTGCTTTAGCGTGAAAGGTGGAATTTTTGTCGGATTCAATCCTGCTGATGTAAATGAATGTCATGGCAAAGTTACGTCATTCGTGGCAGAAGGCTACCGCTCAGTAAAGACTGAATATGATGGCAAAGAAGCATGGAAAGTGGAGGAAATCCCGGCTGTGACGACTCACGAAGATTTCAATTCTGCTATAAACTCTGCTTCTGCGGGTGTTTCTGCAACTATAAAGCTGGCGTCCAATATGACAGCTGTTCTGGATAATGGCATTGCTAATGCTGATGGAAACAGTGAGGCTGAGCAAGCAAAACGAAGAAATCTTACTTTTATCGGTGATGGCACACAGACTATGGATGTTGTTACTGGAGCTATTACAGCAGAAGGTGGGCAGTTGAGTTATCAGCGCGGTTCATCTTTTACTTTCAAAAACCTTAAGATTAAGGCAGGAGAGGGAAGTTTTGATGGTATCGTATGTGATGAACTGGTTTTCGAGAATTGTACCATTACAGGTAAACTGACTTTCTACGGAAAAGCTTCTTTTAAAGACTGCGTCTTTGAGAACACGATGGCAAATCAGTATTCGATTTGGACATGGGGCGCCACTGATGTTACGTTTGACAAGTGTACATTCAATACTAATGGCAAGGCTATACTTCTTTATGGTAAGGCAACAGCAGATAATCCGACAAATCTTGTGGTGAAGAATTGCATATTTAACGACAGGAATAATGGCGCAGCAGGCAAAGCAGCCATTGAAATCGGCAATGATTATACAGCAACGTATTCTCTTACAATTGCTAACTGCACGGTCAATGGCTTTGCGGAAGGTAAGAACACCGGTTCCAAACTTTGGGCAAACAAGAACAGTATGGATGCAGCGCATCTTTCTGTAACAATAGATACAACTAAAGTTCAGTAGTTGTCAGATTTGCACTTATATCTGTTGATAACATATTCGATAACCATTATGAAATCATTTAAATATTTGGCGGCGGCTGCATTGACATTGCTCGCAGTCGGCTGTAATAAGGAACAGGTAACGGAAGTTCCTGACGGACAGGTGGTTGATGTGACGTTTACGGCTGCATTGCCGGGCGAAATGGCGACAAAGACGATTGGCGACGGTCAGACCGCCAAGAACCTCTATGTGTCAGTTTACGAGAACGACGCTGAGAAAACCAAGCTCGACCTCGACAAGACTGCCACATTCACTGACCTGAAAACTCAGGTAAAGTTCAGCCTCGTAAAGGGCAAAACCTACAATTTCGTGTTCTGGGCTCAGGCCGAAGATGCGCCTTACGATGTCACCGACCTGAAGAGCATCAAGGTGAAGGACTACACTACTGGTGCCAATGACGAGAAGCGTGACGCATTCTATGCTACACGTAAAGAATTGAAAGTCAATGGGGCATTGACAGAAACCATCAAACTTTACCGTCCTTTCGCGCAGGTGAACTTCGCGACCGCAGACTATGCTGACGCAAAGAAGGCAGGCTTCAACCCTGCAGTCAGCTCATTCACGGCATCTGAGGCGGCAACGACATTCGACACCTTCGCTGAAGAAGGAAAGGATAAAGTCGAAGTTGCATTGACAGAAACCGAGATTCCGGCTGACGTCCTCAAGACACTCGACGGCAAGACCTACACCCGCCTCGCGATGAACTACCTCATCCCGGTCGGCAAACAGGGCGAGTCCCACAACATTGACGTTGCTGCTACTTTCAAGGCGAACAACGGCGAAGCTGTGACTGTGTCCGCGCCGAACTCTCCTGTCCAGAACAACTACCGCACCAACATCCTCGGCAACCTCCTCACCTCACAGGTGATCTTCAATGTCGAGATTGTCCCTATCTTCAATGAGCCGGACAATGACATTGATATTGTCAATGTCAAGGACGAGGCTTCTCTCCGTGCGCTCTTCGCGACAGGCGGTGAGGCGAAACTGGCCGCTGACCTTGTTCTCGACGAATCCATGGTAGTAAAGGCTGGAAAGGAAGTTGTTCTCGACCTTAACGGAAAGACCGTCAGCAATACTGCTGATCTGTGGAATGAATCTATAGCTAGTTGGTCTCTTCTTTCTGTGAGAGGTGGTAGTCTTACGATTAAAGGCGCCGGAACACTTCAGGCTAAAGAAAACGACTGCTTTGCTGTCGATGTTCAGGATGGTGGAACAGTTGTCATTGAAGACGGAACATATGTCGGCAATGTTCATGCTGTATATGTTTATGAAGGTACGGCGGAGATTAAGGGTGGTAAATACAGTATTAAGCAGTTGTCTTCAAATCCTGATCCTTATGGTTATGTCTTGAATTGCTACGATAAGAATCGTGAGAACGGTATCGCTAAGATTATCGTCACAGGCGGCGAATTCGTGAAATTCAACCCTGCTGACTGTGCCGCTGAGGGTGCTCATACCAGCTTCCTTGCTGACGGTTACAAATCCACTCAGATTGGTGATTCTTACTTCGTGACCAAAGCGGGCGTAACTCCTGTTGCGAATCAGGAAGGTTTTGAAGATGTAATTAGCAATGGCTCTGTAGGTACTCCTATTGAGATACAAGCTGCTCCTAATTCAACTATAGTATTGAAAACTGGATTGGCTCATGAGGGAGTTAAGGCTAGAAATATTACAATAGTGGGCAACGGCTCTCAGACTGTGGATGTTATTTCAGGATCAACGAGTGCAGAAGGCGGAATGCTCAGTTATCAGCGCGGTTCATCTTTTACTTTCAAAAACGTTAAGATTAAGGCAGGAGAGGGTAGTTATGATGGTATCGTATGTGATGAACTGGTTTTCGAGAATTGTACTATAACCGGTAAACTTACACTATTTGGTAAAGCTACTTTTAAAGACTGCGTCTTTGAGAACACGATGGCGGATCAGTATTCAATTTGGACATGGGGCGGCACAGACGTTACGTTTGACAAATGTACATTTAATACTAATGGCAAGGCTATACTTCTTTATGGCGGGGCAGATGGTAAGAATCCGACAAATCTTGTTGTGAAGAATTGCATATTGAATGACAGGAATAATGGTTCTGCAGGCAAAGCGGCCATTGAAATCGGCAATGATTATAATGCAACGTATTCTCTTACAATTGCTAACTGCACGGTCAATGGTTTTGCTGAAGGTAAGAACACCAGTTCCAAACTTTGGGCAAACAAGAACAATATGGATGCAAAGCACCTTTCTGTAACTATTGATGGGACTAAAGTTCAGTAATTTTCACTGAAATCTGTTGAGAACAATATATAATGATAACTGATATGAAAACATTTAAGTATTTGGCAGCTGCTGCATTGACATTTCTTGCAGTCGGCTGTAACAAGGAACAGGTAACAGAAGTTCCTGACGGACAGATGGTTGACGTGACGTTCACGGCTGCATTACCGGGCGAAATGGCGACCAAGGCACTGGGTGATGGTCAGACGGCCAAGAACCTTTATGTGTCAGTTTACGAGAACGACGCAGAGAAAACCAAGCTCGACCTCGACAAGACTGCTACATTCACTGACCTGAAAACTCAGGTGAAATTCAGCCTCGTAAAAGGCAAGACGTACAACTTTGTGTTCTGGGCACAGGCAGCCGAAGGTGCGCCTTACGACGTCACCGACTTGAAGTACATCAAGATTTCTTACGAAGGAGCTGAAGCCAACGACGAGAAACGCGATGCATTCTATGCCACCCGCAAAGAGCTGAAAGTCAATGGGGCATTGACAGAAACTATCAAACTTTACCGTCCTTTCGCACAGGTGAACTTCGGTACTGCTGATCTCCGTGAGGCTGCTGCCGCCGGCTTTGTTCCTAAACAGAGTGTTTTCACAGCTACCGACGTTGCCAATGTATTTGATACTTTCAATGCAGAAGGTAAAGTCGAAGGCCCGGCTACTGATAAAGTCACATTTGCTGCAGCCGAACTTCCTGCTGAGCCACTTGTTATCAAAGATGGAACCAAATATGCTTGGATGACAATGAATTACATCATCCCTGTAGGTAAGCAAGGCGAGAAGCACATTTCCAATGTTACCGCTGAGTTTATTACTGAAGCAGGTGACGCTATCACAGCTTCATCACCTCAGACCCCAGTCCAGAACAACTACCGCACTAACATTCTCGGCAATCTCCTCACCTCACAGGTGATCTTCAATGTTGAAATCGTTCCTATCTTCAATGAGCCTGACAATGACATTGACCTTGTCAATATCAAGAATGCGGAGTCGTTGAAAGCGCTCTTTGCCACTGGCGGTGAGGCGAAATTGACCGAAGACGTAGTCCTTGGCGAGACTGTTGCTGTCGAGGCTGGAAAGGAGGTCGTTCTCGATCTTAATGGCAAGACTATCAGCAATACTGCTGATCTTTGGAATACCGCTGCTAATGATTGGTCTCTTCTCTCTGTGAGAGGAGGTAGTCTTACGATTAAAGGCGCCGGAACTCTTCAGGCTAAGGAAAACGACTGCTATGCTGTAGATGTTATGGATGGCGGTAAGGTTGTAATTGAGGACGGAACTTATGTCGGTAATGTTCATGCTGTATATGTTTTTGAAGGTACAGCGGAGATTAAGGGTGGAAAATATAGCATTCAGCAGCCTTCTGGACTCCCATCACCATATGGTTATGTTTTGAACTGCTATGATGCAAATCGCAAAAATGGTACTGCTAAGATTATGGTATCAGGTGGCGAATTCGTGAAATTCAACCCTGCTGACTGCGCAGCTGAAGGTGCTCATACCAACTTCTTGGCTGAAGGCTATATGTCAGTTGAGGCGGAAGAAGGCGTCTGGACAGTTGTCCGCGGCACAAAGCCTGTCGTTATGACGACAGCAGAACTCCGCGCAACCCTTACCGCATTTACAAGTGCAGGCTCTGGTGACAATATCATTGAAATTGGAAAAGACATTGTCCTGAAAGAGGGCGAAACCTGGACGCCTGCTAAAGTAGATGGTTATCATGGTGCCGGTGTCGTGACTGTTTTCGGTAATGGCCACAAGATTTCCGGACTCAATGCTCCTTTGTTTGCTGGCGGATTCGCAGGTAATTCCGGAATCATTGTCAAGGATCTTACATTGGATGGTGTTAAGATTAACGATGCTACCAGCGATCAGGGTATTGGCGCATTTGTCTGCAATGTAGATAGCATGCCTACGATTGAACTTGATAATTGTCATCTTACGAATTCTGAAATGATTTCTACCGGCGGCGCGCGTGTCGGTGGTCTAATCGGTTGGACCTCAGGTTATAATAAACCTAATGATGGACCGGTTGACACATATATCAAGATTACCAAATGTTCAGTAGAGGGCTGTAAAATTTCAGCTAAAGGTTCTGTAGGTGGTATTATCGGCCATGCCGGCTGTAACCCTGCAACTTACCACACCATTTCTGACTGTACGGTAAAGAATTGCGTTCTCACATCCACTGACGATGGTGGTTGGCGAGTAGGTGTAGTAGTCGGTACTGCAAATGTGGGCAAGTTGACAATCAATAAAATCACCGAGTCCGGAAACACCATAACCCAGACCGGCAAGACCGCTCCTGAACACAGCAATCTCTACGGCAGATTCGTTCCTGGAACTACCGGTGAACTCGTCATTGACGACGTTGCCCAGTAGGCGTCCCGAATTGCCGTTCTATCAGTTCGCAGTTATTATAGTAACATTCAAAAAATAACGGACATGGAATAATAACTCCCAAGCGAGGACCCTGCAATTCCGCAGCGCCCTCGCTTTCGTCTGTTACCTCGGTTTTTCTCCGATTTTCCTATTTCCCCAGACCCTCCCGTGCGCACTAAAACGTTTTTCACTCACAACAAGTCGGAAACCAACCACGACGTGCGCGGAAAACGTTTTAACGCTCACGCCAGAATGCTTCCATCGCCACGTTTTTCTGTTGCCTCTGCATTCGTCCCTCATCTCTGCTTTCTCTCTTTACTCTGTTACGTCCGTTATCTCTGTTACGTCCGCATTCTACTCGCCCCATTTCATTGTCCCTTTTCTCTGTTATCTCTATTGCCCCCTTTTCTCTGTTTGCTCGGAGTCCTCTTTTGTTCTGTTTTTCTGATTTCCCTCATTTACTCTGTTACCTCTGTTTTTTGGGTCAGGGGGAAAACCCTGTGTTTAGGATAACTAAAAAGTATGTACCTTTGAA
>ENA-OOUZ01000542-OOUZ01000542.1-human-gut-metagenome-genome-assembly--contig:-NODE-542-length-18149-cov-2.414226_pt1 | contig 18149 bp, 23 predicted proteins | sample MGYA00241546_ERZ501274 | MGnify/ENA primary metagenome ERZ501274 (study PRJEB25962, sample SAMEA2042363) | human gut metagenome | biome: human gut; feature: human-associated habitat; material: faeces...
GAGAAATCGGCTGCGCTCCTACGGAGCTGAACTATCAATTGAAGATGCAAATTAACCACGGAGAAAATCGGTAATCATATCTTGCGAGGCATCATAGTCAATACCAGAATCAAAATCTTCTACTATGGCTTCTAACACTCTTCCTTCATATTGAGTTACACCACGAGAATTCCGCCCCGCCCAATGTTTAATAATTCTTGTGCCGGACAAGAGTTGTCGATTGAACATTGAACACAGCCGGGTTTGAATTGTCCTGTCTTCATCAATAGCAACGACAAAAACTAAGTACACGCTTTTCTCTTCGGAGAGAAACGAGAGCAATTTATCAATATTATAGCCTTTCGGGTTACTGGATAAGAACAAAACTTTTGTCTTAATATCCGTTTCCGTAAGATAATGCTCAAACTCTCGTTCATAGTCGCCCAATTCATCGGCTGTAAAAATTTCTGGGAGAGGTTGTCTTGTATGCAGACAGTTCATTAGGGTTGCTTTCAGATCATCTTCAGCAGTAATCAAGTATTCGATGATTCTTCCCCGCAAATTAACGTTGTCAATAAAAGCTGCGATTGCGATTTCTGATTCTACTGCGCGAACACGGTCATTTAAGTCATCGTTCAAAACCCCGTATTCTGCGGAATTCAAAAATGAAATTGCTCGGTCAACGGATTCTCTGATGCATTCAACCTGTAATTCAGTAGGCACAAATCTTTTTCCGGTGGGAGCAATATTATTTGTTGCTTCTACCAAACGGTCAAGATTTTCTTCAAAGGTATAGTTTTCGTGAGAATTATACAGAAACTCAAAGTTTTCAGGAATATTTTCAATGCCTTCAAACTCCCGCATGATGTCACTTCCGTTGAAACTGCCCTTGATGTTATCTCGGCGCAACTCCTGTGAAGAATGACTAATCTTCCTAAGGAACGTGGTGTTTGCCAACATCAAATAGTTGCGTGTCGGTGTTACTAAGCAAACTATAAATGGAATACCGTCGTATCTATGGAGCGCAGATAATGCCAAAACGGTATTGCCAAAACTTCTTGATGCTGCTTTGCAGAATCTAATTGCAAACCAATCGCAGTAATATACGCTTCTATCTTTCACAAGGCCAAACGCTTCTTGCACTTCGTTCTGCAAACGGCTCTTGTCTGTTCTTCCATCCTTGCTTGAAATGAAGTCGACTAACTGTCCAATAATTTCTCTATTGTACATATTGCACCTCTCAAAAATCAAACAATGTTTTCTGCATATTATCTGGCTCGATCATAGATGGAGGCTCTTCTGCTTTACGCCTGCATCCTTTTGGAGATTTTGTGTTCTTTGCTCTGCTTGAAGACGCATTTTGTTCAGATAAAGAGTTGCGCTCCCAAAAAACGCCATCAACATATCCTTGAATATCTGGATTACTCTCTGCCATCTCAAGTCGTTGCTCTGCCCACACACAATATTGAGCTTCTATCTCAATTCCAATATAATGGCGATTGAGTTTTTTTGCTACAACGCTCGTTGTACCGGAACCTAAGAATGGATCAAATACAACATCACCTTTTGAGGAGCTTGCAAGCATAATTTTGGCGATCAGCTTTTCTGACTTTTGTGTGGGGTGTGCTGTGTTTTCCGCCATAGACCAAAAAGAAATCGTAATATCATCCCAGAAATTCGAAGGGCAAGTATCGCGGTAGTTACCGTTTTCAGTCTCAGCCCAATCCTTCGGTTTCCCATCTACGTGGTAAGGAGCAATAACCTTTTTCCTGATTTTTACAGCATCAAGATTGAATCTATAATTGTTGCTATTTGTAGCAAACCAAATATCTTCCATCCCGTTTTTACAATTTGCTTTTGCGCCACGTCCTTTCTCCCGCTGCCATGTAATGCGGTTTCTGATATGTCTTCTTTTATGCGGTTTTCAATTTGCGCAACTTATTGTACCTTATCGTGTAGTCGATGATAGCGCTGATGGCCTGTCCCACCGTGCGGCCTTTGCCGGTGTGGAGAGGCATCAGGCGTGTGGTTGCCATGTTGGACACCTCCTTGAAAAGTAAAACGGCCTGCCGAAGCAGACCGTTTGAAATGTGTTAATTTGCAAGAGGTAAAAGCAAACTGATAGTTCGACAAACTGGGATTTTATTTATTCAGCAAGTCTTGTAATTCATCCAAAAAACGGCAAACATGAAAGCCATCACAAACGGCATGATGCACTTGAATCGATAAGGGAATATAGTATTTTCCGCCATCCTCATAATACTTCCCAAACGTAAATATCGGCAGTAGATAGTCATATCCTTTTTTTAGATTTAAGTTAAAGCCTTCAAAGCTTGTCCACGGTATCATAGAAACAGGGAAAGTGTTTTCCGGAGGATTAGGCTTTGCGAACATTCCCTTTCGTTCACCATAAGCGTCTATATCCTTTTGATAGTTCTGAAGAAACTCAGTATAGTCTGCTGTAAACTCAGTCCAAATACTCGAAAAGGTTTCAGTTTCCTTATGAAAGATTGTGTAGCAAGGCAGCATTTCTGAAAAAACACCTACCTGTCCGTTTTTATCTAATGCCGTCCTGAACTCTTCGTGTCGATTGAGGATTGTTGTAACCCCATATAAGAGAGTCGGATATAATTTTTTTCCATCCTTTTTCAACTTAGAAATATCGAGTTTTACCGTCATACTATATGTGCAGGGCGTATTGTCAAAATAGTGGTCGAAATACTCTTTTCGTGTCCAATTATTTATATCAATCTTTGTGAATTGCATCATTTATCCTCCGCAAATTCCGATTTGCTGCTCTCTATTACTCCCGTGCCAGTTCATATAGGCTGCGGATGGATTCCATGACCGTATGCCACGACAGGTCGGCAGCATAGGAAAACTTCTTCTGATAAGCCCGCCACAGCTTTTCCATGTTTGGGTCGGCCTCAACTTCATCAAAGGCCGCAGGCGCGTCGGCAAGATACTTCTCTGTACCGCGTTTCCTGGCCGTTGCAATGAGCGCCGCACGGAGATCAGCAGGGACGATGCTCTGGCCGTGGAGCTGGCTCAGAATGTGCAGATCATAGAAATCTCTCATGCGGGTGTTGGTGGTGGCGCGGGACACGACGGTTTCCAGCTTTTCGGCCAGAACGGTTTCCAGATTGTACGCCCAAATCTCAATGGAGCGATCCTCCAGCATCAGCTTGAAGCTGTAACGCACTTCGCGGGGCGTGATGGCGTCGCCGGTGGAAATGTCGATCTTGAGCGGCGTTATCACGCCGTCAAACTCCGTTTCCATGCTGACACGGATGCCCGGATACTCGGCCTCGTCCATGATCTCGGAAATGCGCTTCACCCGGAACCCCACGCCATCGTCCACCGGTACGGAGATGATGGAGGCAATCATGTTCTCCACGTCCTCGATGCCGACCGTCGCACCCTTTACGGTCGCGTCAATGTCCATCGTGGAGCGGGCGTCAAGGCCGACCATTGCAGCCACCAGCATCCCGCCTTTAAGGATGAACTTGTCCCGATATTCCGAAAGAGAAATGCGCTCCAGAAAGCGCTCCATCATGTAATTGCGCATCAGGATTTGCGCATCTGCGGATTTGTCCTTGGAGAGATTGCGTATCAGGTCTTTGAGCTGCCGTGCAGTCTTAATCATAAGAGTACCTCCAAATACTGCCGAAGCAGTTTTTCAACACGGAACATCTGCGCATAGCGCATCAGCTTCCGTAAGTCCTTGTCTTTTCGTTTTGCGTATTGCTTGAGTGCATCCTGAAAGGTCTGCATCTCGATTCCACTGCGGCTGCGGATCAGATCGCAGATGGTACGCTCCATATCATAGACGGGAACCGGGTTGCCAAAGGGCGTGTTCATCGTGACGATCCCCACATCATGCAATTCTTTCTTGATGGTGTAGACCTTGATGCCGTCTGCTTGCAGGCTGGCAGGATTGTAGCCGGTCTTGACCGTGATGGAATACGGATTCGGCTCCCGGTCGGTCAGGTCATGGAAAAACAATGCGCTTTCATGGGAGAATACGGCCTGCGCACAGCGAAGGTGCAGCAGGTACATGGCGTCCGTCCATGCGTCAGGCGAAACATAAACACCGTGCGCGGCCTGCTCTACGCCGTGCTGCTTGGCGTAGGCGTAAAACGTGGACTTGGCAATACCGATTTCCAAAACCTGCGCGGTTTTGACGATCCCATTGTTTTGCTGAAAAAGCAGATCAAGCCGGTCGTAGGCGGTCATGTTATCACTTCCTTCTTGCTAATATTATATCCGATATTAGCAAGAAAGTAAACAACGATTTTAGAAAAGCAAGCCGAGGCGTTCGCCCCGGCTTGTGTTTTAACTATGAATGAAGTTTTTCATGGCGGTGTTCATGTCTTGCAGCTTGCCAAGCCCCTGCACAGCCAGCAGCGGAAGTCCCATCGGGCTGATCAGAAACGCCAGCATAAGGAGGATGATGCCGTTCTTTACGGAGTAGGTAATCAGCACGGCGAAAGCCAGCAGGGAGAGCAGTCCGCTTGCCAGCTTGAACACGAAGCCGGAACAGGACAGCAGCCCCGCGCACAGCCAAACGAACAGGGACAGGATAAGCGACAGCGGCGCAAAGAGAATTTTCAGGATGAACATTTTGCGGCCTCCTTTTCACAAAGTGCGGTCAGCGCGTCACGCTCTTTGGCGAGCTTTGCTTCTTCCTTTTCGGTCAGGTCACGATCTCCACCCGTAATCTCCATCATGCGGAAATTCTCATAGGCATCCAGCAGAGAATCCAACAAATTTTCGGGCGTAGGGCAAAAGTCCACGGTGTTCCAGTCCTGACGGTGGTTGTCAAAACCCATGACCGTGTAGCCTCTGCTGGTCAGGACAACTTCAAAATCCGTATCGCGGTTGAGGTAGTCAGAAAATACCTTCAGCACAATTTCGTTTGTCAGCATACGTTCCGCAGCTCCTTTCCAAGCGGTCAAATCTCTTTCTGATATTAGATTACTTTGCTCATTAGTGTTTTGCAAGGATGCGGCAAAGTCATACGAATAGTTTTCGCCTTTTGCCCGACATCTAACCATATCACATAATCCTTCTTTAGTACAGCTACCTGAACTAATTTTCTCCAGATGGGAAATATAATGTTGGTACAGTTACAGGGACGGGAGGTGTGGTACTTGCAGTTGAATGAAGCCGTCAGCAGGCGTTTGGTTGAGCTGATGCAGGAGCGTGGCATGACGCAGTATCAGCTTTATATGAAAAGCGGCGTACCGAAGTCCACCATCGGTAATCTTGTGAACTGCGCATACCCGTCTATGAAGCTGCGGATCATCCACGAGCTTTGTCAGGGATTGGAGATCGACCTGAGCAGCTTTTTTGCCTCGCCGCTGTTTGATGAAAACAATCTGGAACCGTAGAAGCTCCGATGCTGTTTTGCGTCGGGGCTTTTGCTTTGATATAGACAGGGGCGGCGGTCATCCTCCCGCCCCTGCGACTTATTTCAGCGCCGCCAGCGAGGAAACGATTTTCTCTGCCGCCGTCCATATCCATTCCTGACTTTGCTGAATGTCCTCCAGATCGGTTTCGTAGATACGGCCTGTTTCGTGGGCGCGGCGGGTGAGCTGGTTGAGGTTGTTGCTGGAATACCGAAGCAGGGACACCAGCTCCCGCAGCTCCGGAAGGTCGAGCTTCACCACATATCCGTCAATCGCCATCTTGCGGAGATACGCCGCCATGTTGGTGGTGCCGAACTGCGCCATCTTCGTTTCAATCATTTCCCGTTCCTGCGGCGTGACGCGGAATTTAAGCTGAATATCCCGCTTGCGTTTTGCCATCGCTCAGCGCTCCGGGGCTTTGGACTTCGCCGAAATTTTCGGCGAAGTTGTTTCAGGCGGCTTTTTCAGCTTATCCCGGACAGAGGTTTTCTGCCGCTCCTGCGCGTAGGCTTTGCGGGTCTGGCTGAGAAACAGATCGACCAGACCGGGATGGCTGTTGACGGCCAGATAGCAGTTGCGGTCAGTACCCCATGTGTCGGGATTGGCGGGGATGGACATGGCGTTTGCCCATGCCCGGTTGTCGGGTGAATACCGTCTGTCCCAATCCGCTTGACAGACGGTGATGGCAAGGACATGGAACGTGCGGTCATAGCCGAACTGCTGCACCACCTGATCGACTGCCGCTGCATCCAGCCGGTTATCCCGGTAGTGGTCACGGATGGCGGCTTCAATCGCTTCCTTGCAGGCTGCGTTCGCTTGATTGGAAGCGCGGTAGACCGCAAGCTCGTCATGCTCTCTGGCGTAGGCTGCCGGGTGCTTGTAAACGGGGAGATTTTTCATTATCGTGCCTCCATTTCTTTTTTGTGGGGCTTTTCCGGTGCGCCATGAACAGGCGGCGCTTTCAGCCTGTCCAGAACGGAAGGCCGCGCCGATTTTGCAATCGCCTGCTCAGGCTGCGGCTGTCCCTTGCCGTCCAGATTCAGCTCCATATCCAACTCAATCAGCCGCGCAGTTTTCGCGGCCAGCTCCTGCTCCTGCGGGAACGGCTTACCGACCTCAGCCTTTGCCGCTGCCTGCTGGTTATAGAGGTTTTCAAGCTGCTCCTGAACGCTGCGCAGACGCTCCGGCATTTTATCCAGCGCGTTCTCGATGCGGACAAGGTTGCCTCTGGCATCCGAACCGAGTTCAACGCGATGGGTCATCCGGCCTTTCAGCGTCAGCGTGTACGTTTTCCACATGGAATCAAAAGCAACGGACATGGTAAAGCCGCGATAGCTGCCGATCTGTACCGGGTCTTTGCCCTTGACCTCCTTGCAGGTGTCCAGCAACGCGGCACCGGCGTTTTCCTTATCGGTGAGCCGGTCGCCGCGAATCTCCATGCCGACAAAGCCCTCTGCCGGGAGCGGATGCGCCGCGAGGGTCTGCATATCCGCCTCCAGCCCACGAACAAAGCCCTTGTGTTCTTCTATCTTTTCCGGAAAGTATTTCAGCAGACTATCCTCCAAGCGGAATTGCTTGCTGTTGTGGTCTGCCTTCATAATTTTGAGCTTGGACACCTCAATGTCCAAATCCATGCGCTCCTTGATGCGGGGATCACCGGCACACAGCGCCTTGATCTCCGCAAAGGACAGCGCCGTAGCGTCCACGTCCTCACAGGAGCGAACCGGGGATTTTGAGGTCATGATCTGAGAGATGAATTTCTGCTTATTTTCCACCGTTTGCCAGAGGTAGGCGTCAAACGTCCCCTCGGTCACATAGCGGCAGACATGAACGAGCTTGTTCTGATTGCCCTGACGCTCAATGCGGCCTTTTCGCTGTGTGAGATCACGAGGACGCCACGGGCAATCCAAATCGTGAAGTGCGACCAAACGATCCTGCACGTTGGTTCCTGCGCCCATTTTGGCCGTGCTGCCCATCAGGACGCGCACTTGACCGCTGCGTACCTTTGCGAACAGTTCCCGCTTTTTGACCTCCGTATTGGCATCGTGGATGAACGCGATCTGTTCCGGGGGCATACCGGCGTCAATGAGCTTTTGGCGCACATCCTCATAGACCGTGAACGGCGTTTCCGTGCTTTCCTCCAATGAAATCGCGCTCTCCAGCGCATGAATTTCCGGGCTGTCCAGCGTACCGGGGGAAGCCTTTGCCGCCCGCTGCGAGGGCGTGGTCTTTGGCGTAGAAATGTCGCAAAACACAAGCTGTGTCAGTTTTTCCTCCTCGCCGTCACGCCAGTATTGGAGAATGTTCGCCACGCACTGATTGACCTTGGTGGTTTCCTCGTCGGGGAGCATGGGATTGATGATGCGCTGGTCAAGCCCCAGCTTGCGTCCGTCCGAGGTGATTTTGAGCATATTGTCCACATCCGGGCTGACCGCACCGCTGTGTACCTTGGACGCTCGTTCCGAGAGGGCTTTCACCATGTCCTGCTGGATCTGCGTGGGTTTGGTGGCGATGGTGTGATACGCAACCTCCGGCGTGGGCAAGTGGAGCTGATCCGCCGTTTTGATGTCGGCGACCTCTTTGAACAGATTCATCAATTCGGGCAAGTTGAAAAACTTTGCAAAGCGCGTCCTTGCCCGGTAGCCGGTTCCCTCCGGGGCAAGCTCCAGCGCGGTGGTGGTTTCACCAAAGCGGCTTGCCCAGCAATCGAAGTGGCCCATACCCATCTCTTGCAGCCGGTCATGCTGCAAATAGCGTTGGATGGTGTAAAGCTCCGTCATGGAGTTGGAAACCGGGGTGCCGGTGGCAAACACCACGCCGCGCCCGCCGGTCAGCTCATCCATGTAGCGGCACTTGGAGAACATATCCGAGGATTTCTGCGCATCGGTGGTGGAAAGCCCTGCCACATTGCGCATCTTCGTATCCTATTGAAAAACTTTGGTCGAAGGTGAAGGCTTTCCTTCGTAAATTCAAGGCGAGGACCCTGGATGCTCTTCCAAATGCGATTCAGAATGCTTTCCACGCTGTTACTGTCTCTGATTGTTCCGGCTGGTTCTGCTTCTGCGGATATGCGCTTTAATTTTGAAAATTGCTATAATTCAAAGAGTTCGATTCCAAATTAGGCCCCATAGTAATACACAGTTCCATAACATCTGTGCGAATTCTAAGAACAGCATATTCAAGCGGTCCAAGATTGCATCTTGCGATTCTTCTACTGTTTAACAAGGGCACACCTGGATTGATATGGAGAATCTGCGCATCCACCAAATCCGCGGATACGGCAGAAATATATTCGGAACATCCCTGATACTGAATGTTATAATGCTGAACCAAAAACGGGTATAAATCCCAAAATTGCTCTGTCCAACGGTCGAGATTCGGGAAAAAGTCCATTCTCAGATAGTTGTTCAAAAACATCAGTGGATTATCTCCACTGTAAAAAATGCGTTGGATCCGGTATACCATTGTTCCCACCGGGATTTCAAGAACTTGAGAAATGGTCTCATCTGACGCAACCGAATCAATATACATTCCCCGAGCGCTCATTTGTTCTGGATTGGGAATATTTACGTGACGAATTGAAAGAATGTCTTCGAAATGATGCAATCTGGAATACTCGAATGCATCTGTCGGATAGATGCTCTTCAAAACGATGGTCCCATGCCCCTGTTTTACTTTAACATATCCTTCTTCAGCCAACTGCGCGATCGCACGTCGCACTGTTGTACGGCTAACGCCGTATATCTTCTCCAATTCCGGCTCTGCGGGAAGAAGAGACCCGATTGGATATGTATTATCCTTTAAGGCCTGAAGAATTTGTTTGTAGACTCTCTGATACGCGAGCATCAAACATCACCTCGATCACAATCAAACATTATTTTTTATTATCATATCATGTTCTGTTGAAAAGGTCAATGCATCCGATGCAAAGAATGCATAGTGTCACTTTGCACAAGTATTTTCTCGCTTTTTGATTACATTTTCTAATTGACTACGCATAAAATAATGATAAAATATAATTGTGATGTTTAAGTGATGTTTAAGTGATGATATCCGAGGTGCTGATTGTGTTGCTGATTGGAGAATACACTGAATTCCCGGCTTGGTTGCCTGCTGATCCCGGATCCGGTATTGCACTGTTCAACAGTACTGAAGGCGCTGAGCCATTTGCGAACACTGTTCTTTCCGTACATAATCCGTCTTTTCTTTGCGCAGACGGATACGGTGGATTTTATGCTTTGGACGAGGGTCCTCAGGGGCTATTAACACATTTTATTCCAGACGGCAAAAGTTTTTATTTTGCTGAACAAGTAGCATTTGAAGCGCAAGGCAGCTGCCATCTTTGTGTTTCGCCAGAACATAAAATCTACATTTCAAATTATGACTCTGGTACACTCACCGTTGTATCAGATAACAACGGTCATTTGGAAGTTATTCAAACATTGTATTTTCATGGGGGTGGACCGGTAAAATCCCGGCAAAGCGCTTCTCACATTCACTCTTGCCGATTATCGCCCAACGGACGGGAACTATTTGCCGCAGATCTTGGAGGCGACCGTCTATATCGGTTTGACATTCAAAAGGACGGGCGTCTGAACAAGCATATCGAACAGCCATATATCCAATTACCTGGCGGCAGTGGGCCCCGTCACATGGATTTTCATCCAAATTCCAGATTCATGTACATCAGCGCCGAACTGAGTAATCAAATTTTCACGCTTTGTTTTAATGAAAACGGCGTTGCTTCCGTTGTTTCTTGTATAAGCACTACTGAGTGCAAGGGTCCCACGATCCTTACTGCACATCTTCAGGTATCCGAACAGTACAATATGTTGTACACATGTGTCCGCGGAACCGATGAAATCGCATGGTATTCACTTGGTGCCGACGGTTCGGAGCTTACGTTCTGCGGACGATGTTCGAGCGGCGGCAGATTTCCGCGGTATTTTCTTCTTGATGAATCTTCTTCACAGCTGTTTATCGCCAATCAGCTCGGCGGAGGTGTGAGTATCTTCACTGTGGGAAGGGACGGCACCGTACAATTTCCCGCCAGAGTTAAGTTGGAAGCACCTGGAGCAGCAGCAATTCTACTCATGTGAGGAATCTAACCGCAAATAAATTAAGCAAAGGAGATGTGACAATTCGTGAACAAAATTGCAATTGTAACAGGAGCCAGCCAAGGAATCGGGCGCGGAATCGCGCTAAAATTGGCAAAGGAAGGATACGATATTGCTTTTTCCTTTTTCTCTGCGACTCAGAGAGCTGAGGAACTCTGTGCTGAAATTCAAAGTACCACAGCGCAGCGCTGTGCAATGTATTGTGTGGATATGCGCAAAGATGGTGCTGGAGCCAAATTTGTCAACCAGGTTTCCGAAGAAATGGGAGTTCCTTGCGTTCTTGTGAACAATGCCGGGCGCACTCGTATGGAAAGTATTCTGGATATGACTCCGGAAACTGTAGATGAACTGATCAATCTCGACTTGAAAAATTATTTGTTCTGTATGCAGGCTGCTGCCACTCAGATGGTTCGTGCGAAAATCTCCGGTAGCATTATTAATATTACATCTACTCGTGCGGAACGTGCATATCCTTGTGACGCAGTATACGGCGGAGTTAAGGCTGCGTTGAATCGAGCTTCTCAGTCAGCGGCACTGGATCTTGCCCCTTATGGCATCCGCGTTAACTGCGTAGCGCCTGGAGCCATTGCAGTGCGCAGTAAAGAATATCTTCAGAAGCTGAGTATTATCCCTGTGGACTTTTGGGACGAACTTGGCACACGTATTCCTCTGGGACGTTCAGGAACTCCTGAAGATATTGCAAATGCTGTCGCATTTCTGGCGTCCGACCAAGCCTCTTACATTACAGGAGAAATCCTGCGTGTGGATGGCGGCCTGATTCTTCCCGGTATGCCGGAACAGAGAGGTCATTCCTGGGGAGCAACAAAAAAGGAGAACCAGTGAAACATGAGCATTGAAATTCGTGATGTCCGGGCAATCTGCACGGCCCCGGAAGGAATCAATCTTGTTGCCGTTAAGATCGAGACAAATGAGCCTGAACTTTATGGAGTCGGATGTGCGACATTTGCACATCGATATTCAGCCGTAGTGACGGTCATCAATGATTATCTAAGACCGTTTCTAATCGGAAAAGATCCGTCGAATATTGAAGATATCTGGCAATCTGTGATGGGCATGAGTTACTGGCGCAACGGGCCGGTCTTGAACAACGCATTGTCCGGCGTTGATATGGCATTGTGGGATATCAAAGGGAAGATGGCGGGAATGCCGTTATACCAGCTGTTCGGTGGGAAGTGCCGCGCTGCTATTCCGTGCTATACACACGCCGAAGGCGATTCCGTCGATGTCGTACTGGAACGTGTTGCAGCCCTGAAGGAACTCGGATATCGGAAAATCCGCGTTCAGGTCGGGGGATATGGCGGAAAAAATCCCTCTATGCATCGCCCCGAGAACTCTCCCCCGGGAGCTTACTTTGACCCCAAATCCTATATTCGAAACGTACTTAACCTGATGGAAATATTGCATGTAAAATACGGCGGAGAACTGGAGTTCTGTCATGACACACATGAGAGGCTCTCGCCTATCGATGCAGTGAACTTTGCCAAAGAGCTTGAACCATACCATCTTCTTTTCCTGGAAGACGCTTTACCTCCGGAACAGTCGGACTGGTTCCGCATTTTACGCCAGCAGTGTGCAACACCACTGGCAATGGGGGAATTATTCAACAATCCTCAGGAATGGAAACACCTTGTCCAAGAGCATCTGATTGATTATATTCGGATCCATGTCAGTCAAATAGGAGGTATCACGCCCGCTCGAAAAGTAATCGCATTTTGTGATGCTTATGGCGTTAGAACCGCCTGGCACGGCCCGATCGACATGACACCGATCGGGCACGCCGTTAATGCACATCTTGACATCTCTTGTCCAAATCTTGGCGTTCAAGAGTGGACGGATGGCTTGTCTGGGCTTTATCCAACTCTCAACGGAAGGCTTATGCAGGAAATCTTCCCAGGAATGCCCGAACGGCGTGACGGATATCTGTACTTGAACGATAAACCCGGAATTGGTGTGGATATCAACGAAGAACTGGCGGCCCGCTATCCGTGTAAAAATACCGGCGTATCATGGAACTGGATGTTGGCACGTCTTCCGGACGGCACTGCCGTTCGGCCCTAACACAAGATTTTTAATCCACAGGAGGTGATAACGTATGCCTAAATTCAATCCGCATCCTCTTTTTCCTGAAAATCCTCTATATGAGATTCACAGTGAAGCCGAGATTCCTCATTCAGATCGTTATGAACTTTGGTGTGATGGCCGCCGACAGACCGTATATCACACAGATTCTTTTGACTATGCCGTTGTAGTTCGGAAGAATTCTGAACATTTTCCGGTTGAGATCCATGTCTCCACTGCATTTAAAGATGTGGTTATTCGCCCGTTATCTGTTGGCATTTCTTTCGAGCGTAAAGAAGATGTTATCCGCTTTACCTTACCCGGTCCTGTCAAAATAAGTGTGGAATTGGACGGCAATCTGAAGACGCCGCTTTTCATTTTGACTACGAACTATGTAGCGCCTCCGGATCCGGCACCCGCTTACTTCTTTCGAAAAGGCCATGTGTATAACGTTGGATCATTAGAGCTGAAAAGCGGAGAATGCGCCTATCTGGAAGAAGGAAGTATTGTATGCGGACGGATTTTCTCCTACAAAGCGGATTGCGTTTCTGTGCTCGGGAACGGTATACTATACGGCTCTGTATGGCATAAACCAGACGAAAATGGGGGACGCCTGATGGCAGCCTTTACCCTGGGCGATGATATCCGCATCCAAGGCATCACTATTGTAGACAGCGGCGTTTGGAACCTTGTCCCCGGTGCATGCAGGAATGTTTCCATTTGCGACGTCAACATTTTGTCCCGCTTGGTTACAGGTGACGGAATTGATATCGTTGGGTGTGAAAACGTAACGATCGAGAATTGTTTTATCCGAGCATGTGACGACTGCATTTGCATTAAGGCCTGTCCGCTTCCCAGTCCGGCGGCTTGCTGCAATGTGAAGAATGTACATGTACACGGCTGTACGCTTTGGAACGCCGAACCTGGTAATGCGTTGGAGATCGGCTACGAATTACGTTGCAACGAAGTCTCTGATATTGTTTTTTCCGACTGTGACATCATTCATTGCGAATATGAGGGGAATCAATCCGGAGGTGTTTTGACGATACACAATGCGGATCGCGCTAATGTTCACAATATTCTGTATGAAAATATTCGAATCGAAGATGCCCAGGAAAAATTTGTGGATATTAAAATCCTTGATTCCAAATATTCGCTTGACCGTGTTCGCGGCGACGTACAGGATGTAACTTTCCGCAACATCACCGTGGGGGGCAGTATTTTCCCGGTTTCGATCATCCGAGGCTTTGAAATGCATAACGAAATGCATCGTCCGCGCCATATTCGCTTTGAAAATGTTGTTGTTCATGGTGCTCTGATGCACAGCGCCAACGAAATGCGAATGGTAGTTGAACTGGCTCATGAGTTGGAATTCGAAGGAAACACAACTCTGAAACAACCTGAGTATTGAGAGGTTTGAGATGAAAGGGAAATTCGTAGCATCTGCCCGTCATCTCGGGCGGAGCATCTGGAAAAATCGCGCCTGCTATAGTCTGATGCTTCCCGGCATCATCTGGTTCATTCTCTTCGCATATGGGCCGATGTCCGGTTTGCTGCTTGCATTCAAAACATATAGCGCACGCGGTGGAATTTGGGGTAGCCCTTGGTGCGGGTTTGAAAACTTTGCTTATGTGTTTAAAGATGCGGCTTTTTTCCGTTCAGTCTGGACAACCTTGACAATTAATGTCGGCCGCCTTCTTTTTCAGTTTCCGGTCCCCATTATCCTTGCACTTCTGATCAATGAGTGCAAGTGGAAACGGTTCAACAAAATTGCTCAAACAATTTTTACCTTTCCCTATTTTCTGTCCTGGGTCATTGTAGCAAGCATTGTAACAAATGTTCTGTCTCTCGATGGAATGGTAAATAGTCTTCTGGCCATGCTAAACCTCGATAAGACGAATTTTCTGGGAAACAGCACACTGTTTATACCGTTGCTTTATCTGACAGATAGTTGGAAGTCTGCTGGTTGGAGTGCGATCATTTATCTCGCTGCACTGTCTGGAATTGACGTGGATCAATATGAAGCCGCCGAATTGGACGGAGCCAACCGATGGCAAACTCTTATTCGAGTGACTCTCCCTAATTTGAAACCGACAGTTCTTGTTATGCTGGTTCTTTCCATTGGAAATCTGATGACGGGAGGATTCGACCAGATTTTCAATCTATCCAATCCGGCCGTAGAAGACATCTGCGAGATTCTTGATATGTACATTTATCGCATTACTTTTGGTTCCGTTCCCGATTTTGGCTTTTCCATGGCAATTAGCTTGTTCCGTTCTGTGGTCAACTGCATTTTCCTGATTGCTGCCGATCGCGGTGCAAAGAAATTTGGCGGAAGTGGCCTGTTCGGCTAAAAAAGGAGGAATGATATTATGAGAAATCGAAAAGCTACCACGGCAGATTTTTTGATTGCCGGATTTCTGTTTCTCCTTGTTTTGGCGGTAGTTGTGCCTTTCATTAATACGATTGCGATCTCGTTTTCTACGCAGAGGGAATATCTCAATACGCCGCTTCTTTTGATACCGCGTAAACCTACACTGAACAATTATATCAATCTTCTTAGAGATAAGCGCATTTCCATCGGCTATCTGACATCTCTCAAAATTCTGCTTCTTGGACTCCCGATCAACTTGTTTCTGACAGTCTCACTTGCGTACGGCACAAGCCGAAAAAATTACCCAGGCAAGCGGCTTATTTTGGGAGCTATTCTGTTCACAATGCTGTTTAATGGCGGCATTCTTCCCTTGTACCTGCAAATGCGCGAACTTCATCTAACGAATACAATTTGGTCTGTCATATTGGCGAGCGGCATCAATGTATTTTATTTTGTGCTTGCACGTAATTATTTCTGTTCGTTGCCGGAAGCACTGATTGAATCCGCGCAACTGGACGGAGCAGGTGAATGGAAAATTCTTTTCTCCATTATTCTTCCCATTTCCAAACCGATTCTTGCAACACTTACATTGTTCTATATGGTTGACCGGTGGAACGAGTGGTACAATGCGCTGATTTTCATTCATGACAATAGTATTATTCCGCTTCAGGTAGTTCTGCGTTCCATTGTGATGGAATCCAATATTTCAAGCAACACCAGCTCCGCACAAGCAGCTGTGCGAAACTTCGATATGGGAATCAAGATGGGAGCGGTCATGTTGACCTCTTTGCCCATCATGTGCGTATTTCCCTTCTTGCAGAAACATTTTGCAAAAGGCGTCATGGTCGGAGCGATCAAGGCGTAAAAATGAAACCAATTGAAAAGGAGAAATCAATATGAAAAAGTTCAAACGGTTGGGTACACTTTTTCTCTGCGCTACTCTCATTTTGAGTCTTGCAGCCTGCGGGAAAAGTGGTTCTGAAACCACAAGTGGTTCTGAAACCACAAATTCAACTGCTTCATCCGCATCGGATGACACCTATGACGAACATCTTACTCTGAGTTGGCTCCAGGCGGGAATCAAATCCGGTGCAGACTATTCTGCAGACGATTGGGGCCGTTTCTGGTTGGATAAGTTCAATGTGGATTTTGATATTATCGCTGTTACAATGGATCCTTCCGATTGGGATGAGCGTTTGCGCATCTGGATTAACTCCGGCGATATGCCCGATGTTGCTAATGCTCAGTTTGAATTTGGTGAGTTAGAAAACTATGCTAATCAAGAGGCCATTTACCGTCTGCCCGATGACTGGAAAGAGCGGTGGCCTAATGTTGCTAAGACGCAGGAAAACGTCCCTGCTGCCGCTATGGCCGAGGAACAACTCGGCGGTACTTACTTTCTGTATCGCCCGGTTTTCTCTCTGAATCGTCCTAGTGAACGTCTTAGCTATCACGCCCTGATCTATTTGCGCAAAGATTGGATGGAAGCTTGCGGTCTGGAACTGAAAGATACCTATACTCCGGACGAACTCGAAGAAATTGCCAAAACATTCCTGGAAAAAGATCCTGGCAATGTAGGCGATAATCTGGTAGGTATGAGTATTCGGCCCTATGATATGGTAAAGCTGTATCCCACAACCACATTCTCCGAAGCATGCAATATCGGAGATGGTTACTACAAGGATGAAAACGGCCAGTTCCAGTGGGCACCTGCTGACACTCGCACATTGGATGCATTGAAAAAGTATCAGGATCTTTACCAGGAAGGTATTCTCGATTCTGAGTTCTATAGCTATACACGTTATCAGGGTGCTCAGAAATTTTACGTTCAGGGAACATCCGGTCTGACCCTGGAAGACGGTCACGCAATCATGATTACCTATATCCGAAATGGTCTTGCTGAGCAGGGGCTGGATCCGGACAAAGTACTCCACCTCGCACAGCTCGTGGGCGATGATGGTATGTATCATTATCGTGAAGACTCCAACTATTGGGGACAAGTTATGTTCAGCCCGACAATCAGCCAGGAAAAGTTCGAACGCGCAATGGATATTCTGGACTACACCTGCACAGAGGAAGGACAGAACTTCATGAATATGGGCTTTGAAGGAATCGATTGGAAGCTCGATGAAAATGGAAATTATGTTTCTCTGCTTGATCCTTCCATCCAGGGAAGTGCGACAAGTGTGCTTGGCGGTAAGTACCCTTCTAAGGAATCCTCTTTTGGCGGGTTGATTTTACCAGATGACTTTAGTCTGGTAAGCCCTAACTACAGTCATGAAATTCAGGATACCGTACGTGGTTTCTACAAACTTCGCGAAGAATTAAGTGACACAACAACGCTTCTGCCTAGAGAATACGAATATGAGTTTTTGAGTTCACGCGAAAAATCGCAGGCAACAATGGATTTGGGCGATGAGTATGCAAAACTTATCCTCAAGGACGGGGAGCTTGAAGACAACTGGAACACCTGGGTTGAAGAAAAGATGGCCGTTGTGCAGCCAGTTTTGGACCAACTTAACAAATAAATAAGTGCCGACCTCAGCTCATTTTCAGAGTTACCAACGTTAAAGCAAAAGACCAGAGTTGTAAAGCCTTTCGGCTAAATAGCTCTGGTCTTTTTGTTGGAGCTTGTGCAACAGCCCCTTTCAGCTTGTATTTGACCACTTTGCCGACCATCATGCTTTACTCCTCCTTGGATGCCATTATACTATGTTGACACAGTAGGGTGAAATAAGAAGCAAATTGCGGAGTACATCAAGCATCAGCTTGACGAAGATCAGATAGCGGATCAAATGAGCCTGAAAGAGTTTATTGACCCGTTTACGGGTAGCAAGAATACCAAGGCATAAGTAAAACGCCCCTTAAGGGGCCTGCCACGAGTCGGCAATGCAGTTGGCCGAACCGTTCGAGGCCCCTTGAGGGGCGTTGTCTGTAATATGCCCTTCTAGGGCTTCCTCAAGCCCCCGGCTTAGCCGGGGGTTCTCAACGGCAGCAGCGTCCGGGCAGCGCAGGGAGAAAAGCACGGCTTTCAAGGGCGCTGACAAAAGAATGGCAAACGGGCTTTTCGCGCTCGAACCAGCAAATATGCGTCTTTTGGATACACCCTGGACAGTTTGCTCCGCACAAGCCTGCGTCCAAAGCTTTTTTGTTTTTCATAGGGCAATACCGCATAATTCTAAGTGCCGA
>ENA-OOUZ01000545-OOUZ01000545.1-human-gut-metagenome-genome-assembly--contig:-NODE-545-length-18098-cov-2.865266_pt1 | contig 18098 bp, 14 predicted proteins | sample MGYA00241546_ERZ501274 | MGnify/ENA primary metagenome ERZ501274 (study PRJEB25962, sample SAMEA2042363) | human gut metagenome | biome: human gut; feature: human-associated habitat; material: faeces...
GAGGCTTTTTGGCAAAAGCATAATGGATTTTTATGCGAGAAACCAATACTTCCTTATGAACACTCAGCCAAATTTTTAATATTGTGAAAGTCTGAAAAGCGTTCCGAGAGAGTGCTTGAAAAATGCCTTATAGCTCTCGCAGAAAATATTTTTTTGCGGTATTCCGTCAACAAGCGGCTCGCAATATCTCTTACAGCCGTTGCGGCAAATGGGGAAAAATTCGCACTTTTTACATTCTTCCGGCTTCTCCCTTGAAAGCTCGACGAAGCCCGTTTCCTCACGCCGTCTGTCGAAATCCTCAAAGGTGTTTTCGTTGACATTTCCGAGCTTTAATTCGTCAAGCACATAGAAATCGCACGGGTACACTCCGCCGTCCGCCTCGACAACATATTGGAACGAGCAAACTCCCGAAAAGCCGCAACTCTCGGGCGGCTGACCTCGAAGCAGCATAACATAGTTTTCAAACTGCCTTATGCTCACGGGGTCATTTGCCCTGATATCCCTTACCCACAAATCAAAAATCGTGTTCAAGAAATTTCCGTATCTTTCGGGCGTAAGGGTAAAATCAAGCCTTTCGTTCGGCAAATCAATCGGATTGAGGCAGGGAATAAACTGCAAATATTTATATCCACGCTTCTTATACTCATTGTAAACAGCCTGCGGATAGCGTGCAAGCGCATTTGTAACGACAGTCAGGATATTAAAATCCACCTTGTGCTTTTCGAGTGTTTTCGCCGCCTCGGTAATACGGTTAAACGTGCCCTTCCCCGAAGCGTCAACCCTGTGTAAATCGTGAAGCTCTTTATTTCCGTCAAGCGACAAGCCGACCAAAAAATCATTTTTCTTGAAAAATTCCGCCCACGTCTCGTCAAGCGAATAGCCGTTTGTCTGTATGGCGTAATGAATTTTCAGCGAATTTTCATTATTTTCATTCACACAGCCGACAAAGAATTTGTAAAAATCAAGACCGATAAGCGTAGGCTCGCCGCCTTGAAACATAAAGGTAATTTCTCTTTCGGCAAACGACAAAGCCTTTTTAATTAAATTCTCCGCCGTGTTTTCACTCATAAAGCCGAGCTTTTCGCAATGCTTCTGCGCAATATCCTCATAGAAGCAATATTTACAGCGCATATTGCAGTTGTCCGACGACGGCTTAATAAGCAAGCATATATTTTTCATATAATCACCGAGTAAATTTTATCACATATCCGCAATTATTTCCACCGTAAAAACCGATTGTTGTTGAAACTTCCCCCAACTTATGTTATCATTGATATATAAGCGAGGTGTCTCAAATGCAGCTTCAAGAATCAGGACAGATGTATCTTGAAACGATACTAATTCTTTCAAAAAAGAGCAACAGCGTGCGCTCAATAGATATAAGCGAATATATGTCTTTTTCAAAGCCGAGCGTCAGCAGAGCCGTTAATTTACTCAAAGACGGCGGATATATTCTCATTTCAAAAGAAGGATATATAACCCTTACGGCTTTAGGGCGTGAAATTGCGGAAAAGATATATGAACGTCATACAATCCTCACAAAATGCCTTATTGCCCTCGGCGTCAGCGAGGAAACGGCTGCCGAGGACGCTTGTAAAATCGAGCACGATATATCAGATGAAACCTTTTCGGCAATAAAACGCCACGTCATTAAAAATTCAATTACAAAAATTTAATTACACAAATATAAAAAACCTCTCATCAGAGAGGTTTTTTTGCGCTTTATTATATCAATATGCCGTCGCAATGGTCGATTTCGTGCTGAATTATCTGTGCGGTAAAGCCCGTAAAGGTCTTGATGCGTGTTTGAAAATCAGACGTCTGCCATTTTACCTTGACCGACCTGTATCTTTTGCATTTTCTCGGTCCGCCGAGCAAAGAAAGACAGCCCTCTTCAGTTTCATAAGGCTCTGACCTCTTCAATATTTCGGGATTGAGCATCGTCATATACTCTCCGCCGTTGTCAAACACGATAATTCGCTTACGCACACCAATCATATTTGCCGCCATACCTACGCATGAGTCCTTATGCGCCGATAATGTGTCCGCCAAATCCTGCGCCGTCTGCAAATCGTCCTTTGCCGCCGTTTCCGATTTCATAGCCAACAAAATCGGGTCGTGAACTAACTCTTTTACCATAATTACCCCTTACGGCAAGCAATGACCTGCCGCCCTGTAAATTTCGTACCATTCCGAGCGTGTCAGGGTTACATCCGCCGCCTTGCAAATCTGCGAAAGCCTGTCGGGATTCATTGTGCCTGCAATCAGCTGCATATTCGCAGGGTGTCTTAATATCCACGCCGCCGCAACGCCCGTTTTCGTCAAGCCGTATTTTTCGCCTATCTCGGCAAGCTTTGCATTCAATTCGGGATAATCGTCATTGTCGATAAATGAGCCCTTGAAAAATCCCTGCTGGAACGGCGACCATGTCTGAATTGTCATCTTTTTGATACGGCTGTATTCCAAAATTCCGCCGTCGTGCATTTGAGACTCCTCATTTTTCATATTCACGTTCATGCCCGAGGTTACCATTCCTGCCTCTGTTATCGAAAACTGAAGCTGATTTATGCAAAGCGGTCTTTTAACAGCGGTTTTAAGCAGCTCGATTTGCATAAGATTATGGTTTGAAACGCCGAAATCACGCACCTTGCCCGAGCTTCTCAGGATATAAAATGCCTCTGCAACCTCTTCGGGCTCCATCAGTGTATCGGGACGGTGAAGCAGCAAAAAGTCCACATGATCAACGCCGAGACGTTCAAGACTGCCCTCAACCGAGGATATGATATGCTCCTTTGAAAAATCGTACTGACCGTCGTGAATTGCGCATTTTGTCTGTATAAAAATCTTGTCACGAACGCTCGGATTGCGTTTGAGATAAGCACCGAACAGTCTTTCCGACTCGCCCTTGCCGTATATATCGGCGTGGTCGAAAAAGTTTACGCCGTTTTCCAAAGCACAGCCTATAATGCTGTCGATTTGCTTCTCGTCAAGGCTCGCCATTCTCATACAACCGAGAGCTACCGCCGAAGCGTTTGCCCTACTTCCGATTTCTAACATTTTCATATCGTAGCCTCCTAAAAAGTTGTTACTTTTTGATTATAGCACACTATTATTTGCACTTCAATACAAAGAAAAATCCCGTACCTCTTGCGAGATACGGGGTTTAGCTTATAAGTTATGCTTTACGCTTTAATTCGTAAATCCGAATTACATCTCAGCGATTGCAGCCTGAGCAGCAGCAAGACGAGCGATCGGAACACGGAACGGTGAGCATGAAACATAGTCAAGACCGATCTTGTGGCAGAACTCAACTGATGACGGGTCGCCGCCGTGCTCGCCGCAGATACCGCAGTGGAGTGACGGACGAACAGCCTTACCGTTCTTAACTGCCATTTCCATAAGCTGACCAACACCTGTCTGGTCGAGCTTAGCGAAGGGATCGTTCTCGAAAATCTTGTTGTCATAGTAAGCGTTGAGGAACTTACCTGCATCGTCACGGCTGAAGCCGTAAGTCATCTGAGTAAGGTCGTTTGTGCCGAAGCAGAAGAACTCAGCTTCCTTAGCAATGTCGCCTGCTGTGAGAGCAGCTCTCGGAATCTCAATCATAGTACCAACTTCGTACTTCATTGAAGAGCCTGCAGCAGCAATTTCAGCGTCAGCGGTAGCAACAATTATATCCTTAACGAACTTGAGCTCCTTAGCGTCGCATGAAAGCGGAATCATAATCTCGGGGCTTACTGTCCAATCGGGATGAGCCTTCTGAACGTTGATAGCAGCACGGATAACAGCTCTTGTCTGCATCTTTGCAATTTCAGGATAAGTAACTGCAAGACGAAGACCACGGTGACCCATCATCGGGTTGAACTCGTGAAGAGAAGCAATGATAGCCTTAATCTGCTCAACTGTCTTGCCCTGTGCGTCAGCAAGCTTCTTGATGTCCTCTTCCTCTGTGGGAACGAACTCATGGAGAGGCGGATCAAGGAAACGGATTGTTACGGGGCAGCCTTCAAGAGCTTCATAGAGCTTCTCGAAGTCTGACTGCTGATAAGGAAGAATCTTCTCAAGAGCAGCTTCTCTCTCCTCAACTGTATCCGAGCAAATCATCTCACGGAAAGCAGCGATTCTGTCAGCCTCAAAGAACATATGCTCTGTACGGCAAAGACCGATACCTTCAGCTCCGAGCTCTCTTGCCTTCTTAGCGTCAGCCGGAGTATCAGCATTTGTACGAACCTTGAGCTTTCTGTACTTGTCAGCCCAAGACATAATTCTGCCGAACTCACCTGCGATCTGAGCGTCAACAGTCGGGATAACGCCGTCATAGATGTTACCTGTTGAGCCGTCGATTGAAATATAATCTCCCTCGTGGAACTCTTTACCGCCGAGAGTGAACTTCTTGTTTTCTTCATCCATAACGATATCGCCGCAGCCTGATACGCAGCAAGTACCCATACCACGAGCAACAACTGCTGCGTGAGAGGTCATACCGCCACGAACTGTAAGGATACCCTGAGCAGCCTTCATACCTGTAATGTCTTCGGGAGAAGTCTCAAGACGAACAAGAACAACCTTCTCGCCCTTTGCATTCCAAGTCTCTGCGTCGTCGGCTGTGAATACAACCTTACCGCAAGCAGCACCGGGAGATGCGCCGAGACCCTTACCCATAGGAGTAGCAGCCTTCAAAGCAGCAGCGTCGAACTGCGGGTGAAGAAGTGTGTCAAGGTTACGGGGATCGATCATTGCAACAGCCTCAGCCTCTGTCTTGTGTCCCTCGTCAACGAGGTCGCAAGCGATCTTGAGAGCAGCCTGTGCAGTTCTCTTACCGTTACGGCACTGGAGCATATAGAGCTTCTTGTTTTCAACAGTGAACTCCATGTCCTGCATATCTCTGTAGTGGTTTTCGAGTGTCTGACAAACATTCTGGAACTGCTCGAAAGCTTCCGGGAACTCTTCAGCCATCTTAGCAATTGGCATAGGAGTACGAACACCTGCAACTACGTCTTCGCCCTGTGCGTTGATGAGGAACTCACCCATGAGCTTCTTCTCACCTGTAGCAGGATCTCTTGTAAATGCAACACCTGTACCGCAATCGTCACCCATGTTACCGAATGCCATTGACTGTACGTTAACGGCAGTACCCCATGAATAAGGGATATCGTTGTCACGACGGTAAACGTTTGCACGAGGGTTGTCCCATGAACGGAATACAGCCTTAACTGCGCCCATGAGCTGTTCCTTAGGATCGTCAGGGAAGTCCTGACCGATTTTTTCTTTGTATTCAGTCTTAAACTGGCCTGCAAGCTCCTTAAGATCGTCAGCTGTAAGCTCTACATCATAAGTAACGCCTCTCTCAGCCTTCATCTTGTCGATGAGCTCTTCAAAATATTTCTTACCTACTTCCATAACTACATCGGAATACATCTGAATGAATCTTCTGTAGCAGTCCCAAGCCCAACGAGGGTTGTTTGACTTCTTAGCGATAACTTCAACAACATCTTCGTTAAGACCGAGGTTAAGGATTGTATCCATCATACCCGGCATTGAAGCACGAGCACCTGAACGAACTGAAACGAGGAGGGGGTTCTCCTTGTCGCCGAACTTCTTGCCTGTGATCTCTTCCATCTTCTCGATGTACTCGTTGATCTGAGCCTGAATTTCAGCGTTGATTTCTCTGCCGTCCTCATAATACTGAGTACAAGCTTCTGTTGTAATTGTGAAGCCCTGTGGTACAGGAAGTCCAAGACCTGTCATTTCTGCAAGGTTGGCACCCTTACCGCCGAGGAGCTCACGCATGTTAGCATTACCTTCTGTAAAAAGGTAAACCCATTTGTTTGCCATAACTGGTAATCCTCCTAAAAATAAATTAAGATATACGGCTGTGGCAGACTTACCCCTTGGTAAAACCTGCCTGCTTGTATAAGCCTATCGAATATTATAACAAACTTTGGTCAAAATAGCTATATTTTTTCAAACTTTTTTCTTATAAAAAACGAGTTTTATTTTCGACAATATTGTATAAATCGTTTAAAATGCCTTTTTTTGCCCGATTTTTGTAATTTTCTCTTGAAATTTGTGATTTTTGTGAGATAATATTATGGTATGAACGAGTGCCTTGTGACAGGACTGTCTGCATCTTTGTTGTTTTGTCACAGATAAAAGGAGAAAAAATGAAGAATTGTGCCGTTATCCTCGCAGGCGGCGAGGGCAAAAGAATGAAATCCGACAAACCGAAAACATTGTCGGAGGTGCTCGGCAGACCGATGCTCTGCTGGGTTATGTCGGCTTTAAGGAAAGCCGGTATTGACGACATCTGTGTTGTCAAGGGCTTTAAAAAAGAGTGTGTCGAAGAGTATCTTTCAACCCTCGATTTTTCCGTTGAAAGCGTGTTTCAGGCTGAAAGACTCGGAACAGGTCACGCTGTGATGATGGCAAAGGATTTCCTTAAAAAGCACAGCGGCAATGTTGTTATTCTCAACGGTGACGCTCCGTTTATGGACAGCAAGACTATTGAGGATTCCCTGAAGGCTCATATTGAGAACGATTGTGCTGCAACGGTTATTTCCGCAAAGGTTGACGATCCGACAGGTTACGGCAGAATTGTCCGTGACGAAAACGGAAATCTGCGTGCAATTGTTGAGCAGAAAGACGCCGATGAGGAAACTCTCAAAATAAATGAAGTAAACTCGGGCGGATTCTGGTTTGACTGTCAGCTTCTTCTTTCGGTTCTCGACAGAATCAAGTCGGATAACAGTGCAAAGGAATATTATCTTCCCGACGCAATCAAGCTTTTGCTTGAGGACGGAAGAAAGGTCGGAGCATTCACGGCTCAGTGCAGTGATACGGTTCTGGGTGCAAATGATCCGGCTCAGCTTGAACAGCTTAACGAAATTGCAAGGGCAAAGGGTTACAGCTGTTAATTGCTCGGTTAATCATTGGTAAACATATACTACACACATTAAAATTCAAAGGAGTTATTGCAATGAATTTTCACGGTAAGGACATTAAAATTTTCACCGGCAGTTCAAATGTTGATGTAGCTCAGGGAATTGCAGGCTGTCTCGGTCTGCCGCTTGGTAAGAGTGACTGTACACAGTTCTCAGACGGCGAAATCTCTGTTTCTCTTCACGAATCTGTTCGTGGCAGCGACTGCTTTATTGTTCAGTCAACCTGTGCTCCCGTCAACGACAATCTTATGGAAATGCTCATAATGATTGATGCCATGAAGCGTGCATCTGCTGCAAGAATCACAGTTGTTATGCCATACTTCGGCTATGCAAGACAGGACAGAAAAGCTAAGGCAAGAGATCCGATCTCGGCTAAGCTTTGTGCAGACATCATCACCTGTGCAGGTGCTGACCGTGTGCTTACAATGGATCTTCACGCAAATCAGATTCAGGGCTTCTTCAACATTCCTGTTGACCACCTTCAGGGCGCATCACTTCTCGCAAACCATATGAGAGAGAAAATCGGCGGCAACAATGATGATTATATCGTTGTTTCTCCCGACCTCGGTTCTGTAACCCGTTCAAGAAACTTCGCTTCAAAAATCGGCACAGGTCTTGCTATTATCGACAAGAGAAGACCAAAGGCTAATGTTTGTGAAGTTATGAACATCATCGGTGACGCTAGGGGTAAGAAAGTTATCCTCGTTGACGATATGATCGACACAGCAGGTACTCTCTGCAATGCCGCTAACGCTATTGTTGAAAAGGGCGGTGCAACAGAAGTTTACGCTTGCGCTACTCACGCAGTTCTTTCAGGTCCTGCAATCGAGAGAATTCAGAACAGTGCCATCAAGGAAGTTGTTCTTCTTGACACAATTCCTGTTCCGAAGGAAAAGATGATTGACAAGTTCACAATTCTTCCTGTTGCTCCTACATTTGCAGAGGCTATCGCTAGAATCTACAACGACAAGCCGTTCACAGCTGCTTTCGGTTGATAAGCGAACAAAATTTAATTATGTAATTAAACAGGCGGGTTTTAACTAACCCGCCATTTCGCTGTTTTACTGCAAATTTTTCAGGAATAAAACGGTACAATATGTGAGGGTGATTTAATTTTGTTTGGTATAGTTTACGGCTCCGATTCAGATAACAAAATAATGAACCGCTTTGTCGATGAGTACGAATTGTGGTGCAATGAGGGCAAAAATCCGGATATTGCGTCAATCGACCTTGACTTTGCGCTTGACCTACAGAAGAAAAGACTTGACGAAAAGGGTGTAAAGATTCAGACCGCTTTTACCGATAAGGAAACGGTGAAGAATGAAGTCCCCATAAATGCTTGTACTGCCTACGATATGGGCGAATGTAAGAGTAACATTGCGTCAAAGACATATGAGGTTACGGAGAAATACTTTAAAGACGGAAAGAAAAAGAAAAAAATCAAGGACAGATTTTTCTTTTACACAATGATTACAAGGCTTGAAAACCAAAATTCCGAGGTTGCGTGTTCGTGTCCAAACTGCGGTGCGGTAAGCAGTGTAAGAGAGCTTCTCAACGGTTGTAAAAACTGCAAAACTCGCTTTATTATGGACGATTTGTTCCCGAAGGTTACAAACTTCTACTTTGTAAAAACCTATTCGCTTGCGAACAAGTCAACGAAAAAAGTGCTTGCTCCGTACCTTCTCGGCGGAATTGTCGCCGTTGCGGCATTTACGGTATGGGTGGTTGTAAAGGACGGAACTTTTGATCCCGCAACCGCAAATATGGTCTATGAAATCGGCGTAAGAGCAATCCCCGTACTGCTCGGCGGACTTTTGGCGGGGTACCTTGCATGGGCATTAAAAACGCTTTTTGGACTTTTTGTCGGTGCGGCAAAGAGCATTCCTATGATAGGTCCGCACCTCAATTGTCAGAAAAGACTTCCGTGGCTTATGAAAGAGGTTAATCCCAACTTCTCATATGAATACTTTATCGGCAAGGTGCTTGCTTTGCTCAAGATTATGATTTTCAGCGATGATTACACAAACCTCGCAGTCTATGAGGGCAATCCGATGAAAAATCCTTTCGGAGATATTGTTGACATCAAGTACAGAGGAGTGTCAAAGCTTAATTCGTTCAATGTCACAAACGGATGTTGCTATGTTGATATGACCGTTTACGCAACGACCGTGAAAAACAAAAATTCTTCATTTAGGGTTAAAAACGAAAAGTTCAGACTTACCGTTTGCAGAAGTGTGAACGCCATGGATGACGGAGTTTTCACAATGAAAAAAGTAACCTGTAAAAGCTGCGGCGCAAGCTTTGATGCAACAAGAGAACGCAACTGCCCGTATTGCGGAAATCCTTATCATCTCGGCAACGATGACTGGGTTGTTGTAAGCTTCGGAAAAGGTTAATTTAAATTTCAGAATACATATTAATATAAAGAGGAAAACTGATATGTTCGGAAAAAACAAATCAACGGGTTCAATCGAGTACATTGTAGTGGGACTCGGCAACCCCGACAGAAAATACGAAAACACTCGTCACAACGCAGGCTGGCTTGCAATTGACCGCATTGCCGACAAGCTCGGTTGTGATGTGAACAAGATAAAATACAAAAGCTTTATCGGCACTTGCACTGTAAACGGCGCAAAAGTTATGCTGATGAAACCCACAACATATATGAACAACAGCGGTCAGGCAGTTGTTGAGGCGATGAACTTCTACAAAATCCCACCCGAAAATGTCATTGTAATTTTTGACGATATCTCGCTTGGTGTCGGAAAAATGCGTATCCGTTCAAAGGGCAGTGACGGCGGTCAAAGGGGAATGCGCAGTATCATCTATCTCAGCGGAAGCGATAAATTCCCCCGCATCAAGGTTGGCATAGGCGCAAAGCCAAATCCCGACTGGGACCTTGCCGACTGGGTGCTTTCAAAGTTCACTCCCGATGAAATGAAAAAGCTTGATGAAATTTTTGACAATGCCGAAAAAGCAATCGAGCTGATTATTGACGGCAAAACCGACCGTGCTATGAATTTGTTCAACTGAAAAGGGACAAAGAAATGAATAATCTCAACTTTCTTGTTGATGTCCTCAAAGAGTCACCCGTTTTCAAAACGCTTGAAAAGAATGTCAAGCCGGGCAGAACGGTCTGTGCTTCGGGACTTTCAACAATTAACAAATCAAATATCATCTATGCGCTGTGTCGCCTCAAGGGTGTCACGGCATTTTGTCTTGCCTCCGATGAAAAAGAGGCGCAAACTTTGTGCAACGACCTTTCGTGCATGGGACTTCGTGCCTATGTTTATCCCGTGCGTGACTTCAACTTTCTCGACTTTCAGAGCCGTTCGCACGAGTACGAGCACGCAAGACTTAAAGTTTTGCTCAAGCTTATCAATCATGAATGCGATGTTGCAATTGCGTGTGTTGATGCTGCGGCACAGCTTACCGTTCCGAAAAATGTGCTTGAACAGTCGGTTATTGAATTTGAAGAGGGCAGGGAGCTTTCGCTTGAAAAGGCGACAAAGGCACTTACTCTGCTCGGCTACGAACGCTTTGATGCGGTAGAGGGCAGCGGTCAGTTTTCGCTGAGAGGCGGTATTCTCGACTTCTTTATGCCCGACAGCGACTATCCCGTGAGATGTGAATTTTGGGGCGATGAAATTACCGACCTCAGCTATTTTGACATTGAAACACAGAGAAGATTTAAAAAGGCTGACAAAATTACGCTTTCGCCATCAACCGAAATCGTAATTGAGGACAGAGCCGCCCTTGCAGATAAAATTGAACACAAGGCAAAGCTTCTCCGTTCCAAGAACAGCGCCAAAGCCAAGGAAAAACTTTTTTCAGAGGCAGAGCTTATCCGCAGCGGTGCAATGATTGCCAATGCGGACAAATTTATCAATCAGATTTACGATAAACCCGAGTCGCTTTTTGATTATCTCGACAGAAATACCCTCGTTTTTGCGTCCGAATTTACTGCAATTCAGGAACGGGGAAAGTCAATGGACTTTATCAGCAATGAAACCCTTATGCAAGGCTTTGAGGACGGAACTCTTTGCAGAGGTTTTGACCGCTTTGCGCTCACATTCAACGAATGTACCGAGTTTTTGCAAAGTCACGGAACAATCGTGCTTGAAAACTTTGTTCACGGAAGTATGCCTATCAAGCTGTCGGAAATCATCAGCTTTTCAACAAAACAGCTCTCGGCATGGGGCGGTTCGTATAAACAGCTAAAAGAAGATGTTGACGGACTTTTTACCCCCGAAAGCAAGGGCGTTATATTTGCAGGAACAGAAAGAGCCGCCAAAAATCTTTGTGACACCTTTAACGCAGACGGCATAAACGCTGTTTACAGCGAGGGTGCGGATAAGATTTCAAAGGGCGAATTGCTTGTCATGCAGGGTGCATTGAGTGCGGGCTTTGAGTATCCGTCACAAAAGTTTTTTGCAATAACCTACAGTCAGGTTTCGTACCGTCCCGAAAAGTCCAAAAAGAAGAAGAAAAAGACGGGACAGGAAATTTACAGCCTTTCCGAGCTTGCCCCAGGTGATTATGTTGTACACAATGTTCACGGTATCGGTGTGTTCGGCGGTATAAGAAAAATTGATACTCACGGAGTTATAAAGGACTATATCAAGATTGACTACGCAAAGGGCGATGTGCTTTATGTGCCTGTCACACAGCTTGATATGGTTGCAAAATATATAGGTCCGAAAGAGGATTCAAGGGTTAAGCTAAACCGACTCGGTTCGGGCGACTGGCAAAAGGCAAAGGCAAGGGTTAAAACCTCTGTCAAGGACATTGCCAAGGAGCTTATTGAGCTTTACTCACAGCGTATGAAAGCCAAGGGCTATGCCTTTTCGGCTGATAACGAGTGGCAGAGAGATTTTGAACTCAGCTTTGAATATGACGAAACTCCCGACCAGTTGCGTTGTTGTGAGGAAATCAAGCATGATATGATGCGTTCGTCGCCGATGGACAGACTTCTCTGCGGTGATGTCGGATTCGGCAAAACAGAGGTTGCACTCCGTGCCGCTTTTAAGTGTATTGCAGATTCAAAGCAATGCGCATTGCTCTGCCCCACAACAATCCTCGCATGGCAGCATTATCAGACGGTAATCAAGCGTTTTGAGGGCTATCCCGTTCGTGTGGAACTGCTTTCAAGATTCCGTACCGCAAAACAGCAGAAAGAAATTCTCCAAAAGCTAAAGCGAGGAGAAATTGATATGATTGTCGGAACTCACAGACTTGTGCAGAAGGATGTTGAATTTCGTGACCTCGGACTTGCAATCATAGATGAGGAACAGCGTTTCGGTGTTGCTCAAAAGGAGAGGTTCAAGGAACTGTGCAAAAATGTCGATGTGCTTACGCTCTCGGCTACTCCTATTCCGAGAACCCTCAATATGGCGATGAGTGGTCTGCGTGATATGAGCGTTATCGAAGAAGCTCCGACAAACCGTCAGCCTGTTCAGACCTATGTGCTTGAACACGATGATGCGGTTATCAACGAGGCAATCCGCCGTGAGCTCCGTCGTGGCGGTCAGGTGTTCTATCTTCACAACAATGTTGAAACAATTTCTTCATGTGCCGCAAAAATTCAGGAGGCTGTTCCCGAGGCAAAAATCGCAATCGGTCACGGCAAAATGAAAGAGGGCGAACTCAGCGAAGTTTGGCGACAGATGCTTGAACAAGAGATTGATGTGCTTGTCTGCACGACAATTATCGAAACGGGTGTCGATTTGCCGAATGCCAACACCCTTATTATAGAAAATGCCGACTGTATGGGACTTTCGCAGTTGCATCAGCTCAGAGGCCGTGTGGGCAGAAGTTCACGAAGGGCATATGCCTACTTTACCTTCAGACGGAACAAGGTTCTCACGGAGATTCAGCAGAAAAGGCTTGCCGCAATCAGGGAATTTACAGAATTCGGCAGCGGTTTCCGCATTGCAATGCGTGACCTTGAACTGCGAGGTGCGGGCAATATTATGGGCGCACAGCAGCACGGGCATATGGAATCGGTCGGTTACGATATGTACCTCAAGCTTCTTGATGAGGCAGTAAGCGAGGAAAAGGGCGAGCAGAATGTCACAAAAGACCTCGACTGTCTTATTGATATTTCGGTTGACGCTCATATCCCCGAAAGCTATGTTGAAAGTCTTACACTTCGTCTTGATGTTTACCGCAGAATTGCCGATATCCGCAGTAACGAGGACGCAGACGATGTTATTGACGAGCTGCAGGACAGATTCGGCAAGATTCCGAACTCGGTTCTCGGACTTATCGACATTGCCCTTGTGCGTAACAAGGCTTACTCAATGGGTATTTACGAAATCAGACAGAACGGCACAACGCTCATGCTCTTTGTAAACGAACTCAAATCCCCTCAGGTTGCCGACTTGCTCATTGCTTTGGGCGGAAAGGCAAAGCTTGTTGCCGGAGCAAAACCGTGCGTTGCGGTTGAGTGCAAAAACAGTTCCGCTCCGCTTGAAATCCTCACCAAAATTTTCGGTGTGCAGTAATTTTACGGCATGAAACCGTAATTTGTTAAGAAAAAACCTCCCGAAACTACAAAAATGCTGTTTTTCGGTGGAAATTCTCAACAAAATTTTATAAAAATGTAGACAATGACGATTTTTTTGTGTATAATCGTAAGGTACATTATCCTGTGAAAGTGTGTTTGCAGGACACTTTGCATTTAATTTTTCAGAAGGACGGTAAAAAACTATGAAGCCTAATATCAAGGTTGGTTCATTTTTACTTGCAATTGTTATGATGTTCTCAGTTTTTGCAATTGCAGGTTGTACACCCACAACTCTTAACAAAGAATGGTCGTATAAGACAAGCGACAACGAGCTTGCCATCGGCGTTTATATCTACTCACTCAATGCAGCTTACAGTCAGGCTGAGTCATTTGCTAAAAAGCTTGACGATTATGATTCGACATCTGACAAGTGGCTTGATGAAAAAATCAAGGACGATGACGGCAACGAGCAGGTTGCAAGAGAGTGGATTAAAGATCAGGCTAAGAAAATGTGCCTCAGCTACCTCGTAGTTGACGAACAGCTTAAAAAGGAAAATGTAAACATCGGTCAGGCAACTCTTGACTCCGCAACAAGTCAGGCTGAAACATACTGGAATGTCGGCCCGTATGCGTCACAGGGTTATGTAATGCCGATGAAGAAGCAGTATGAAAAGTACGGCGTTTCACTCGACAGCTTTGCATACTGCACAACTCTCTACAACACAAAGTATGAGGCTCTCTTCAAAGCAGTTTACGGCAAGGGCGGTTCAAAGGAAGTTTCCGACACCGACCTTACAAAGTATTTCAAGGAAAACTATACGGACTACTCATATCTTCCCGTGAACCTTTATACATCAACAAAAGATGAGGCAGGTTCATCAAAGAATGTTGCAATGAGCGACAAGGAAATCAAGAAGGTTGAGGATCAGCTTAACGGTTACAAGAATGACCTTAACAAGGGCGGTTCTTTTGATGATGTTATTGCATCATACAAGAAGTCAAGCGGTTCGGGAACAGATTCTTCTGTTTCAAAGGTAGAAGTTCTCGACAAGAGCTCAATCGGTGACGAGCTTAAAAAGGCTATCGGCAAGCTTGAAACAGGCAAGGCTGAAACTCTCAAGGTTGGCAGCGGCGACAGCGCAATCTACTATCTCGTTTATAAGAAAGACGTCAACAAGGATGTTGACAGTTATATCGGCAACGAATCAAACAGAGCCGGTGTACTTGCGTCAATGAAGTCAGACGAATTTTCAAAGTACATTGACAGTCTTGCAGAGAAACTCAAGTATGAAGAAAACACTTCGGTTATTGACAAGTATAAGCCCGAACTCTTCTTCGTTGCGGTTGAGCCTACAACATCGGCGTCAACAACATCGGCATCCGATAAAAGCTCAAAATAATTGATATCGGACATACAACAGACGCATTTTCAGATTATTCTGAAGAAAGGGGCTTTTATGAAAAAACATTCAAAGCTTTGCGCAATTTTTCTGACGGCACTTTTGAGCATTTCTGCTGTGAGCTTTTCCGTATCGGCAGTCGGTGAGGAGGTTGATCCCGGCGGAGATTCAAGCGTTATTGTTGATCCCGTAGAGCCGGAGCCCGAGCCCGAGCCCGAACCGGAACCATCACCGGAACCATCACCGGAGCCTGAGCCACAGCCGCAGCCCGATCCTGTGTATCCGGATTCTTCGGACAGTTCATCATCATATGTAGATCCCGGCTATTCGTCAAGTGATTCGTCATATGACAACAACTATAACTATGACAGTAGCTATGACTACAACAATAACAGTTATGACAATAATTACAGCAGCAGTCAGACTTACTACTACTCTGAGCCGTCATATGTAGGCGGCGGTCAGTCCTATGTTGCTCCGTCAAATACTGCTCCGTCAGCGTCGCTCATCAAGTCTGACGATAACATTGACGAAAAAACTCTTTCAAGCAACGACTGGTCGGATATCGCAAAAAATCTTAAAAATACCGACACATCGAGTTCTGACGGTGATGACTTTAACTTCATCAAGAACAATAACAGCAAGGGTGACAACGGTCATTGGATGTTCTATGTTTCACTCGTTTTACTCTCACTCGGTGTTGCAGGCATTGTGTACTTTGTAATTTCAACTGTTCTCAACAGAAAGAAGAGAGTCACGGTTGGCGGCAGAAGTAACGCTCCAAAGAGCAAATCTGCACAGCCACAGCGTTACAGCAGTAACGATGATTATGCCGATGATTACTCATCTTCAGGCAGAAAGTCCGAAAGACGCAGTAAGTACGATACTGCCGAAATTCAGCTTCCAAAGAACAACCAAAAGGGCGGAAGAAGATACAAGTAATTAGATAACTTTATAAAACAAAAGCAGTTCCAAAATCGGAACTGCTTTTTTGTTTGACTGTGTAATTAAATTTTCGCATGACTTCTGTTTGAATGACAAAATCAGTTTTTGTCATAGGGCTTTTTGTATGCCTCTTTGAACGGTTTTACAGTGCCGTCCTTTTCTTCAACGCTTACATTGTCAAGTGTTGCGTTGAACTGTGTGCGGATTTCACCGAGATAAATTTTGTACAGCTCTTTCTGCTCTTTTTGCTCAGCCTCGGTAAGTCCCTGTTCCTTTTTCTTTTTTGCAAGCTCGTTAATTCTGTCAAGCATCTTTTTATCCATAAGTCAATCCTCCCGACCGTTATTTTGGTTTTGAGAGCAATCTGCTCCAAAGCTATGATATCACACAATCAGCCAAAGTGCAAATTTTCGATTTCTCGGTTGAAAACAAAAATTTTTTGTGCTATCATGCAATTAAAGCCGTTATACGGCAAATTTTTTCGGCGGTGAATTATGGAAAATTTCAGTTTATTACACCCGACAAATTCAAATGCATCCTACAGAACTCTCAACAAAGAGGCGCTGAATGATTTGTCGGTTGATTATATATGTGACGCTCTCACAAAAGAGCAGTATGAACGCAACAGCATAAAGCAGCTGCTGATAAATATTACGGATGACGAGGAAGTTATAAAATATCGTTGCGATGTTTTTGAGGATTTTCTTCGTTTTCCGAAACTTCGTGATGATCTATCCGCACTTCTTGTAAAGCTGAACGATTTGCGTGAAATTGAGCGCTTTCAAAAGGATACCGAGGCATCTTCCTTGTGGCAGCTTGTAAACCGACTTCGTGAAATGGACGGCTATGTCGATTGCATTACAAGAATAAAAAACACGCTTGAAACAATTGAAGTAAAGTCGCAGGGTCTGCTTGAGCTCAAGAAAAATGTTCAGTCAATTTACAATGACAGCGGTTTTCCCGAACTAAAAAAGGATATAATAGATACGCTTGCAAAGGCTCAAAAGCTCAAGAGCATTACCCTCGGTGTGAATCTTGACGATTTGCTCCGCCCAAAGAGTGTGGGTGTAATCTCACTCAATGACAAAGAATTTACCGACAGCGGTATTCTCAAAAGATTTATGAAGTTTACAAACCGTGACAGCGAACTGCATCACGGCAACGATGTTTCGGGATTTTTAAGCTTTCATCCGGCCAATCCGTCAACCTCTCAGTTCGGGCTGGGACAGTTTGTTGTGGGCGCTCAGCAGGATGTAAACCACACTATGAACAGCTCGCTGACCGGCGCAGATCCTATGTCTGACGCACTCAAAAATGTTGTGACCGATATCCTCCGCAGAACCGTAAATGACATAAAATCAATGCTCAACAGATATGTCAATGTCAACGGCTACTCGTTCGTTTCGCTTATGCCCGAAATCATTTTCTATATTCGTTTTGCAGAGCTTTGTGATAAGATGAAAAAGAAAAATCTTCCGCTGTGCAAGGCAGAAGTTTTGCCAAAAGAGGACAGAAACTGCTGCCTTAGAGATGTTTACAACCTCAAACTCGGCATAAAATCGGCAAACGGTGAGAATTTGGATATTGTCACAAACGATATTGATTTTAACGATGACAGGCGAATTTACATTCTGACAGGTCCGAATCGTGGCGGTAAAACCACGATTACTCAGGCGGTCGGACTTGCGTTTCTGCTTGCTCAGAACGGGATATATGTTCCCGCAACGCAGATGAAATTCAGCCCATGCGACAGCATTTTTACGCATTTTCCTGCCGATGAAAACGATACCGTTGACCTCGGCAGACTCGGTGAAGAAAGCAAAAGACTTGCCGAAATTTTCTCCGCGGCAAGCCGTTACAGCCTGCTTTTGCTCAACGAAAGCCTTGCAACAACCAATGTTGCCGAGGGCTTGTACATTGCCCGTGATGTTGTCAAATCAATGCGATATCTCGGCACAAGGGCGATTTTTAATACCCATATGCACGATTTGGCTCGCAATCTTGACGAGGTGAACACAACCGTAAAGGGCGACAGCAAGATTGAAAGTCTGGTAACAGGTGTCGAAAACGGACAGCGTTCGTTCAAGGTTTTCATCGCTCCGCCTCAAGGTGTAAGCTATGCCAAAGACATTGCCGAAAAATACGGTGTAACATTTGACAAAATCAAAAAACAGATTGATCGGCAGCGTGTCGCTGCACCCGGTTCGGGAAGATAGTATGTAATAATAAAAACATATTATGCCCGAGCGGAAGTTTTAATTAAATGTAAAATTGAAAATGGAAAATTGAAAATTGCGGTCGGGC
>ENA-OOUZ01000557-OOUZ01000557.1-human-gut-metagenome-genome-assembly--contig:-NODE-557-length-17774-cov-5.337717_pt1 | contig 17774 bp, 10 predicted proteins | sample MGYA00241546_ERZ501274 | MGnify/ENA primary metagenome ERZ501274 (study PRJEB25962, sample SAMEA2042363) | human gut metagenome | biome: human gut; feature: human-associated habitat; material: faeces...
ACCGCCAATGTCACGGTAATCGTGAGCGACGCCCCTGTTTCCTCCCCTATTCTTTCTAGTTTCGATATCGCTATCGTGCTGAACCAGCCTTCTCTCGAAAAATTCGAACCGAAGGTAAAGCCGGGTGGAATCATCATCTACGACGGCTATGGCATTTCAGAACCACCTACAAGAAAGGATATCAAGGTCTACAGGATTGACGCCATGGATGCAGCGGCAGAAATGAACCTCATCAAGACATTCAACATGATTGTCCTCGGAGGTCTGCTTGCAATCCGTCCGGTAGTCAAGATTGACAGCGTCATCGCTGCTCTCCGCAAGACTCTTCCGGAAAGACACCACAACCTCATTCCTAAGAACGAGGAGTCAATCCGAAAAGGAATGGAGCTGATCAAGGAAGTACAGTAGTTTTACGTTCATATGTTTACGGAGCCCGTCTCTTTCCTGGACATTGTCCTTGAAGAGACGGGCTCCTTTCGCTCGTAAAGCCGAGGACGGCTACACCGTTCTGCCGGACGCGAATTCCAGCATTCAGACGATTTGGTTCCAAGAAAACGTTTTAAGTTGCACCAAATAAGTTATCAGATGTGTTTTGTACCGCAGAAACGTTTTAGATAGAACAAAATAGCAAAACTGATGTGAGTTCGGATAGGAACAGCCTGACCGGAGCCAGTTTGCATTCTGAAATCAGGATACGCCCGTAAGAACAGGACTTTTCCATGAAGAAAAGCAATTGCGGAGACGACTCCGGCATTATTCGACCCTCTTGGCGGCGGCGCTTCCTCGTTATTATCTAAGTTTCAACAACTTAAACATCCGAGAAATGTCAAGAGGTAGCTTCGAAAGAGGGTCGAAATACGGACAATCGGCAAGAGCATTGGAATGGACAAGATACATCCTCACAAATTTCGTCGTACTCTCGCCACTATGGCAATAGATAAAGGAATGCCGATAGAACAAGTCCAATGCATTCTCGGTCATGTCAAAATCGACACGACCCTACACTATGCTAAAGTAAATCAGGCCAATGTGAAAATGTCCCATCGAAAGTATATCGGATAACGGTCAAGTCCATAAAATTCACTACCTTTGTATTGAGGCCATATGTGTGGTTTCAAGCATGAGTTGTTGATATGGATAGAGAGGTTCAATTCCTACTGTACAATATGCCGGAAGACAGCGGCAAAGTGCAGGTGGTCATAAAAGATGAAACAATATGGTGCACCCAAAAAGCTATGGCTCAGCTATTTGGGGTCGGTGTTCCTGCTGTCAGCAAACATCTGAAGAACATATTTGAAGAGGGGGAACTCACGGCAGATTCAGTTATTTCCAAAATGGAAACAACTGCCACTGACGCTAAGACATACGAGACATCGTACTATTCACTTGATGCTATCATAGCCGTTGGTTACCGTGTTTCTTCTCCTAAAGCCACTCGTTTCCGTCAATGGGCAACAACGATTCTCAATGAATATATCCGCAAAGGCTTCGCAATGGACGACGAACGTCTGAAGCAAGGCACGGCGCTATTTGGAAAAGACTATTTCCGTGAATTGCTCGAAAGAGTACGCTCTATCAGAGCAAGTGAACGCCGTATCTGGCAACAGATTACAGACATCTACGCAGAGTGCTGCATTGACTATGACCGCAACGCGAAGACAACACGAGATTTCTATGCAATGGTCCAAAACCGCTTCCACTACGCCATCACTGGTCAGACGGCGGCAGAAATTATCTATACCAAAGCCGACCACACGAAAGAGCATATGGGACTGACGACTTGGAAGAACTCTCCGGACGGACGAGTCTTAAAATCAGATGTAAGCATTGCAAAGAATTACCTTCAAGAAAAGGAAATCCGACAATTGGAGCGCACTGTGGCAGGATATTTCGACTATATCGAAGACCTCATTGAGCGCGAGAACACATTCAATATGGAGCAGTTCGCTGCCAGCATCAATGAGTTCCTGACATTCCGCCGCTACCAGATTCTTCCCGACAAGGGCAAAATTTCTGCGGCACAAGCAAAGAAAAAAGCCGAAGATGAATATGCGTTGTTTGATCCTACGCAACAGATTGATTCAGATTTCGATAAGGAAGTCAGGAAAATGCTGAAAGATGGAGAATAAAGTATGGACATGAAGAAATATAGATTAGGTGAAGTATTCCCAATCATTCCTGGATATGCAGCCTTCGAACGAGTGACAACCCTCAAATTCGCACTAACGTTCAACAAGTTTGACAACTTGCGAAACTTGAGTAAGTAATGTCTTTATAAATCAGCGAGTTTGCAAGTTTGTGTCCAACGAACATATATGCGACAAAACATATTTATATTATGTCGTGGACTTTTGTTACAGGCTGTTTGCTTTACAATACTCCTTAGGTGACGACCCGAATCTTGCTGCAAACTCCTTATAAAAGTATGATTTGCTGTTGAAACCGGATTTATACATAACTTCCTGGACTGTAAGTTGGGTGGTCTTGAGAAGTTTGGACGCGTGATCCAAACGTACCATGCGAATATACTCTCCAGGCGTTTTCCCCGTAAGTTCCTTCAACTTCTCGTAAAGCGAAGTTTTACCCATGCCTATAAAATCAGAGATTGAAGTCGGATTGAGAGCCTCATCATCAATGTTTTTCTCTATGAAGCCTACGATATCCTCCAACAGGCGCTCATCTTCATGGTGAAGAGTCACACCTTCCCTGACAGTGACATCAGAACGCACCGAGTTGAAATACTCCTTCATTATCGTACGCTTATTCAAAAGTTGTTCAATCGTTGCCAAAACATGCCTGGGATTAAACGGCTTGGTTATATAAGCATCTGCGCCATGCTCTACCGCTTCTATACGGTCTTCTATTGACAGTTTTGCAGAAACACTTACAATTGGAAGATGCGCGGCACGCTCATCTGAACGGATCTTGTCTATCAATCCCAATCCATCAAGTTCAGGCATAACGATGTCACATAGAACCAAATCAGGCAAATTCTGCTGGAGGACCCTGATAGCCTCAAGTCCATCATTTGCTGTCAGCACAGTATATTTTGAAGACAGGATATCCAGCAAGAGGTCCCGTATGTTATAATCATCCTCAACAACCAACACTGTAAACTTCTGATGCGTGTACAGTGAAACCGGCAGATTGAGAGTCACGTCTTTAATTGAATCTTCCTCTGGTTGCTTTTCAGGCATAGGGAGTTGCGGTAATACAACCTTAAACTCAACATACTCATTCAATTGGCTTCCAACTGAAATCTTTCCGCCCAGCAGATCTGAAAGCTCCTTTGTAAGATTCAGTCCGATTCCGGTGCTTATGGCATGTTTCTGATTCGTATGCTCAAAAATCCGGAATCGGTTAAAGGCCTCTGCACACTGCTCTTCAGCAAGTCCTTTTCCAGAGTTGCGGACTCGAAATTGAACAGTGCCGTCAGCCTGACGTTCCAGATAAATTTGGATATATCCATTGGCCGGCGTGTATTTGAACGCATTCGATATGAGATTGAAAAAGATTTTTTCCAGCACGTTCCTATCTGTATTGAAAGAATCAATTGCCTCGATCCGTACAGACAATTGAATGTGGTTTTCTCCCGCCAGCAACATGAAATTGTCTATGATTGAGTTGAGCATAGAATTCAAATTGACAGTTTCCGCATGCAAAATTGTATAACCCTTGTCCGCTTTTCGGAACTCCATCAGTTCATTGAGCAATTGCTGCATCCTCTCCGCATTATTCTTTATAAGGAGGACATACTTCTTTGCATAATTATCCAATTCTCCACGTTCAAGCAGTTGCTGAGCCGGTCCATAAATCAGTGTCAAAGGAGTAAAGAATTCATGGGCAATATTTTCAAAGAAGTTAAGCTGTGATTCATGCATTTTCTTCTGTTGTGCCTTTTCAACATGCTCCAGTAAAAGCTGGCGGCTCATCCGGATTCGGTTGCGAATTATGGAATACACGACATACGCAACGAACATCGCCAACAAGAAATACGTAAAGACAGCCCAGCCGCTGAACCACCATGGATGCCTCATGCGAATATTCAGACTGAACATTGATTTACACCATACACGGTCTCCATTCGTATATCTGACATCCAGCCTATATCGACCAGGAGGAAGTCTTGTCAATGATATTGAGGAATTGCTCCCATTACTGATCCAATCATCGGAAATGGAGGAAATGCGATACTCAAATATACAGTTTTCATTGTTGATAAAATCACCCACACAAAAAGAAAGCGAAACATGAGCCTCATCATAATCCAAGCAAAGTACATTCTGTTTAATGCGGTCATAAACATTCAGCTCTGCATTATTTACACGCAAGCCGGAAAGCCTGATTTGTGGACTATAATCACGAAGTGACATTTCTTCAGGATTGAAATAACTGAAGCCGGCCACTCCACCGAAGAAGATATCTTTATCATTATCCCTGAAATATGCGCCATCAGCAAATTCATTGTTTTGCAACCCGTTGAATGATGTGTACTGAACAGAACTCCCGGAGAGTCTGTCAATGCAAATTATGCCGTCGCCTGTACTAATCCACAGATTACCGGCCATATCCTCCACTATGCCATGCACAGCGGAATCCTCCAGATCAGCCTCGCCAGGGAAACTGGAGTATCGTGGTTGTCCTTCCTCAGTCATCAGTCTGTTCAAGCCATAACTGGTACCAACCCAAAGACTGCCGTCTGTACTACGAACCATGGAAAGGACATCCATATTGATCTCTTTTGACAGATCGGAATAATCAGAAATGCTTTCAAATTGCTCTTTTCCCGAATCAAACTTAACTACGCCTCCTCCTCGGGTTCCCAGCCAAAGCAAATCTTGGTTATCACTGCGTACAATCGAATAAATGATATTGCTCCCCAATGCGGAGTATACTCCAGACGCTTTATACTGTCTGACATCATGCACAACATATCCGTCTCCTCGCAAATATTTCAAATTCATGCGTATCAAGCCTCCTCCTGAAGTCCCAGCCCACAAAACAGAATCACCATGACTGAAATTCAGGCTATAGACAGATTTTACCATAATGCTGTCTGTCGGGAAATGCAGTTTTCTCAAGAACTTTTCGCCTCTCAACAAATAGTTGATACCTTTTCCCTCAGTTCCGATAAAGACATCCCCCCGGCTGTTCTTGCGCATACTATAAACGGAGTTGGAAATCAAGCCTTGAGTTGTTGTAATCTCCCCCAACACCTTACATTCCCGCTTATCAAACAGTTTTATGCCTTCGCCCTTTGTCCCGACCAATATGGTTCCATCCTCACTTTTAGAGAAGCATCGGACAGGATAGGCAGTATGAATTGTCCGGAAAGGTGATGCGTATTTGAACAACTTCAGAATACCCCTTCCATCCGTCCCTATCCATAGAATATCTTGAGAGCCGGCATAAAGCGAAAACACCGCAGTTTTAGCGGGAAACGAGTCGATGACATCACTATGCCTTGCTCTCAAATCGTAACGTACAAGCTTGGAATAATTCCTGTCCGTCAAATAAAGAAAACCTCCCCGAGAAGCAATTCTACCGACATTCGGCAATCCCGTTTCGATTCCATAGCGTTCTCCAGTACGCAAGTCCAGCGCTTCGACAAAACTGCCGCAATTGATTACCAGCATATTATCAGTCAATGATATATCTGATACCTTACGCTGCGTTTTCACTGGAGACTCTTCCACTAGCATTGGTAGTCCGCGACCTTCAAGATATACGAAACGATAACACCGGATTTCTCTGGATTCTGTCAGCATATAAATTCGGTCTGTATCATCAATCAGCATTGACAATACCCTTGGTTCACCTCCGACGACAGGAATAAACCCTGATTCCCTTACACCTTGTCGGTACAAAAAGAAACCGTGCTGCTTGGCACAGACAAGTATATCGTTTCCGGAGGTTTTTCCCAAAATGTATGATACCGGACCAGACTTGGCGTTATTATCCCGCCCCGGATAAAAGTTCGAGAATCGCCCTGTCCTTTCGTCCCGGCGACTGACACAATCATTAGTCACTATCCATATTGTGAGAGAGTCCTGTTCAATGATTTGTCGGATAATATTGTTGCCGATACTCCCGGAAAAATTACGTTTGTGGCGATATATCTGAAATTTCCTGCCATCATACACATTCAGCCCGTCCCAAGTTCCTATCCAAAGCCGGTGACGGGAATCCTCACAGAAACAATTGACCGAGCTGTTTGACAGACCGTTTTCATTGGACAATCTCTCAACACTATATTGTTCCCCCGCAAGAGAGGCCAAGCCTGTCAAACAGAGCAGAAAAACAATCAATGAATACTTTAGTGGTTTCATATGGTAAAGTTATAGAGAAGGGTCATGAATTCAAAATTTTGGATAATGCGACGACATAAAGTGAACCAATTTCGGAATAGAGTGAACTTTTTAGAGTGCCCGAAGAACCTTTTTCGATGGCTTAAGTACCTCGATGTATTTGATGATTTTTACTTTTGTGGAACTAATAACAACAGTTATCATGAAATCATTCAATCTCATTTTTCTTTTGATTGCCGCAATCACAATTTCAGATTGCGGATTCGCGGGCAATTCTCGAGCGGGCAGTACCGCGAGTGAAAACAAATTGCCCGAATGGACATTGGGAGGATTCGTGCGTCCCGAAGGAGTGAATCCCATCATCAAGCCAGACACACGAACCAAGTTTCTTTGTCCGATGCATAAAGATTCTGTCGGATGGATGGAAAGCGACACCTTTAATCCTGCCGCAACGGTAAAAGACGGAAAAATATGTGTCCTTTTCAGAGCAGAGGACAACTCCGCCACCGGCATCGGCAAAAGGACTTCCAGAATAGGTCTCGCCGAGAGCACAGATGGAATAAAGATGGAAATACGGAACGAACCGGTTCTTTTTCCGAAAGAGGACTCATTGAAAGATTACGATTGGCCCGGAGGATGCGAGGACCCTCGTATCGCGGTAACAGAAGACGGCACTTATGTCATGCTCTACACGTCATGGAACCGCAAGATCCCGCGTCTTTGCGTGGCAACATCACAGGATCTCGTGAATTGGACCAAACATGGCTTCGCTTTCGAAAAGGCCTATGAAGGAAGATTCCACAACTTGAAGAGCAAATCAGGCTCGATTGTAACGAAACTCGATAACGGCAGACAGGTCATAACCAAAGTAAACGGCAAGTACCTTATGTATTGGGGCGAAAAGATGATTAATATCGCCACTTCGGATGACCTTGTCAACTGGACACCTGAATTAGATGAAAATGGTGAACTGAAAGGGGTAGTATTTCCTAGAAACGGATACTTCGATAGTGCTCTGACGGAATGTGGACCTCCAGCCCTTCTCACCGATAAAGGCATTTTGCTCCTTTATAATGGTAAAAACAGGGTTGACGACAAACGTGACACTCGCTTCCCAGCCGGCACCTACTCGGCAGGACAACTTCTTTTTGATGCCCATAATCCCGGAAAGGTCATCGGTCGTCTGGACGTACCTTTCTTCCGTCCTATGGATAATTTCGAGAAAAGCGGACAGTACAAAGACGGAACCGTATTCATAGAAGGTCTGGTGTTTTTTAAAGGCAAATGGTTCCTTTACTACGGATGCGCAGATTCTCTTGTAGGTGTCGCAATCTTTGATCCGTCCAAGAAAACTTCAGGAGATTCTCTACCTAAAAACACTGAAGCATGAAACTAAAGATTGGATTGCTTCTGCTGTTCTTGTCATTCATGACATGCGGAGCGCAAACGCTTACTGTCGCCAGTTATAATCTGAGGAACGCAAATCCTAAGGATGAAGCCCAAGGAGACGGATGGAAGCAAAGATACCCGGTTATTGCAGATCTCATTCATTTCCACGATTTCGACATCTTCGGAGCTCAGGAAGTACTTCACGACCAGTTGACAGACATGCTGGCTGCTCTTCCCGATTATGATTACATTGGAGTCGGACGTAATGACGGAAAGGAGAAAGGAGAATATTCTCCCATATTCTATAAGAGAGAACGATTCAAATTGCTCGATTCAGGACACTTTTGGCTGGCTGAAGATTCCACAAAGCCGGTGAAAGGTTGGGACGCAGCATACGTCCGCATCTGCACATGGGGCAGATTTATGGATAAAGAAAGCCATAAACGCTTTTGGTTTTTCACTCTTCATACGGATCACAAAGGGGAACAGTCTCAGATAGAAAGTTGCCGTTTGGTGTTGGACAGAATAAAAAAAATGTGTCATGGTGAAAGGGCTGTTCTTACAGGGGATTTCAATGTGGGAGAGACAAGCACCTGCCATTCCATAATATGCGAATCTGGAATCCTAAGTGACGCTTACGACAGTTCTCCCATCAGATTGACAACAACAGGTACTGAAAATTGGTTTGACCCGGACATAAAAACTTTCAGACGGATAGACCATATTTTCATAACACCAGGATTTACACCTCTCCGTTATGGTATTTTGACAGATACCTACCGTGTACCAACAGATGTTCCAGGAAAGTATCGGGCGCATACGCCCTCTGATCATTTCCCCGTCGTCGTTGAGTTGGCCTACTAAATAAAGCAACAAATTCAATTGTCATAAGAACTAATAACATTTTCATAATGAATCACTTAAATAATCATAGGCTATTCAGGCCATTTGTTCTGGCGATACTAGTCCTGGTATCGTTCGCAATGGCAAGAACAGCTTCAGCACAGGACACGAAGTCCGTGCGCTCAATTTCCGGACGGGTAGCAGATGCTTCCGGACAAGGCATACCAGGTGTCGGCATAATTATGAAAGGCACAACCATGGGCGTCATAACAACAGATGACGGTTCGTTTGAATTGCAGAATGTATATGACGGCTCCACAATCGTCGTCTCATGTATGGGCTATGTGGAGCAGGAATTCAAAATCATTTCCACAAAGAGCGTTTACAATGTAGTGCTTTCTGAAGACGAGATGCTACTTGACGACGTTGTAGTTGTCGGCTACGGCACCCAGAAAAAAGAGCATCTTACCGGAGCTATAGCGCAAGTTACGGCCAAAGAACTGGAAAATCGTCCCGTAGCAAACCTTGGACAAGCCCTGCAAGGCATGGTGCCAAACTTGAAGGTTACCGTTTCCAGCGGAAAACCTGGCGCCGGCGCAAGTTTTCAAATACGAGGCACAGGCTCACCAAACGGAGGAAGTCCGCTAATTCTAGTTGATGGCGTGGAAAGCTACCCTGACCGTATCAATACCAACGATATCGAATCCATCTCCGTCCTGAAAGATGCTGCGTCTTCAGCCATATATGGAGCAAAAGCCGCATTCGGAGTCATTCTTATTACCACAAAAAATGGCCGTAAGAACCAGAAAGCCACAATCTCGTATGATGGTTACTTCGCATTCTCCAGCTCTACGACATCTACTGATTATGAAACCAGAGGCTATTACTCTGCCGGAATTGCTGACTTTTTCATGGAATCCGGTCGTGGTGTGCGTTATACCAACTATACAGATGCCGACTATAAGGCATTATGGGAACGCCGTAACGACAAGACAGAAAATCCGGAACGTCCCTGGGTAACGATCGAAAACCGCTTCGGAAGACAAAGCTATGTCTATCTGGCAAATTTCGACTGGTTCAACTATCTCTACAATCTAAGCAGACCTACGACTGATCACAACGTCAGCATTTCGGGAGGAAGCGACAAGATTACCTACCTCATCAGCGGGAGATATTACTCACAAGAAGGAGTTCAGAAACTTGGTGATGACGGATACAAGTCCTTCAATATCCGCTCAAACATTTCCATTGACGTACGCCCTTGGCTTGAAGTCAAGAATACAACGCGCATGTTCAGCGGCCGTTATACCTTTTCAGGTGTGGAAGGCGAATCAACAAACTGGCGACGCCCGGGAATGCACTGTCTTGCCAGTTTCGTTCCGATGAACCCTGACGGGACGTCAGTGGCATATACTTCATTGACATATTCATCAACTCACTTTCCTGCTGACGGATGGGTTGCAATGATGCAGCAAGGAGGCACCGGAGGGCACAACCTCACTCAGGAAATGTCCACAAAATTCGACTTCATATTCAAGATCCATAAGAACCTGAAGGTTCAGGCAGATTTCGGTTACAAGAAAGGATATCTCCGTAACGACTATCGTGAAATGGATGTAAAATACTCCAAATACCCTGGAGAAGTGGATACTATGACAACAAACTACTCCGACTCATACAAGGAAGTCGTCTATGACCAGAATCTTTATACTGCAAACGCATTTGCAAACTACAAGAACGACTGGAACGGACATAATTTGGAGATTACGGCCGGATTCAACTATGAGACACGACGCCATAGGGACCTCAAGGCAAAGCGTGAAGATCTGCTTACAAAAGAATTGTCTGATTTCAATCTCGCAGTCGGTGAAGTATCCGAACTCACTGGAGGTAGAGATGAGCGTGCGACTGCCGGAATCTTCTATAGAGCCGCTTACAACTACAAAGGACGCTATCTATTTGAGGTTGACGGCCGTTATGACGGTTCTTCCAAATTCCCTCGCGGTGACAGGTTCGGTTTCTTCCCATCTTTTTCACTTGGATATAGAATCAGTGAAGAAAAATTCTTCGAACCTCTACGCAATGTTGTTGACAATCTTAAGTTGCGAGCTTCATATGGAACACTCGGAAATCAGGATGTAGGTTCATATGATTATATCCAGAGCATCAACACTCAAAAAGTAATGGGCAACTACACTTTCGACAAGGTGAGCGGTGCTGATTATGCTTATGCAGATAACCCTGTGTCCGGAGCCCTCACATGGGAGAAAGTGATTCACAAGAATGTCGGTCTCGACCTGAGCATGCTCGGTTCCAGATTGAATCTTTCATTTGACGCTTACATCCGCGACGTGAAGGGAATCCTGACCCAAGGCAAATCTTTACCTTCAATTTATGGAGCCGCAGAACCGATGGTCAATGCAAATGACATACGGACAAAAGGCTGGGAACTGACATTCGGATGGAGGGATTCATTCAAAATAGCAGGACGACCTTTCCATTATTCTTTGTCTGCCACCTTGGCCGACTATAAGGCGAAATATACAAAGGTTGACAATCCTTCAGGAATCCTCAGCGATCCGTATGTCGGCAAAGAGGTCGGTGAAATTTGGGGTTACCGTGTAGCCGGTCTCTTCAAAACGACTGCCGAGGCACAAGAATATGCCTCAAAAATAAATCTGACAGAAGTTTGTTATGACTATTTCCGTTCTGATGCCGGTGTGTATGGTAGAGGAATTCAAGCCGGAGACATGAAGTTCCTCGACTTAAACGGGGACAACGTTGTCAATGGCGGGGCAGGCACGCTGGACAATCCTGGTGACAGAGTAAAAATCGGCAACAGCAACCCACGTTACACCTATGGTCTGAACTTGGCTTTTGAATGGTTGGGATTTGACGTTTCCGCATTTTTCCAAGGCGTAGGACATCAGGATTGGTATCCGGCAAATGACAATATCAAATTCTGGGGTCCTTATGTCCGTCCATTTGCATCTTTCATCCCGAGAAATTTCATGTCCGACGTTTGGAGCGAAAACAATACTGATGCTTATTTCCCGCGCGCCAGAGCATACTCGGCCCGCGATTCCAAGCATTCTTTGCGTAACGTCAATGACAGATATATGCAGAACTTGGCATACTGCCGATTGAAGAACCTCACTCTCGGATATAGTCTTCCAGAGCAATGGATTTCAAAGGCGGGCCTTTCCAAGTGCCGCATTTATTTCAGTGGAGAGAATCTGTTCTACTGGACAAAATTGCATAATGACTTTATCGATCCGGAGCAGGCAACTACCAGCAAAGGAAATTCTGATGTCTATCCATGGTACAAAACATTTGCGTTCGGAATCAATTTGACATTCTAAAATTTGGATTATGAAACATACGATTATCAATGTTATATTGTTCCTCGCGGCAATTGCTTGCGTCTCATGCGAGGATATGCTCGATTTCCAGCCAAAAGACCGTCTCTCGCCAGATACCTATTTCAGGACAGAAACGGACTGTGAACTTTGGACGAACAACTACTATACGGTATTTCCTTCTGCCGAAGGTGTCTATAGTGAGCCATTCGACGTGATTGTGCGTGATGTGTTGGCTGACGAGATTTCCGGAGTCAGGAAACCGATGCCTACTGACGGAAACTGGAAATGGACGAAACTGCGTGAGATGAATTTTTTCCTTTCCCGCTCATCACAAATAGAAGAGGAATCAGTCCGTCTCAGATATGAAGGTCTCACGCGCTTCTTCAGGGCATATTTCTACTTTGAGAAAGTCAAACGATATGGGGATGTGCCATGGGTTGACAAACCTCTAAGTTCGGATGACAATGAACTTTACAAAGGACGCGATTCCAGAGAGTTTGTCATGGAGAAAGTCATGGAGGACATAGATTTCGCCATCGCAAATCTGCCTGAGAAACAAGACGTTTATCATGTGACCAGATGGACAGCCCGCGCATTAAAATCCAGAATCGCATTATTTGAAGGCACTTTCAGAAAATACCATGGAATTGACGGATATGAGAAATACCTCCAAGAATGCGTAACTGCATCTGAACCATTCCTTAACGGACCATACACCATATATACGACAGGAAGCACGCCATATCAGGATTTGTTCACTTCTCAGAATGCCATCGGGACAGAGATTATTCTGGCAAGAGCTTACACCTCCGCCATCAGCGGCATGACACACGATGTCAACGGGCATCTCACAGGAGCTACTATGGGCCGTCCTGGTATGACACGAAATGCCGTCAACATGTACCTGATGAGAGATGGTTCGCGCTATACAGACCAGCCCGGTTATGCCACAAAAAATTTTGTAGATGAATGTAAGAACCGCGATTTGCGTATGGCCCAGACAATCCGCACACCGAAATACAAGAGAATCGGCGGAAAGAAAGAACTGGCACCTGACCTGTCCCGTTCCACCACAGGATATCAGCTCATCAAATATCTCACAGAAGAAAAGTATGATGCCAATAAGGCATCTACCAACGATATGCCTCTTTTCCGACTAGCGGAAGTTTTGCTTAATTACGCTGAGGCAAAGGCAGAGTTGGGCACACTCAAACAGGATGATCTCAACAAAACTATCAAACCTTTGCGTTCAAGAGCGGGATTGCCGGAATTGGACATGGAAGAAGCAAATGAGAATCCTGATCCATATCTTGCATCTCCGGAAACCGGATATGCAAACGTAACAGGCGCCAATAAGGGAGTCATATTGGAGATCAGACGTGAACGTACCCTCGAAACACCTATGGAGGGACTCCGCTATTGGGACATCATGCGCTGGAAAGAGGGCAAACGGTTTGAAAAGCCTATTGAAGGTTTATACTTTGCCGGTACCGGAGAATATGATCTTGATGGGAACGGAACAGTCGATGTATACATATACGATTCCGAAACTGCCCCTGGGAACAAGGCTGATGTACTCTACCTCAAATTAGGAACTGATATTGTCTTAAGCGAAAAGACAAGCGGCAATTTGTTGGCACATAGTACAACTCATAGAATATGGAACGAAGAACGTGATTATCTTTACCCGATTCCTACAGATGACAGAGTGCTTACACAGGGTGCGATTTCACAAAACCCGGGCTGGGATGACGGTCTCCCATTTTAGTAAGCATGAAAAAATAAAGTAATCAACAACTCTTGAAAAAATGAAAACATCAAAGATATTGAAAGCGATAGCCATGCTGTTCGGATTAGCAATCGGAGCATCTTCCTGTCATGATCTGAAAGGAGACAATTCGGATTTTGATTTTGGATATGCCGACACTGAAAGCAGCAACAATCCCTATATCGGAGGCTATTCCAGACTTGACAACTCTATACGTTTGGCGACATACAACACTCATCGTTGCGAAGGTCCAATCACCCAAAATCCATCTCACGATATGGCTCATTATGACATGACTGCCAAAGTCATCAGTCTTTTGTCACCAGACGCCATAGCCCTTCAGGAACTGGACGAAAAAACGACATGGCATCCGGTGTCACAGATTCAAGAACTGGCGAAACGTACAGGGATGCACGCGACCTTCGGCCGCGCCATTGACCAGCGTGGCGGACAGTATGGAAATGGCATCCTGTCCAAAGAAGAGCCTGTCTCGACAGATATCATATCTCTGCCAAATCCAGCTCAGACAGAAGCCCGTATAGCCTTAGTTGCTGAATTTGAAGATTTTGTATTCATAGCCACACATTTTTGTCACAAATCTGAGATTAACAGGACAGCAGCAGCCGCCGAACTGAACTCATATGCCGAAGAACACTTCAAGTCATATGACAAACCAGTCTTTCTGGCCGGCGATTTGAATTTGAGCAGAACCGGTTCAGATGCGTTCCTTGAATTGCTCAAAAGCTGGAAAATCATCACATCCAATGACTACACCATGTCTACCGGAAACACCCGCATCGATTATGTGCTGATATATACCGGAAATCAGGTTTCCTATAATGTACTCGGAGCCGCTGTTCCGACTTTTTCAGAAATCGATGTATATACCGTTTCTGACCATTTGCCTGTCTTCGTAGATTTGGACAAGAAATAATATGTCAAACTAGAAATACAATCTATTATGAACAATATACTATCAATTGTCTGGCATATAATTGCGATTATCTCCATGTCATTTTTGACATCATGCGCAAGCAACAATGTTGAATTGCCAAAAGCATCCATAAGGGCAGACAAGACTCAGATTGTAGCACCGTCAATGTCATCTGACTTCACCGTTTCCCTCAAGGCCAATTGCAACTGGGGGATAATCAAAAAAGACAACGATGCGGCAGACTGGTTAACTGTTACCCCGGAAACCGGCATGGGCAATGCGGACATCGTTCTGTCCCTGACCGCAAACAAATCTGAGGCCCGAGAAACCATCGTGACATTCAACTCGACTGACGATCCGTCTCAGACACTAAGCATACACGTAAAACAATCCGAATATGGTTCATCTTGGACCATATCAGATCTGAGAGCACTTTCTTCCAATCTGACAGTCGGGGCATCAGAATATACAATCACAGAAGACAAGACAATCAGCGGCATTGTCAATACTGCATCTCTGGGCGCAAACCTTCCTGGCGGGGTATTCGGAATACAAGATTCGAAAGAATCCGGCTCAGGTATAATGGTCCGTACAGAAGAACTGTCTTGGTATAACTTCGGAGAAGAAATCAAGATTCCCGTAAAGGGCAGCATACTGACTCGTGATGAAAACGGAATACTGGAATTACGTCCTGCAGGAGACGTTGACATCGTAAGAACAGAAACTTCAAAGGTTCAACTGAATCCGACGGTCATCTCCTATTCAGATTATATTTCCAAAAAGTATGAATCAATGTACGTTGCCATAGAGCCGGCGCAGGCAATAGCATCTGAATTGATGTCCTCAATGGAAGGAAGTGTGGAATTTCAAGATCCGGACAACGAAAGATATTCCGTTTACACCTGGTCTGGAGCGTCATTCGCAGGAAATTCCGTTCCAACTGGAAGTGGACGACTTTCCGGTATAGTATCTTTGGTAGACGGCGGGGTTGTACTCCTGCCAGTTTCAGCGGACGATTTCGCCCTTTCAGGCAATCGGTTCGGAGCGGCCGCAGGAATCAGACTCCCGTATGTCTTCTCGTTCAAAGCGAAGGGCACATCGGATGCTGACGGCATGTGCTACAACATGATGAGAATGTCAGACGGCTCAAATTGGACCAATTTCCTTTCAGATCCGCCGGCAAAACAGATTGTGGAACCTACTGACGGTTCAGGTGTCACAATGACGTTCTTCAGAAGCAAGGCATCTACCAGAAGTGGAAACAATGGAGTCCGGTTCAGGATAAATGCCGACAAACTGGACAATATATTCTCCCTCCAGTTATGGGATTGCGCCAATCCTTATCCATACGTTCTATTGACGTATCCTATCGCAGAAACAATATCAGGGACTTTGTGGTTTTCGTGCAGTGTCACAGGTTCCAACTATGCGCCACGAAATTATATCGTACAAAGTTCTACTGACAATGTGGAATGGAGGACATGCGGAGAACTCCTGATTCCAGCTAAAAAGCGCAACGTTCCTCACTTTTTCTCCGTTCCGGTCACACTTCAGGACAAACTCAAGAAAGGAGCAACTCTCTATATGCGTATCATGCAAAAAGATGACATCCGTATAGGTGGAGATTCTAAAGCGACAGAAGGAGGAGAAGGACGCCTTCATGCGGCGATAGTACTGGATCAGGCTTCAGAAAGTATCACTGACTTCCCTTCAGGAGCGATTTTCAGTGATGGATTTGACAGAATCTATGGAGGCGTAGATTATTTGCTGGACAGTGACAAATTGACAAACATGACCGTATTCTCCGGAAAGGACATCTCTTCCTGGAATGAAGAAGAAAAGGGAGGATGGAGCGGAGAAAACGTGAGCGCTCGTCCAGGATACGTACAAATAGGGAATGCTGATTTCCAAGCAACACTCCCGAATGCTCTTTCTTGCAAGACCGGACAATTGACAACTCCATTCCTCAGTTCTTTGGCAGAAACAACAGACATCGAAGTTTCCCTCAAAGCAATGGCGTACAAGACAGGATCAATGATGTCAGATGCTGCTGACAAGAATGGTGATTCATGCAATTTCAAGGTAGAAGTAATCGGCGGAGGTACAATCGATGGAGAATCTTCAAAGGTCATTTCCGGAATGAACTACAAGAGTTTCTCTAATTTCCGGTTCATCGTGAAAGGAGCTACTTCCTCTACAAGATTAAGGTTTTCCGGAGAAGGTGAAGACGGCACATTTAACCGCTGGTTCCTTGATGACGTTTGCATCATAAAATTATAAGTCATAAGTCTTAATTCAAATTCAAAAATGAATTCAATAAAACATTTCTCTCTATTTTTAATGTATTGCCTGTTATCTTTACCTTTGACAGCTCAAAACACTAAAGTCAAATCTGAAGAAGTAACGGTAAAGGCAATGACATACAACACTTATAGTGGCCGTAAAATGGGTATTGATAAAATTGCAGATGTCATCAATAAAGAAAACCCTGACATCGTTTCCCTTCAGGAAATAGAACGGAACACTAAGATTAATCCATGGGATACACCTAAAAAACTATCCGAACTGACAGGGATGAAATATTATTATTTTGTCCACGCACTTGATATTCCTTCAGGAGGAGATTATGGAAACCTCATTCTTTCCAAATATCCGATTTGCGAAGAAAAAAGTTTCAAGTTAAGTGCATTAAAGAAAGGTGATTATATCCGCTCATTTGGTTATGTAAAAGTCTTGAAAGGAGGTAAAGAATTCTATTTCGCAACCACACATTTGGATCACAAGTACGAAGACGCAGCCCGTCTGCTTCAGATCAATGAAATTCTTTCTCATGTAGAGCAGCTGGACCTTCCCGTCATATTGGGTGGAGATCTGAATTCCAGACGAGGCTCTGCCACTATGGATGCCTTCCAAAGATACTTCACCGTCAATTGCCTGAGTGATGGGGCCCCGTGGACAGTACCGACGCCAAATCCAACTTATGCATGTGACTGGTTGATTTATGCGCCTAACAAGGCTTTTGTCGTAAAAGCATACAATGTCTGCTACTGGGCAGACAAAGAATCCGACCATTTTCCGGTAACAGCCACTTATGTAATCAGATAAGTAACATTCAAAATCGAGTAGGAGGAAAACGAAGTAGTTTTCTTCCTACTTTCGTTTTCCGACCT
>ENA-OOUZ01000561-OOUZ01000561.1-human-gut-metagenome-genome-assembly--contig:-NODE-561-length-17714-cov-1.706156_pt1 | contig 17714 bp, 18 predicted proteins | sample MGYA00241546_ERZ501274 | MGnify/ENA primary metagenome ERZ501274 (study PRJEB25962, sample SAMEA2042363) | human gut metagenome | biome: human gut; feature: human-associated habitat; material: faeces...
AGAGTCTGCTTGTCCTTACCCCAACTGCGGGCTACTGGTTTTTTGAAAGCTTTTGTACCAAAGTGCTCCAAAATCGTCAAAAAAGTACAAAAACATAGCATTTTGCATTTGGAAACAGTATTATTTTCGCAAAGACATGATTATCCTTCCGTTTGGTACAAAGAATTTAATTTTTTCTAGTTTTTTGTATCAGAAAAGTAATTTTATGCCAATTTGCGAAAATCATTTTTAAAGCAAATTTCTGGAATATTCAAGAAAACAGAACTCCCGGGGCGGACAGAATGCCTTCCGGGAGTTCGTCCGGTTAGCCAACGATCATTCACTAACTTTCAATATTACACCGTTACGATCACGCCGCCGTCATTGGCGTACATGCTGCTGACGCCACGGGTGTCCATGATCAGGCAATCTCTGAACTGTACCTTATCCGTAAGAAGCTTTTTGATGGTCTCGGCGCGGTCCGGTGCATTACAATGGGTGATCATCAGTGTGCGGTGTTGGGCGTCTCCGACTTCCTCTAAAATGATCTCTGCCATTCTGCGGAGTGCCTTCTTCATACCGATACTCTGTCCTCTCTGCACGATATTTCCCTTGTCTCCTGCCATAATAGGCTTAATGCTTAAGGTGGATGCCACCAGTGCCTTCACGCCGGTCAGTCTCCCGTTCTTACGCAGAGTCTCCAGATTATCCAGTACAAAATACGTATGAATATTGCTGCGGAATTCCTCGATCTGTTTTACGATCTCTTCGAAGGGAAGACCCTGTTCCTCCAGTTCTACCAGCTTCTTCACGATCTGCGTCTCACCGCAGCTGGCGGATTCGGAATCGACGACATGAATCTGCTTCTTACCGTATTTTTCCCGATACAGATTCATTCCCAGCACGGCGCTGTTGTAACTTCCACTCAGATGAGAAGATAATGTAATGGCATATACATGCTCTGCCTCTGTACAATAAGCCTCCCGGAACTTCTCCGGGGAAGGGCATGCAGATCTGGGACATTGAGGAGATTCCGCTACTTTTTTCAAAAACTCTGCCTGATCGAAGCTCTCATCATCCTGGATTCTATAGTCTCCCACTTCCAGTCCCAGCGGAACGATCTCAAACCGGGGATCCTGCAGATACTCTTCCGGCAATTCACAACAACTGTCTACTACGATTTTGAAACTCATAATATCTGTCTCCATATTATTAATTATTTGTTATTTTTTACAAACCATGCTATGTAGTTTTTAATACTACTTATAATAGCACGAAACATTTTGTTCGTAAAGCTTTTACACAAAATATTCATATTTCCTTTTTCTCGTACATCGTTTATACTGTTTCTATATCGCATGACACCGGAACGCAAGATACAATCACCGGAGTAAGGAGCCTTGATGATCGCATTACAGATTACATCCATGAAAAATTTTATGAATCACCTGCTGGTAGCGGATACCTTTGATCCTTTTCTTCTGGAAGAAGCCACCATCAGCACCGCCCTCACCGTAACCATCGACGGGCATATCAACAAGGACTTCTATCCTGCTGACGAACGAGGCGAAGACTGTATTCCCTGGGAACTGCAGTCTTTTCGCAAAATAAAAGGACTGTGCTTTGACCTGATCAAGGGAAAACACACTCCTTTGTATTTTAAATTTGTGCTTCATATGCAGCCGGATAAAGCCGCTGCCATGCTTACAAAAGCCCAGGTGGACCCTGACGTCATCCGTGCCCTGGTGCTGAACATCCGCTACGATGGGGAAAAAACGGTTCTCACCACCGGATGTGCTTACCAGACCTTCACCATGGACAAAAGTGCCGATACCGCCTGGGACAAGGCGCTGAAAAAATATCTGGATCTGAAGGGAATCTCTTACGAGGAACTTTGATCATTCCTTCATCTTCGGCTTACTGAGAAGACTTGCCAGATAACCGAAGATCAGCGCTGCGGAGGTTCCTACAGCTCCTGCCTTAAAGCCTCCCGCAAAAAGTCCTAAAAATCCCTGTTCCTGCACCGCTTCTTTTACACCTTTCATTAACACATTTCCAAAGCCAAGCAGCGGTACGCTGGCACCGGCCCCCGCATAATCCTGAAAAGGTTCATACCAGCCAAGGGCACTGAGCACGGCACCGGTGACCACTAAGAGCACCATAATGCGTCCCGGCATCATCTTCGTCTTTTCCATCAGGATCTGCACCAAAGCGCAGATCAGACCGCCCACCCAGAAAGCATTGATATAATCCATCCTCTGCGTTTCCTCCTTATATCTGTTTATGGACAGTCTCTGCACTTTTTCCTGAATTTATGCGTTCTTTATACGCTTAAGCGTTCTTTTTCCCAAAACGGAACCACTCCGGCGGAAGCTGTACCAGGATCACAGCGGCAAATACGATAATGCAGCCTGCAATCTGTCTCGGAGTCAGTGTCTGATCCGTACTTAAAAAACCGATCTTGTAAGCGATCCATCCGGAGATAGTGGCAATGACAGATTCCAGACTCATGATGAGCGCTGCCACCGTGGGATTCAAGCCCTTCTGCCCCACAATCTGCAGAGTATAGCCCACACCGCAGCTTAAGACACCGGCATACAACAGTGCTCCCAGACCTTCCTGAATCTGTCCGAAAGTCGGCTGTCCCCAGATAAGCGCCCCGATGCAGCAGACGACACCGCACACCGTGAACTGGATACAGGATACCACCGCTCCATCGATTCTCGCTGCATAATGATCAACCGTCATGATCTGTATTGCAAAAGCAATAGCACATAAAAATACCATGATATCCCCTGCCCCCAGGCGCAATGATTCTGTCATGCAGAGCAGATACATTCCCACCGCTGCCATGCCGGCTGCTGCCCAGACCACCGGTGCTACCTTTTTCTTCAAAAAAATACCAAACATGGGCACAAAAATAATATACAGGGTCGTGATAAATCCCGCCTTGCCGACACTGGTATATTTGATACCGAATTGCTGCAGGGTACTGGCAATGGTCAGGAAGATACCACACAGAAGCCCTGCCTTGACATTCAGTTTCCAGTCTAATTTTGCCGCCTTGTCTCCCGCGATCTTCCGACTGATCAAAATATACACCAGAATACCCGCAGCGCCGATCAGGGAACGGACGCCGTTAAAAGTAAACGGATGCATGTAATCCATACCCTTGCTCTGGGAGACAAATGCCATGCCCCAGATGGTGGCTGTCAGCAGAAGGATCAGGCTGTTTCTCGTTGTTTTTGCTCTTGTATTTTCCATAGTTGTATTTATTTTCCGTTCCTTATATTTTACTCTTATCAGGACTGTTTTTTATATTTCTCAGCGATCTCCGCCACTACATCCCGCAGCATTTTTCCGTTACAGTCTATGATGAGGTCCGCATATTTCTCATACAAAGGGGTTCTCTCATCATACAGATCCCGCAGGGTCTGACCGGGCTGCAGGGTCACTCCCCTGGCATTCAGATCCCCCAGCCGTTTCTCCACTTCCTCATAGGGAAGCTTCAGATATACCACCGTACTGATCTCCCGCAGATGCTGCATGCCTTCCGGCTCGTAGCAGGCGCTTCCGCCGGTAGCAATGATGCTGTTCTCCAGATCTAAGGACGCATTCACGTCGCTCTCAATCTGCCAGAAGCCTTCCACACCATATTCCGTGATCAGTTCGTGTAATAATTTGCCATGTCTGTCCTGGATCACCAGGTCGGAATCCACAAAACGTCTGCCCAGGCGCTTTGCCAGGACGACACCTACCGTACTTTTTCCCGAACCCGGCATGCCGATCAGAGTAATATTATTTTTCATAAGTTTCTATCCACCTTACCTATACACAAGAAAATCGCCGCCTGTAAGCGACGATCCTCCGTCTTAATGTCTATTTATTGTAACGTTGCAGCTTTCCTTCACCACATAATATCTGCCATTTTTTGCTGAATCGTTACAGATTTTATGTTGTATGCTTCTTATACTTCTGCAATGACTTCCACTTCACATAATACGTTCTTTGGAAGAGTCTTGACTGCAACACAGCTTCTGGCAGGATTCTCAGTAAAGTACTTTGCATAGACCTGATTGAACGCTGCGAAATCGCCCATGTCTGCCAGGAAGCAGGACGTCTTGGCTACTCTGGTGTAATCGGTGCCTGCTGCCTTTAACAGCTCGCCGATATTCTTCATTACCTGTTCTGCCTGTTCCTCGATGGTAGTTCCGTGAATCTCGCCGGTAGCGGGATCAATGGGAATCTGTCCGGATGCGAAAAAGATATTGCCCAGTACGATACCCTGGGAGTAAGGTCCGATCGCTGCGGGTGCTTTGTCTGTTGAAATCTTCTGTAACATAATATTCTCCTCTTTCTTGCTATAATTAATTCTTCCTTAAATCTGTCATCTGCGCTTTGAGCTGCCTGCTATCCGGCATGTTCCGAAATTTCTGCGACATCCCCGGCGTTTACTTTGTCATGTCTACCTCCGGCTCATCAAATTCCGCCGTCACGTAGAATCCTCTGGAATTCTCCACGATATCCGCCACGACACCCTCACGATTCTTCAGGCGGTAGCGGAACGGAATGTTCGGAGACATGGCCAGAGACGGGTCTATCGTATAGTAATAGTTACTGGGCAGAAGTCCCTCTGTTACCGTGATCTTCTGTCCGACCTCCAACAGTCCCGGCCGCTCCATCTTAAATTCTATCCTGCGCATTCTGACTCACCAGCCATTCCCGGCATAATATTTTTCGCCGTTTGAGGTTTATTTTACCAGTAACTTACAGCGCTTGCAAGAGTGATTTCATTTCTGACCTGCTGCTTTTCCCTATTTCACCACCGGGCTCTCCAATACCACCGCATGTGCGATTCCCGGCACGCTTTTCCCTTCATTAAAACTGGTCTTACTGAGCAGGGCTCCGGTGGGTAGGAAGAGGACTTTTTTCCACTCACCGGATTCCAGCATCGGCAGAATATATGCTGCCAGAGTCACGGCGCTGCAGCCGCAGCCGCTGCCACCGGCATGGGTGTCCTGGGCATCTGCATCAAAGATCTCAATGCCGCAGTCCATGTGTCTGCCGGCAATATCAATCCCCTTCTCCCGCAGCAGATCGATCAGCACTGTCTGTCCCACGCTTCCCAGATCCCCGGTGATGATCCGGTCATATTCCTGTGGCTGCACATGAAAATCCTCCAGGTGGCGTTCTATGGTATCTGCGGCGGCAGGTGCCATGCAGGCCCCCATGTTCATGGAATCCTTGAGTCCATAGTCCACGATCCGCCCGGGAGTCATGCCGGTGATGTGAGCTCTGCATTTCTGATTCAGCCCCAGGGCAAAGGCTCCGCTTCCTGTCACCGTCCAGCTGGCAGACAGAGGTCTCTGGTTCCCATAATCTAACGGAAAGCGGAACTCCTTCTCCGCACTGGCGAAATGGCTGGATGTCACGCAGACAACATGCTCCGCATAGCCTCCCGCTGCCATCACAGCTCCCAGTGTCAGCGCTTCCCCGCAGGTAGAGCAGGCACCATAGACTCCGAACAGGGGAATATTGTAAGCGGAAATGCCGAAGGAAGTGGCAATGCACTGTCCCAACAGATCACCGGCGAAGAGATACGAGACATCCTCTGCTTTCCACCCGGCCTTTTCCATGACCATATAGACTGCATCCTTCTGAAGATTGCTTTCCGCCTCCTCCCAGGTCTTACAGCCGAAGAGATCATCCTCTCCCACCATGTCAAACAGGGCTCCTAACGGTCCCTCGCCTTCTTTTTTCCCTACAATAGCGGCACCGGCGATCACACACACCGGCTGCGCCAGACGGATACTGCTTCTTCCCACTCTCTGATTCATAATTTCTCCTTCCATGCGACAACACTGCATTCTTTTTTGTCAGTGTTCCCGCATTGTGGAAAAATTATCAGCCCTGCGCGGGCTAAACTGTGATTATAAAAAGATCTCCTCCAGCGCTCCGATCACTTTTTGCAGCACCTCATCCTCCATATCAGAATAATGAATGACCAGGATTCCACGGTATTTCTGCGTATCTGCAAAACAGTACTCAGACAGGCAGTTCACCAGGATTCCACGCTGTCTCGCCGCCCACTTGATCTCCACATCGCTTAAATCCGTCCGCACATGCAGCAGGAAATGGGTTCCGGCATCATCCTGATAGATCTGACTGATCCGGCTTAAGGGTGACTTGCGAAACATCCGGCAGATCCGCTCTCTCTGCCCTCTGTAATCGTTGATCAGTCTTCGAATGTGCCGCTCAAAATATCCCTGTTCCAGAAAAGCCGCCATGGCATATTGTTCAAAACCGGATACCGTGCAGGAATAGAAATTCATGGTGGAAATATAGCGTTCCATCAGCTTCTCCGGCAGCACCATATAGCCGATACGTAAAGACGGTACCATAGTTTTGGAAAAAGTATTGATATAGATAACTCTGTGATTCCGATCCATGGACTGCACGGAAGGGATAGGTTTGCCCACCATGCGGAACTCACAGTCGAAATCATCCTCCACGATATAACGCTCCGGCTCCTCCGCCGCCCAGCGAAGCAGCTCCTGCCGTCTTCCCACCGGCATGACCAGTCCGATGGGGAAATGGTGTTCCGGCGACACGTGAGCCACTGTAATGCCCTTTTGCTCCAGCTGTTCCACCTTCATTCCCTGACCGTCGATGTCCACATAGTCCCATGCCACGCCGCCCACTTCATATAATTTCGTGATCTTACGGTAGCCCGGATTCTCCACACCGAATTTTGCATTATTTCCAAGGAGCTGTAACAGACGGCTGTAGAGGTATTCCGTTCCGGCACCCACGATAATATGATCCGGCGATACCTGCATGCCGCGGTACCTGTACAGATGCTCGGCGATCGCCACTCTTAATTTTTCCACCCCATTAAAAGGAACTGTCTTAAGCAGAGACGTATCGTAATCCGTCAGGGTCTGACGCATGATCTTCGCCCAGGTGGCAAAGGGGAACTTATCGTATTGAATATTATTCGCCGTCAGATCCGCCAGATATTCCTCCTCACGGAAGCGGGTCACAAAGGAAGCATACGCCGGAGCAGCTGTGTTCTTCACCTCCAGACGATTGACAAAATATCCTCTCTTCTCCTCCGACCGGATATAGCCTTCCAACAGCAGCTGCTCGTAGGTATTTTCCACCGTCTTGACACTGACCTGTAAGTGCCCGGCAAACGCCCGCTTCGAAGGAAGCTTCTCTCCCGCCGCCAGCCGTCCGCTCAAAATATCTGCTTTCATTGCTTCATATAAGTATTCATACATGGTTTTTCTGCCACGGGCAGTCAGGTCATAGGTCAGCATCTGGTATCCTCATTTTTTCTCATTTTGGTTATTTAAAAGATATCAGATTTTATTATAATGAACTCATAAAGCAAAAGCAAGCAGGAAGGAAAACAAGGAGGATTAATATGGGCGTATATGCAATCACCGGCGCATCCAGCGGGATCGGCGCCAAGACAAAAGAACTGTTACAGCAAAGAGGACATGAGGTCATCAATATCGACTTAAAAGACGGCGACATCTGTGTGAACCTGGCCACTCCGGAGGGAAGACAGACTGCAGTAGACAAGCTGCACGAGCTGCATCCCGAAGGTCTCGACGGCATGATCTGTAATGCCGGTGTCTCCGGTGCCTGCGGCAATCTGGAGCTGATCATTTCCCTGAACTATTTCGGGCCCGTAGCCATTGCCAAGGGCGTCTATGACCTCCTTCAGAAAAAGCACGGCAGCTGCGTAGTCACGGTATCCAACACCATTTCCCAGGGTGCCGGACGGAAAGATATCGTAGATCTGTTGAATAACATCGGCGATGAAAAGAGAGTATTAAGCCTGGTATCCTCTATGGATTCCACCAACCTCTCCGTAGGCAACAGCCTCTATGTATCCACCAAGTATGCTCTGGCAAGGTGGATCCGCAGAGTATCCGCTACCTGGGCAGCCAACGGTGTCCGCATCAATGCGGTAGCTCCCGGCAACGTACATACTGCCATGACCGCTACCATGAGCACCACCGCGAAGATGGCGCTGAACGCTCTCCCCATTCCCACCAAATATGGTCAGGAATGTCTGATGGCACCGGAAGAGATTGCGGAAGTAATGGTATTCCTGGCATCCAATTCTGCCAGAGGTGTCAACGGCAACATCATGTTCGTAGACGGCGGTACCGATGCACTGTTAAATTCTGAAAAGGTATATTAAGGAGGAACGTACTATGAGACCCATTGAAAAATATGTAGAAGCTATGGAAAATAAAGATTTTGCCGGACTTGCAGAGTTGTTCACTCCCGACGGCATTCTGTGTGACTATTGTACCACCTCCGCTTCCCAGCAGGAGTATCACATCTACGGAAAAGAAGCCATTAACATGTTCTTCCGTAATAAATTCGGCTTCCGCCGTTACTCCATTTTAGATGCTGAGGTCGTTAATGACGAGCAGGCAGAATTCATTGCCAATTTTGGTGGCTACAACATCATGGCTATCGCCACGGTCCGTGAGACCGATGAAAACGGTCGGATCCAGAGACTGACCGTCAGACCGAAATAAATTCACCTATCCCTTATTCTTTTCTCTAATATTGCAGTAGCCCCGGCTGTCCGCTCGGGGCTACTGGCTTATAGAAAATTTGATTTGCTTCTGTTACTCCGGTGCACTTCCCGAAATCACATAATTAGTCACGGCATACAAAATTTCTCCGTTATATTCCACTCTCGACCAGCCGGAGGCTTCACTGTATCCGGTACGATGCAGGTTGGTACCATTCCGCACCTGGGTACGCACAGTACTCTCCCCCTCGCTGGTGCTGGGTTCTGTCCGCAGGTTGATCAGATCCTTGGGGGTAATGTAGTCATCACAATCCACAAATACGATCACTCTGCCGTCCTGAGTGCTGACACGATTCGGGTTCGACGGTTTTTCCGGAGTCTTGTACGCAAGGTCCGTGGTCAGATACGCTGTCACCGCATATACCGTCTGCCCATTGTATTCCAGTCTGGACCAGCCGGTGGAATCGTTTCTGCCGGTACGGACCAGCGTCTCTCCGTTTTTCAGCTGTCCCACCACATTTCCTTCGTCTCCGGTATAGGGAGTACTGCGAAGGTTAATTACATCTTTGGCGGTGACGGTCTCGTTCACATCTCCGAATGTCATGGCGTTTCCTTCCGCAAGAGCATTTCCGGCACTATTGGCATTGGGGATCTCCGTAGCCGCCGGTTCCTCTGTCGGCTGTATTGTTGCGGCGTTGCTGCCGGGGTTGCCTGTGGAGTCTCTGTCGGCGTTGCCGTAGGCTCCGGTGTGGAAATCGGTTCTGTGGACACCTCAGGTGCCATTACCGTCTCCTGGATACCTGCAGCCTCTGTCGTCTGTGCTTCCGTTGCTGTCACCAATGCGTCGCTGTCTCCCGCTCCCCCGCTATGGCTGCTTAATTTCCATAGTGGAATGCAGATCAGGATCGCCAGGATCATCATTCCCGCAAACACCGGGATCATCCATGGTCTGAAGCGGAATACCACCTCTTCATCCTCATCAAAATCATCCTCTTCCCGGTACTCTTCATAGTCCTGATCCTCCGCAGGCTCATTTACAAGTTCTTCATAATCAAAGCTATTTCCTTCCGGCTCTCTTTCCGAACTTCTGTTATCTTTCTTATCCATGGTGCATCCTCCTTCCGCCGTCATTAAGCTGATTATATACTCTCATCTTTTGCAAAACAAGTCTCTTTTCCTGTCTTTGCAGGTATGTTATACTGATCATAGTATTACAAAATCTGCTCAGGAGTCATTCCCCTTATGAAAAATAATTTTGCGAAATGGAAACCATATATTTTCCTTGCGATCCTGCTACTCAGTCTGATCCCTCTGATCTGGCTGGGACGCTACAATTATCCCACCGGCGACGATTATTATTACGGTGCGGAGACTCATCTGGTCTGGCAGCAGACAGGGAGCATCATACAAACGCTTGACGCTGCCTGCGCAGGTGTCGCAGACAGCTATCAGATCTGGCAGGGAACCTATTCAGCGCTTTTCCTGATGTATCTGGCACCCAATGTATTTTCCAATACCGCCTATCATCTGGTGACTTTCGTGATCCTGCTTTTATTGTGCGGAGGTATTTTTTATCTGCTGTGTCCTCTGTTCCGCCGTTTTCTGCCGGGAACTTGCGGAGAATGGATCACCGTTTCTTCCATTCTCAGCTTTCTGTGTATTCAGACAGTGGAATTTCAATGTGACAGCTTCTACTGGTACAATGGCTCCATGTATTACACCGGTTTCTTTGCCGTGACACTGTTTTTCCTCGGCACACTGTTTCGCTACCTGGACAATGGAAAGCGGATCCTGTTGCTTCCACTACTCCTGTTCGCTGTCTTTTTGGGCGGCGGCAACTATGTTTCTCTTCTTCCCTGTATGCTTCTGTCAGTAACCATAACACTTCTGTTACTGTTACAGAAAAATAAAAAAGCATATATCTGCGGGATTACTTCTGTCGTTCTCCTGTTGTCCTTCGCCGTAAGCGCCATAGCTCCCGGCAATCACGTACGTCAAAGCGGCATGTGGAAGATTCCTGCCTGGAAAGCGATTGCAAAATGTCTGTTACAGGGCATCCGTTATACCCTTGCCTGGACGGGATTGTGGTGGGTGCTTGCCGCGCTGCTTCTGCTGCCGGTCTTCCTGCGGATCCTGCAGAAGAAAAACGGAGCATTTTTCTCCCACCCTATTCTGTTTACCGGTTATGCTTACGGACTGTTCTGCTCCATGTCCTGTCCCCTGTTCTATACCATGAACTCCACGGGACCGGGCCGGGCGGTTGCCATCGTCTATTATATGTTCCTACTGATCAGTTTTACCGTATTCTTCTATTGGATCGGCTTTGTGCTTCTGAAAATGCAGGCACGACCGAACCCCCCGGAGAGAATAGAAGTCTCAGGAAAGCTTAACACCTCTCGTTATCTTGCTATGGCATTTCTGTTATTCAGCATCCTCTGTACCGGATTGTGGCAGGAAACTTCCGCCATGAAAGCCATCCGGGTACTGACAGATGGGGAAGCCGCTGCCTACGCCGCGGAATACGAAGACCGTCTGCTTCTCCTGAATGATCCGGAGGTTACGGATGTGGTACTGACACCGTTTACGCATCAGCCGGCGTTGATCTATACCGGTGATCTCCCCGGTGACCCGGAAGATCCCACCAGCAGGAAGGCCGCTCAGTATTTCCAAAAGACATCGCTGTATGTCAATTACGGCAACAACTGATAATAAATGGCCTGCGTATTCAGTGTATACAAAAAAGGACGTCTCCGATCTCCGGAAATGTCCTTTTTCTTAATAATTCGTCTTTATTGTCCTTCGTATTTCTCGCTCTGCATCCGGATCAGCTCTGCATCCTCAAAGTAGTTGATACGCATTGCACTCTTCACCTCAGCCAGAGTCTGCGCTGCCACTTCACGTGCCTCATCACTGCCTTTTTTCAGGATATCATAAACTGCGGGAATATCCTTCTCCAGTTCTTTTCTGCGGTTACGGATCGGTTCCAAAGTCTCCTGCATAACATTATTCAGGAACTTCTTCACCTTCACATCTCCCAGACCGCCTCTGGTATAGTGTGCTTTCAGTTCGTCCAGATCTGCATAATCCGGCAGATATCTCTCAAAATGTTCCTGCCGGCAGAAAGCATCCAGATAAGTGAATACGGTGTTGCCTTCCAGGTGTCCGGGGTCGCTGACTAACAGATGCTCCGGATCGGTGTACATACTCATGATCTTGGTGCGCACATCATCTGCACTGTCTGACAGGTAGATGCAGTTACCCAGGGATTTGCTCATTTTTGCTTTACCATCGATGCCGGGCAGTCTCTGGCATGCTTCGTTCTCAGGTAAAAGTGCCTTAGGCTCTACCAGTACCGGTGCATATACGGTATTGAACTTGTGCACGATCTCTCTGGTCTGCTCGATCATCGGCAGCTGGTCACCACCTACCGGAACAGTCGTTGCCTTAAATGCAGTAATATCAGAAGCCTGGCTGATCGGATAAGTAAAGAAGCCTACCGGAATGCTCGCTTCGAAGTTACGCATCTGTATCTCGCTCTTAACAGTCGGGTTTCTCTGTAATCTGGCTACGGTCACCAGATCCATATAATAGAAAGTCAGCTCACACAATTCGGATATCTGAGACTGAATGAAAATCGTAGCCTTAGCAGGATCCAGTCCACAAGACATGTAATCCAGTGCCACTTCGATTATATTCTGGCGCACCTTCTCGGGATTCTCGATATTATCCGTCAGAGCCTGTGCATCTGCGATCATGATAAAGGTCTTCTTATATTCGCCGGAATTCTGCAGCTCCACACGTCTCCTGAGAGATCCAACATAATGTCCTACATGTAGTCTGCCGGTGGGTCTGTCGCCCGTTAAAATAATCTTGTCCATTTCATCCTCTCAATCCGCCGCCAAAGCAGCTATACATCATTAGATTTATCATACCATTTTTTCCACAGTAGTACAACGGGTCCGAAAAACTTTTTCCTACCTTTCACTCTATCCGCACTCACCGTTACGCAGGGATTTCACCAATAACGGTATCTCAAACAGCAGCATCACGATCCAGCCGATCATGTTGGCCCACGCCAGACTGGCGAAGTCCATATGCAGCAGACGCAGCATCACGAATACCGCCACAACTCTGCCCAACATATTCATAAAGGTGCTGTACAGTGTCACCTTCAGATCGCCGATGCCGCGGAAGAATCCCTGGATTCCGTTGGTCATTCCCGGCAGGATATACATCCAGGAGATCAGGTGCAGATAACTGATTCCGAGAGATACCACCTGCGCATCCCCATCCTCGGCGAACAGAGTCATGATCTGCCAAGCCAGGCCCCAGATCACCGCAAACAAACCGATGGAATAGACCAGCTCGATCAACAATCCTGTCTGAAAACCTTTCTTCATGCGCTCTTTGTGTCCGGCGCCCTTGTTCTGCGCCAGGAAAGTCGTCATGGCATGTCCGATGTTCTGCTGCGGCGTATAAGCGAAATCATCCACGCGGTTCACTGCGGTAAATGCTGCCATAACCGCCACACCCTGAGTATTGACTACTGACTGAATGATGAGCTTGCCCAGCTGTAAGCATACCTGTTGCATGGCACTGGTGCTGCCGTAGCTGACAGTCTTACCAAGCAGGCTCTTATCAAAGACCCACCACTTTTTCCCAAGGCATAACAGTGGAATCTTTTTCTTGATATAAATGCCGCACAGCAGGCAGCACAGACCCTCGCTGCACACTGTGGCAATGGCACTTCCCGCCACGCCCCATCGTAATACCACCACGAAGAACAGATCTCCGAAAATGTTTAAAAAAGCACTGGTTACCAGAAAATACAACGGTGTCTTACTGTCTCCCAGCGCCCGCATGGTGTTCGCCAGGAAATTATAGATAAATGTAAATATCAGTCCCAGGAAAATGATCCGAAGATATACCGCGGCTTCCGGAATCGCAGTCTCCGGCACCCGGATCAGCCGAAGCACCGGTGTCGCAAGCAGCAGCATGAGCAATGAAAATACCACAGAGAATCCGCAACCTGCCAGCATGGTGGTGCTGATCTGCTTCGACAGAGTATCATAATCCTTGGCACCATACTGGGAGCTCATTAAGACGCTGGCTCCCATGCACATTCCACTGATCAGTAGGATCGCTATATTCATGATCGGTGTGGAAGTTCCCACTGCTGCCAGTGCCTGCTCTCCCACGTATTTTCCTACGATCACGGAGTCCGCAGCGTTGTAGGTCAGCTGAAACAGATTGCCCAGTACCAGGGGAATCGTAAACGATACTAAAGGCAACAGTATCTTTCCCTGGGTCATGTCATGTTTCTCTATCATACTCATTGCTTATTGTTGCCCTTTCGTTTTCATTTTCTCTAAGGAGGGGCTATTCTGTTTTTCTATAAGTGTCTCTTCCTGATCTTGTTCTGCTTCTTCCATGCTGTCCTCTGCACCGGACGCCTCATTGCCGCTTACAGCGGGCTGGCTTCTCTGCTTCTCATCCATGCTGTCATTTTTTTGTGCCGCCTGCAGATTCCCTGTAACAGCGCCATCCGCGTCTGCCGTCACCTCCGCCACAGCACCTTCCGGCATATCTGCGGTCACTTCTGCCATCTCCGCCTCTTCTGCGGCATTCTCTGCCTGCGCCGCTGCAAAATTTTCCGCCGGTGCCGCACTTTCTGCGCCTGCGCTGTATGCTGACTGCGGTGCCGCCGCGTCATTGCTTGTACTGTCTGCCATTTTGGAGCTGTTGCGTACTGTCACAAACACAGCCCCCATGGCCACGAAGCAAAGACAGGCTGCCGCAATGCGGGACACATAGTATAGAGGAAATCTGCGTATTTTCCCATTTGCTTTCCGCTTTTCCACACCTTCATTCTGTTCACTCCGATGCAGTAATTCCTCCTCCACACCGGACAGGGCACGGAACAATCTTTCTTCTTTTTCTCTGTTTTGCTCGCTCATCTTCTCTTCCTCTTACAAGACAATTCCCTGCTGCTCCAGATATTTCTGTAGCTTTTTTCTCGTGCGGAACAGGGATGTCTTCACCGTATTCAGATTCATGCCATAACGCTCTGCGATCTGGACATACTCCTCCACGAACCAGTACCTTCGTAAAAAAACATTACATTCCTGTTCGGAGAGCGTATGCAGGAAAGCATTGATGCTCCGCTCTAACTCCGCTGCTTCCACAATACTTTCCGTATCGTGAGCTGCGGGAATGCATTCCGCCAGTTCATCCAGTGCCATATCCATCGTGCCGTTTCCCCGCTTCTGTGCATGACGCCCCTTCCATCTATCAAACGACAGATTGCGGGTAATTGTTCCCAGAAAAAGCTCCAGACGGTTCGGTTTTTTCGGTGGAATGGCATTCCACGCCCGCATCCACGTATCGTTTAAGCACTCCTCCGTGTCTTCCCTGTCATGTAAAATATGGTAAGCGATGCTGTAACAGTATTTTCCATAGGATTTCTGTGTCTCTGTAATAGCGCGCTCGTCCCGCGCCCAGTAGAGATCCAGTATGGCTGTATCTTCCACAGGTCTCTCCTTTCCAGAAAAGGCACTGCCGCAAATATCTGCAGCAGTGCCCCCATATTCTTCGTGTATCCCGTAATGTCCCCGGCTTCCTAGATCTGGAACTTCTTTGCATTCGCACTGAGCTCGTCTGCGATCACATTCAGCTGTACGGTGGCCTTCCGGCAATCCTCCACGATCTCTGACAGCTGATCCATCGTCGCCGCCGTCTCCTCGGTGCTGGCTGCATTATTCTGGGAGATCTCGGTCAGACTGTCGATCTTGTCCGCTACATCTGTCCGGTATGCTTCGATATGATCCAGCTCTTCGGAGATCACGTTAATCTCACCGACGACATTCTGAACCTCCTGATTCAGGGTGTCGAATACCTCCAGTGTATTGCCCAGCTTCTCATTCTGCTGGTGGATCTCGCCGACTACGCCATTCATAATCTCTACGCTCTGGTTGGAATTGCTGATCAGGTTCTCCACGATGCCGCGGATCTTGTCTGCGGATTCCTTGGACTGGTCTGCCAGACCACGGATCTCTTCCGCTACGACTGCAAAGCCTCTGCCCATCTCACCGGCTCTCGCTGCCTCAATGCTGGCATTTAATGACAGCAGGTTGGTCTGGTTCGCAATACCTGCGATGATATCGGTAGCTGCCTGAATCGCCTGTGCGGACTCGTTGGTGATATTGGTCTGCTCCTGCACCTGATCCACCGACTGCTGTGTATGAGAGCTGATCTTCAACAGTTCCTTCAGGGTGCTGTCCACGGTGGCATTGCTTTCCTTCATGTTGGCTGCGCTGCTACTCAGTACGTTCACACTGTCTGCTGTGCGGGTCAGCGCATTGCTCATATCGTTCATGCTCTCGCTGACCTTCTGGGTGTCTGCCGCCTGAGTGGTAGCGCCCTGCGCAATCTCGTTGACCGCGGTATTGACTGCGGAAATAGACTGTCCGATACTGTCAAAATTGCTCGAAAAAGTTCCGGTGAATTCATCCATCTCTTGCATGGAACTGTGGATATTGGTAATGATCCGGGAGAAGCCTACCACAACGGAATGCACCGCTCTGGCAATTTTGCCGACTTCATCGGTTCTGTTTACCAGCTTCGTGGAGATATCAAAATTCAGCCTGCCTTCAGCCACCTGATCCAGATTGCTGACCACACCAAGCAGTGCTCTGGAAATCAGACGTACGACTAAAATCGTACTGATACAGAAGATCAGTGCCAGCACATACATAAAGATCGTATTGGATCTCACAATGCCGGAATACAGTTCTTTCACGTGCTCCACCGGGATCGCCACTGCCAGAGCCCCCGCTGTCTTGCCGTCGGTTCCGGTAATCGGTGTCAGATATGCATAATATCTGGTATCCCCCAGCTTCAGGGAAGTGTCAAAATATTCCGATCCTGACAGTACTTTGGATGCCACAGAATCACTCAGTACGATGCCGGAATAGTCAAAGCTTGCTGCTGCCGCTTCCTTGTCCCAGAACAGTACCACATCTACGTTGGTATTGCTCGTGAAATTCTGGAAAAAGCTCTGATTCTCTGTAAAATTGATCTCGCCCTTGCAGAGACTGCCGTTCTCATAACGGAAGCCCTCCCCAGAAGCGCTGTCCAGATTCAGCTGCATCGCATATTCCGTAGCAGCCAGCTCTTCCTTCACAAGCGTTTCCGCGGTGTTGTTGCCGACTGCCTTCAATGCCAGCATCGCAAAAAATATGATGACCAGCATCGGCATCAGTACCATCGCGAGGATCTTGACGATCAGATTTGCTCCCTTTTTCCCCTTGAGATCTTTCATGTTGTCCAGTGAGACAGTTTCCCCTTCTGTCTGTTCCTTTTTTACCGCTTCTGCCATAGATAAAATAACCTCCTTTGTACCCTTATGACCTTTGTATATTCTTTCTAAAATGGACTGCCGGGAACAGCCCCTGACAGCTTAATAGATAAAAAGATTATAACGCACTCCGGTTGAAAAAGCTATTCTTTTTGTGCTTTTCCCTCCTGAATGAGGTCTTTGATCACCTCTCCACCGATGATCAGCCCCGCCACGGAAGGGACAAAGGAAATACTGCCCGGAATTGCTCTCCGGTCGGTGCATTTATGGACGGTGCCGGGAGGACAGACGCAGCCCGTCCGGCAGCTGGTTTCCATAGTTTCGAGAGGCTTCAGGGAAGCTTCGGTAGAGTAGACAACCTTCAGTTTTTTCACACCGCGTTTTTTCAGCTCTCTGCGCATGACCTTTGCCAGCGGGCACATGGTAGTCTTATAGATGTCCGCCACACGGAACTGTGTGGGGTCAAGCTTATTGCCGGCACCCATACAGCTGATGACAGGGACTCCGGCCTCCTTTGCGCGCAGGATGATCTCGATTTTTGCAGTCACAGTGTCCACGGCATCCACGACGTAATCGTACTGGGAAAAATCAAACTGATCGGCAGTCTCCGGGAGATAGAAGCATTTATGTCCTACCACCTGTGCCTCAGGATTGATCAGATGAATCCGCTCCTCCATGACATCTACTTTGTATTTGCCGATCGTCTGATGGGTAGCGATGATCTGGCGGTTGATATTCGTCAGACAGACCTTGTCATCGTCAATGAGATCAAAGGCGCCGACTCCGCTGCGGGCAAGGGCTTCGACGACATAGCCG
>ENA-OOUZ01000564-OOUZ01000564.1-human-gut-metagenome-genome-assembly--contig:-NODE-564-length-17613-cov-2.412575_pt1 | contig 17613 bp, 19 predicted proteins | sample MGYA00241546_ERZ501274 | MGnify/ENA primary metagenome ERZ501274 (study PRJEB25962, sample SAMEA2042363) | human gut metagenome | biome: human gut; feature: human-associated habitat; material: faeces...
GGTATCGGCGGTATGGAAGCGGCCAGAGTATTGAAGCTGCGCGGACATGAACCGGTGATTCATGAGCAGACGGATCATCTGGGCGGTACGTTTGTGGCAGCCAGCGCAGAAAGCTACAAGGGTAAGCTGAGAGATCTGCTGACCTGGTATCGCAAGCAGATGAAAGATCTGAATGTGGAAATTCATTACAATGAAAAAGTAGAAAATACAGAGCAGTTTGCGGGAAGCCCGGTGATTGTTGCCACAGGTTCCGTTCCCCGTGTACTGAAAAGAGTGCCCGGTCACGAAAAGATGGTAGAGGCCTGCGAGTATCTGACCGGCACCCCGGTAGGAGAAACGGTGGCAGTCATCGGCGGCGGTCTTACCGGCTGCGAGATTGCTTATGAACTGGCGCTGCAGGGGAAAAAGCCCGTCATTGTGGAAATGAAGGATGACTTGATCGCACAGACCGGTGTCTGCCTGGCAAACAGCTCCTATTTAAGAGAATGGTTTGCATTGCATAATGTACCGGTGTACCTGGAAACTACCTTACAGGAAGTAAAGGATGGCAGCATTGTATGTAAGGATGCAGAGGGAAAAGAGCTGACGATTTCCTGCGACAGTGTAATCAGCTCCGCCGGTTATATTCCGAATCCGCTTACGCAGGCCGGCAGCAGGACTTACCTGGTTGGTGACTGCAACGGTGTCGGCAACCTGAGAACCGTGGTATGGCGTGCTTATGAAGTAGCCATGAAAATCTGATGGGAGGGACACAAATGAATTTAACAAAAGAACAACAGGATATTTTAGATGGAAAACAGGGCGATGTCCTGGCAAAGGTAATGCAGACACTGGTGCGGTACGGAGAAGTCTTCGGCGCCGATGCCATGGTGCCCGTAACGAGTAAATACAATCACCTGGTTACCTCCTTCGGGCTGAAGGCGCTGGCACCGGTTTATGAGCTGATGGATAAGCTCATAGAGTCCGGAAATGTGTCCAAACATAAGTTTTCCGCAGACCCGAGACCGCTTGATCCCAACGTGCCAAGCTCTTTTTTACAGAATTTTGTTTTTAAGAATTTCATGTATTCCAAGCAGGAGGACTATGAAAAGCAGCTGGAACAGATAGGAATCATGGATAAAGATGCCTATACCTGTACCTGTTACATGGACGAAGTAGGCAACACACCGGCAATGGGTGAGGTGCTTTCCTGGTCAGAGTCTTCGGCGGTTGTTTATGCCAACTCTGTTCTGGGGGCAAGGTGCAACCGGAATTCCGGCATTATTGACCTTATGGGGTCGGTTGCAGGCTATGTGCCCCGGTTCGGTCTGCTTACGGACGAAGGCAGAAAAGCAACCTGGGTGGTAAAAATTGAGACCACAAAGAAGCCGGAGGCGCAGCTGCTCGGCTCTGCCATCGGTATGAAGGTTATGGCTGACGTACCCTATATAGAGGGGCTGGACAAGTGGCTTGGCGGAGAACTGGATGAAGCGGCAAAGACCTATCTGAAGGATTTCGGCGCCGCAACAGCGTCTAACGGTGCGGTAGGTTTATATCATGTGGAAAACATTACCCCGGAGGCAGTGAAATACGGAAAAGACCTTGTGGCAGATGGCGCTAAAGTTTATGTGGTGGACGATGCGGAGCTGCAGCGGGTTTATGACAGTTATCCGGTCATCTGGAAAAAGAAGGATGCCACCCCGAAGCTGTGCTTTATGGGATGCCCACATATGAGCTTAAACCAGCTGATTGACTGGACGAAAAAAGTGGATCAGGGCTTAAAAGAAGCCGGAAAGACCAAGGTTTGTATTCCGACTGTCTTTACGGCAGCACCGGCGGTTCTTAAGAAATTTGAGGAAACGCCCTATGCGGCAGTCTTAAAAAAGACCGGTGTCATCACTTCCTACATATGTCCTCTCATGTACATGAACAATCCTCTCAGCGGAAAGATGCCTGTCATCACTTCCAGCAATAAATTGAGAACCTATACCAGCGCAAGATATTATACGGATGAAGAAATTTTAGAGCAGATTACGAAGGGAGGAGCAGAAAGATGAAAGAATTTAAAGGCAGAGTGATAGCGGAAGGGACTGTGGAAGCAAAAGCCCTGGTGTCCCACGGAGGACTCAATACACTGGCATCCTTCCAGAAGGCATTACAGTTTGGAGATAAAAAAGCAACCTGCGGCGACCAGAACAACCCGGACCTTTACGGCAAGCAGATGGCGGGAAAGGCGTTGTGCCTGCCGGCTACTATCGGCTCCACCACGGGCGGACTGGTACTGTACTGCGCCTGTTCCATGGGCAGACAGCCGGCCTGCATGCTGTTTTCCGAACCCATTGACTCCCTGGCTGCAGCCGGCGCTATTTTAGCGGATGTATGGCTGGAGAACAGCAAGATGCCTGTCATCGACAGTCTCGGGGAAGAGTTTCTTGCCTATGTGAAGGACGATATGAATATTACGGTAAAAGAAGGTGGAGTAGTCGTATGTCAATCTTAAATCAGTTAAACAGTGTGCCAATGTATGCAATCTGCGGCGGAATCATTGCTTTCGTGGCAGTGGTATGTGTTATTTTCTTAGTGAGAGCTTACCGCACCGGCAAGGCCATCGGCATGGATACCACGAAAATGAAGCGTACGATTATTTCCAGCGCCACGTTTTCCCTGTTGCCCAGTGTGGGAATTTTGCTGGGAGTCATTGCACTGTCGGGAAGTTTGGGAACTCCCTGGCCCTGGCTGCGCCTGTCCGTAATCGGCGCTCTGCACTATGAAACCCAGGTGGCCCAGGCAGCGGCGGAGCAGGTGGGACTGAGCACCCTTTCGGCTGCGGAAATGACACCGGGGGCATTCTCCACCATTGCGCTCCTGATGAGCATCTGCATTATCTGGGGAATGGTTATGTCAGTATTCTTGAATAAAAAATACACAAAGAAGCTGACGGCGGACAAAAAGAGCGGTAAGCCCGGTTTCGGGGACATGGCAATGACAGCCATGTTTATCGGACTGGTAAGCACTTATATGGGAAGATACATTGGAGGTTTTGTATCGGAAAACGGTCTGTTTACCTTTAACGGGGACTATATTCCGTTGATTGTGCTGGCGGTGTCGGCGCTTGTCATGGCGGGCTTTGTTTATCTGATAGAGAAAAAGAAACAGGCCTGGGTAGACAGCTTTTCTATTGCAGGAAGCATGATTGCCGGTATGCTGGCGGCTGTTCTGGCGGGACTGCTGTAGGGCGCTGCCTGACAGGAAATGCTGCCTGACAGGAAAGCGTGCCTGACGGGAAAGTATGCCCGACAGGAAAATATTCGGATTAGGATATGACAGAAAGGATTACAAAATGGAAGAAGATAAGAAAACAGCTGTCTGGGACAGTTATACAAGAAAGACCCATGTGATCGGCAGAATCGTCAGCATTGTCACACTGATCATGCTGGTAGGAGCGCCTTTTCTGATAGGCGGGATGCTGGGAGCCTATCCGGATCTTGGGGCGGTAGGAAAGGGATTTCTTTCCGTAGGACTGGTATGGCTGGTCAGCAGTATTGCAGAATTTTTAATTTATACACCTATGCTGGGAGCGGGAGGCGGTTATCTGGCATTTATCACCGGCAACCTCATCAATATGAAAATCCCCTGTGCCGTCAATGCCAGGGATATGGTGGGGGCAAAGACCGGAACTCCGGAAAATGAAATCATTTCCACGATTTCCATTGCCACTTCCTCCCTGGTTACCATACTGGTGCTGGCAATCGGCGTACTTCTGATGGTTCCCCTGCAGCCCATTTTACAGAGTGAGGTTCTGCAGCCGGCATTTGAAAACGTGGTTCCGGCGCTGTTTGGCGCCATGGCATACAAGTACTATCATAAAAATATGAAGATAGCAGCCCTGCCGTTAGTGGTTATGAGTCTGTTGTTTATTCTGGTGCCTTCCCTGACAGGTTCCACCAGTTTTATGATTATTCCTTCCGGAGCCATTGCCATCGGTGTTGCCTACCTGCTGTTTAAAAAGAAGAATGCGGCAGGAAGTAGGACCGGGAATATCAAAGAATCTTAAGGAAAGAGGTCAGATATGAAATACATTGGTTTTATACTTCTTGCAGTGCTTGCACTCATTCTGCTGCTTCTGCTCATTGCGGTCATAAGGACACTTCTGATGCCGTCGAAAACATCGACCTATGTAGCAAAAGAGTCCGAGGAAGAGTCTCTGGCGCTGGCACGTAAACTTTCTAAAATGGTGCAGTACGATACCACATCCCATGCCAATGTGGCGGAGGTGGAAAAGTTTCTGGGCTTCCACAAGGTCCTGGAGGAGCTGTTTCCCCTTGTGCATGAAAAACTGGAAAAAACGGAAATTGACGGAAATCTGCTTTTTTACTGGAAAGGAAAGTCTTCACAGAAGCCCATTCTTCTGATGAGCCATCAGGATGTGGTTCCTGCGGAAGGGGAGTGGGCGCATGAGCCTTTTTCCGGAGATATTGCGGACGGTAAGGTGTGGGGTAGAGGAACCTCCGACACCAAGGCTTCGGTCATGGCATTCTTCCAGGCCGTGGAAGAGCTGCTGGCGGAAGGTTTTGTACCGCCTACCGATGTGTATCTGGCATCCTCCTGCACAGAAGAGTGGGGCGGGGACGGTGCGCCCAAGATTGTGGCAGAGCTTCAGAAAAGAGGTATTGAATTATTTTTAGTATGCGATGAAGGCGGCGGTATTATTACGGACCCCATCGGCGGTATCCATGGTAATTTTGCCATGGTAGGTGTTTTTGAAAAGGGAAAGGGGGATGTAAAGTTCACTGCCAGAAGCAACGGCGGTCATGCAAGCACTCCCGTAAAGGGAACTCCCATTGCCAGACTGGCAGCTTTTGTCAATGAAGTAGAGACTCATTCCCCGTTCAAAAAAAAGATGCTGCCTGAGGTGGCGGCCATGTTTACCCGTCTGTCTCCGTATGCAGGCTTCGGAATGAAACTGGTATTCGGTAATCTGTGGTTGTTCCGTCCGCTCTTAAATGCCGTTCTGCCGGCCATCAGTGCACAGGCGGGAGCCATGTTAAAGACAACCATTGCGTTTACCGTACAGAAGGGCTCCGATGCCTATAATGTATTGCCGCAGGAAGCCTATGTGGGCGCCAATATGCGTTTCATTCCCCATCAGGGAGAAAAGGAAAGCTTGGAGATTATCCAGAAGATAGCTGAAAAGCACGGACTGGAAACCGAAGTGCTGCATGCCAACGACTACACAGAGCCTGTGGACATTCACGGAGAGGCGTTCCGCCTTGTGGAGCAGACCATTGCGGCAACTTTCCCGGGACTTCCGGCAAGCCCTTATGTGATGACGGGAGCGACCGATGCCCAGTTCTACCAGCCGGTATGCAAGAGCTGTATCCGTTTTGCACCGGTGGTTTACGGACCGGAACAGATGAAGGGAATGCACGGACTGAATGAGAATATTGAGTACAATTGTCTGCCGGGAGCCGTGCGGTTTTATAAAAACCTGATCAAGGCAGAAAAATAGAATATATCCGGGAAAATACCGCCTGCAACAGGCAAATGCCGTGCAGACGGTATTTTTTTGCCTTTTTTGCACGAAGGGTTCTGAAAACGTGCGAAGTTTATAATGGAAATACTACAATATATATGATATAATGGTCAAAAATGTTTGTTTACGAGAAAAGGCGGAATGTTATGGGAACAAGGATTGAAGGTCTCTGGGACTGTGCGTACTGTGGAAAGAAAGGGATTAAAGCACGCTTTGACGCATGCACTTCCTGCGGAAGAGCCCGCGGTGTGGAAACAATCTTTTACCTGCCGGAGGATATAGAGGCAGCAGCACTGACAGAGGAAGAAAAGGCGCTTACGACCAATGAGCCGGACTGGCTGTGTGAATACTGTGGGGCATACAATCGCTCCGATGCCGCAAACTGCAGCAAATGCGGAGCGTCAAAGGAAGAATCGAAGACCAATTACGGAAGGCGGGGAAAATGGCAGTACAGCTGATTGCGGATTTATATGGTTGTTCGGAAATCATAAACGATACGGAAGCCATTAAGAGGGCAGCGCACCGGGCAATAGAATATGTGGGCGCGGATATCGTGGAGGAATGTATTCATAAATTTGAACCCATAGGGGTGACTTATTTTGCGGTAATTTCCACCTCTCATTTTTCGGTGCATACATGGCCCGAATACGGTTATGCGGCAGTGGATATCTTCTCCTGTACGGATGAAGTGGTGGAAGGAATTACGGAAATACTGAAGACGCTGTTCGGGGCGGAAAAAATCGTGATGCGTTCCGTGCAAAGAGAGATTGCACCGGAACCGGGAACCCCGGCAGAGGCGGCGGATACGGAACAGAAGTAAAGACATCAGAGAAGAAGAGGCAAAGGGGGAAGGAGAAAATGGGCTATCAGATTGGAACATTGCTTAACATCAATGGCCTGGCAGGAAAGGTAATCGGTTTTATCCGGTATGAAAACACTCAGGATCCGGGCAAATTCTGGACGGAGTACCGGCTGCGGACACGCAATGGAGAGGCATGGCTTTCCTGTGATGATTTTTATAATGAATATTCGGTGTCATGGCCGGCAAACGATGTGGGAGGCAGAATCGGACCGGAATGGCATAAGGTGGACGAAGGGACACAGGTGGTCAGAAGCTCCGGCGGAGATGTGGATGTGGACCCGGGAGAGAGCGCAACGTTTCTGGAATTTGAAGACGAAGCCGAAGACCATACCCTGTCGGTGGAGATGTGGAGTGACGGAACGGAATACTCTAAGGGAGAATATGTAGAGAAAGAACAGATTGTGGTAACCGGATTTGAAAAACCGAAAAACAGTGCCCGGGGATTGGGGATTGTCGTTGCCCTTATGCTCCTGTTTATGGTTATACCGCCTATTTTTAATACAGTGTTTTCCAATACAGCGGCCGACAGCAAAAAGATTTCCACGTATCTGGAATCCGCAGGTCAATATAATTATAAGACATCCATTACGGGAAATGCGAACCAGACGGCAACGGTGTACGAGTATTTTAAGGATGCTACTACGGATGATGTGGCAAAGGACATCATCAAAGGTGTGGACGGTAATACCGTGTCCGTTACCCAGAAGGATGATGAGGCAGATGCGGAAATAGCCATTCTTACCAAGAAGGAATATTGCCTGATTTACCATCCGGAATCGGAAGAAAATGTGGTATATGTACAGATATCGAACCGTAAGTACAATTATGCTTCGGACAATTCCCCGTACAGAAGCACCGGCGCAGATACAAGCTGGTACCGGAGTCATTATTACAGTTCGGGATATTCTTCGGATGCGAACTCCTACAAGAGCACGCCATCGGCATATTCCATGTATGACGGCTCCACCGTACATAATATCGGCAACGGCTACTTTGATTCCTATTCCAATTCCATAAGGCAGTCGAGCATCAACAGCCGGAATTCTTCAAGCGGAGGAATCAGCAGCGGAAAGTAGAAACAGTTAAAAGTAACTAAAAACAGCCAACAGTAACTAAAAACAGCCAACAGTTAAAAGGAGAAAAGAGTATGTTAACAGTAGCATTGGAAACAATTGTGTATCTTGGGGTCGGCCTTGTCATGATGATGCTTGGCTATTTTATCATTGATCTGGTTATTCCGGTGGATTTTCCGCAGGAAATCCGGGAGGGGAATAAAGCGGTAGGCTGGGTTTCAGCGGGGATTTATGCCAGCCTCGGGTTTGTCATCCGTTCTGCCATCATTTCCAATACGGTGGGCGAGGCAGTAGAATTATTACAGGGAGTGCTGGACACCGTAGCCTTTGCGGGTGTCGGCATTGCGGCATTTATCATTGCGTACTTTTTAGTTGACCTGGTAAACCGGAAATTCAATTTTAATGTGGCGCTGAAGGAAAAGAATGAGGCAGCCGGTATTATGATTTTCGGTATCTTTCTGGGCATTGCTTTTATCGTAAGCGGCGTTATCCAGTAAAATGCGCCATGACCGGGAAATGTGGCAATCTGTGCCATGACCGGGAAATGTGGCAATCTGCGTCATGACCGGAGAAAATATGATGTTGTAAAGCAGACAAGAAGGAAAATGACATGAGTAAAAAATACAGACTCTTAATGCTGACAACCCTGATTATTTCGGGCTGTTCCATGTGTTATGAACTGATTATCAGTGCGGTAAGCTCCTATCTTTTGGGAAACAGTACCCTGCAGTATTCCATAACCATCGGACTCTATATGGCAGCGCTTGGTTTTGGCTCTTATATTTCCAAATATTTTAAGAAAAATCTGTTTCACGTTTTTGTGACAATTGAGCTGAGTATCGGTGTGGTTGGGGGCGTAAGCTCCCTTCTGCTTTTTCTTTCCAATATTTACATCAGCAATTATGCTGCCGTCATGTATGCGGAAATTCTTTTGATCGGTACACTGGCAGGAGCGGAAATCCCCATTATGACAAGGATTATTGAGGCGGACGAAAATAACCTTTCGGTTACGCTTTCCTCCATTTTCAGCTTCGATTATATCGGAGGTCTTTTGGGTTCTATTGCCTTTCCCCTGCTGTTGCTGCCTCAGCTGGGATACTTTGCCACATCGTTTCTGTGCGGACTTCTGAATATTATAGCAGCCATGCTGATTTTGTGGCGTTTTGGAGAGCGGGTGGAAAACATCCGGATTTACCGTGTGATTGCGGGTATCCTTGCTGTAGGAATGGCAGTGGGTATCCTGTTTGCGGATAATATTTCCGACAGTATTGAAGACGGATTGTACAGAGACCACATTATCTATATGGAGCAGACGCAGTATCAGAAAATAGTTATGACGAAGCACCGGGATGACGTGCGGCTTTACATAGACGGAAACTGCCAGTTTTCCACGGCGGATGAATACCGCTATCATGAAGCGCTGGTGCATGTTCCCATGAGTGAACTTTCCCAAAGGGAGGATGTACTCATTCTGGGAGGCGGAGACGGCATGGCAGTCCGGGAAGTTCTCAAATATGACGAGGTAAAGGACATTACCCTTGTGGATCTGGATGCCGAGATGATACGCATCTGTTCCACCAATCCCAACATTACGGAAATAAATGAAAACAGCCTGCAATCGGAAAAGCTGCATGTGATCAATACAGATGCTTATGAATATCTGGAAAAGTCGGAGGATATGTTTGATCTGATTATTGTGGACCTGCCGGATCCGAACAGTGAGTCCTTAAATAAGCTGTACTCCAATATTTTTTACCGGATGTGCGGCAACCACCTGAAGGATGACGGCGTTATGGTGGTGCAGTCCACCAGCCCCTACTATGCCACAAAAGCTTTCTGGTGCATCAACCATACCATCGAAAGCGAAGGATTTTATGTAAAGCCGTATCATCTGCAGGTGCCGGCGTTCGGCGACTGGGGATTCAATATGGCAAGCCGGAAGGAACTGAAGGAAGAGCTGACCTTTGATGTGGAGACAAAGTACTTAAGCGCGGAGAATGTTTCGGCTCTCTTTTTGTTTGGAAAGGACGAAATGGCGGAAGATGTGGAGATCAACCGGCTTACCAGGCCGGTGCTGATGGAGTACTATAATAAGGCAGTGGAGAAGTGGGATTAAATCATAGGCAATAAAAAAGTAACAAATTAAGGGGCTGTCGCACTGACAAATATTTTTTGCTGGGCGGTAGCCCTGTTTTATGCCGTAATCTAACGCTGAAACATTTACAAAGCATACGTAACAACGGCACTGATATTCATGATGGTAGGCACTGAAATGCAAAACAGAAAAGAAAGTGCCTACAAATCTTCAAGAGGCAGGCACTGAAATGTAAAACAGAAAAGAAAGTGCCTTTGTGAAGGAGATGGATCTTTCTTAATGGAGCAGATTTTTATTATGCTAACCGGTACACAGCATTATTTTGGAGAAAATATTTCAAATACATGCACAATGTATTATAATTAAAACGCATGGAAAATTGATTCTCTGAAAGTGAAACAGCATGGAAAATGGGAGTAGGCAATGGGTAACGAAGCAGGCGAATGGATTATGTATGGAGTGAAATGGGATGACCCGGAGTGCATTCATACGGTAGAGGAAGCAATCGCATACATCAATGAAGTGGGATTTCTTCCCTTGTTTAAGAATGACATCCCGGGGTTTTCCATGGAAGAAAGAACGACGCCGGAATACTGGTGGTGTGATATTCCGGAAAAAGACCCCTGGCTATGGCGGGCGATTATAGCCGGAAAACATGACATCGTATATGGTAAGTTCTTCGATAAAAAAGCCGGTTTTATATCTAAAAAATGGCTGCCGGTGTTTGCCAACTACCGGCGGGACGGGTATGATTTTGATGCTCTGTATGAAGACGGAAAAGCACCTTTGAAGCACAAACGAATTATGGAAAATTTTATGGAGGGAAACGAAGACACGGAAATATTTTCCAGTGAACTGAAGAAGCTTGCAGGTTTTGGCAAGGATGGTTATAAGGGATTTGAAGGTGCGGTTACCGGACTTATGATGCAGACATATCTTTGCAACTGCGACTTCAAGAAGCGTGTCAATAAAAAAGGCGCAGAATACGGCTGGGATGTGGCGGTGTATTCTTCACCGGAGCACCTGTTCGGCTATGATTATGTGACTTCCCACTATAAGGACGACCCGCAGGAGTCTTGGCGGCAGATAGTGGAGCAAATGCATGAAATTTATCCGATAGCGACGGATGGGCAGATAAGAAAATTGCTGAAATAGAAAATGGCATATTTGCATAGATGCATTTTTTAGAAAGAAATACTATTGCAGACAGGGACAGGAGTTATGGTTAAGAAAATAGTAAAAGGAACAAAAATATTTTCCCGGAAAGCACAGCCGGCGACAGAAGCAGACCGGCAGGTGGTAACGGATTTATTGGATACACTAAGGGCGAACAGCGGAATATGTGTGGGCATGGCAGCAAACATGATAGGTGTGAATAAAGCGATTATCGTGGTAGCGGCGGGACCTTTTCAGTTTGCCATGATTAATCCGATAATTACAAAGAAGGCAAGCGAATATCGGACGGAGGAAAGCTGCCTCTCACTGGATGGGGTCAGAGCCTGCACAAGGTACGAAGAAATAGAAGTGGATTATCTGGACGGTGATTTCAAACCTCAACACGGAAAATACAGCGGCTTTACGGCGCAGATTATCCAGCATGAGATAGACCATTGCAACGGGATTGTGATTTAAGCAGATTTGCGTTTGTCAGGAAGAAAATGAAGACCAATATGACAAAGGAGCAATTCAAAGCAGCCCGGGAATACTGGAGCAAAAAAGAACAGATAAAAATGCCGGAGGAGCAGTACGGAAGATGTGCTGGCGGAAATCCGCAGCTTTGACGATAAGTACGGTAAATAAAGGAAAGGATGTGTTTTATGGAATACAACTTCTGGGGCTGGCAGAATGCGACAGTTCCGGCAATAACGGACGAATACAGGGGAATACATACACCCATAGATTTATACGATGCACTGACGCACATTTGGTGCGCAGATACTTGTGCACCCAGACTGCGGGATGGCTGGACGGAAGATAATAAAACACTGGGGCAGTGCTCCATTACAGCTTTTCTGGCGCAGGATATCTTCGGCGGAGAGGTGTACGGCATTTTAAGACCCGGCGGCAATTATCACTGCTACAATGTAGTCGGTGACTGCCGGTTTGACCTCACCAGTGAGCAGTTCGGAGAGGAAGTCCTTGATTATGGGAACAACCCGGTGCAGGAAAGAGCAGTGCATTTTGCGAAGGAAGAAAAGAAACTCCGCTATGAATACCTGAAATCGGAGCTTAAAAAGTACACGGTGGCAGGGGAGCAATAAATATGGCGGAAAAAAGCAGGACAGAGTATTCCATGGTGAATACCTCCGTGGCATTTATAGCGCAGATTACAGCCATTCTGATGGGATTTTTCACCAGAGTGGTTTTTACGCATACACTGAGTGAAGGCTATGTGGGTATCAACGGTCTTTTTACGGACATTCTGAATATCTTATCCCTGTCGGAGCTGGGCGTTGGCACGGCAATTACCTATGCGTTGTACGGTCCCATTGCCCAAAAAGACACGAAAAAACAGCAGATTTTAATGCGGATGTTCCGCACCTTTTATCGGATAACGGCAGCAGTCGTGCTGGTGGCAGGTCTGTGCCTCATCCCGTTTTTAAATGTGCTTATGAAGAACCGTCCGGATGTGGACCACCTGCTTCTGATTTACCTTTTGTATCTGTTAAATTCGGTGATTTCCTATCTGCTGATTTACAAAAAGACGCTGGTGGACGCGCATCAGATGAATTATCTGACTGTGATAAACCACAATGGATTTCTGGTTATTCAGGATATTTTACAGATAATTATTCTGCTGACCACGAAAAATTTTATTCTGTTTTTGCTGGCGGCGGTGGTTTGCACCATTACGGCGAATATTGTGATGTCGAAGCAGGCAGACCGGCTGTTTCCGTATCTGAAAGAAACGTGTGAGGAAAAACTGCCGGAAAACGAACGGAAGGACATTATAAAAAATGTAAAAGCCATGCTGATGCATAAAATCGGCGAGGTGGCGGTCAACAATACCGACAATCTGCTGATATCCGGCTTTGTTGGGGTCATCAGTGCGGGTGTGTATTCCAATTATTATCTGGTGATCGGCTCCGTGAGGCAGGTGCTTGACCAGGCGCTGCAGGGGGTTACCGCCAGTGTGGGCAATTTAGGAGCTACCGAGGACGGCGAAAAAGTAGGGCATGTATTTGCAGATTTATTTTTCATCGGACAGTGGATGTTTGGGTTTGCGGGCATCTGCCTTTTGGAAATGCTGAACCCATTTGTGGAGCTGGCATTCGGAAAGCAATATCTGTTTACGGAGGACATCGTGCTGATTTTGTGCATCAACTTTTTTGTGACGGGTACCCGACGGGCGGTGCTCATCTTCAAGGAGTCCATGGGTCTGTTCTGGTACGACCGTTATAAATCCCTGATTGAAGCTGTATTAAATCTGGTTATCTCCATTCTGTTGGTGGAAAATTTAGGGATTGCCGGAGTATTTTTAGGAACGCTTTGCAGTACCCTGCTGACCTCCTTCTGGGTGGAGCCCTATGTACTTTACAAGCACCGTTTCCATGAAAAACCGGTGAAATTTTTCCTGAAATATGCCTGGCATCTGATGGTTATGGCGGCGGTATGGGGACTGACCCATGTATGCTGCAGATGGTATGAGGGCGGAGCGCTCGGCAATCTGCTGGTGCGTTTTGTGATATGTATGGTGATGCCGAATGTACTGCTCTTGCTATGTTACTGCCGGACGGCGGAATGCAAGGATTTTTTACGGTTGTTAAAAAGAATGGGGAGCAAAGCATTCGGCAGGATGAAAAGATGAGAGCCATGGGGTGACAGGATAAAAGGGTGAAAACACAAAGTAAACAGGATGAAAAGGGGTAAGACCATATGCCTGACAGAACGATAAAAATATCCGTGATAATTCCGACCTACAATGCGGGAAAATACTTAAAAGAGGCGCTGGACAGCGTGTTCAAGCAGAGCTTTACAGACTGGGAGCTTATTTTAGTGGACAATATGTCGAAGGACAACAGTCTGTCCATCTGCGAAAGTTATGCGCAGACGGATGACAGGGTTTGTGTTTACAAAGAAGAGAAAAACGGCGCAGGTGCTGCACGGAATACCGGCATGAAAATGGCGCGGGGAGAATATCTTTTTTTTCTGGATGCGGATGACTGCCTGGCGGGAACGGATATCCTGCAAAAACTGGCGGAGCAGATGGAGCAGATCGAGGGCGTCACCTCGGCCACCTTCGGGAGCAGGCGGACGTTGTTGTCTGCAATTACGAGAGAAACTGGAACGGCAGACTTCTGCCGGCAGCAGGCCATGAAGCTTTTTCTTTACTTGACAGGGAAGAGGAGGACTTCCGGTTCAAAGGTTTCTTTTCCGTAGGCACGCTTTCGTATGTCTGGGGACGGCTTTACCGCAAAGCTTTTCTGGACGCACATAGCATTTGCTTTCAAAATCTTGCCTATGCGGAGGACAAGCTGTTTAACCTGCAATGCTATCTGTATCAGGCAAAGTTTGGTTTTATGGACGATATCGGCTATATCTACCGGAAAAACGACGACTCGATTTCCTATCAGTACAAACCGGAGTCCGCAAAGTGCTGGCTGCAGATTGCCCATACGGTTCAGGAGCAGATAACAGCCGGCGGAAGCGCATACCGGGATTATGAAGGACTCGTCCGGTATACTCTTTTCTTTGCCGCTTTTTTTGATGCCAAGATGGAATACGTGGAGCACGGAAAATCCATGAAAGCCGTCCGGAAAACACTTCGCACCTACGAGGGGGATGCTTTGGGACATAAATGTTTTCAGAAGCTTGCTTTCGGAAAAGAAGTGCGCCGCATTTCCCAGGGACTGTGGAAGGTAATGATGAGGGGCTTTTCCTTTGGCATGCACTGTCATATGTTTGGCCTGCTGGCATTGGGGATTAAATTTTTGATTGACCTGCGGATAGACGAAAGACTGTCCGATACGGGGCTGCGGGAAGAATAAAGACAGAAAACACAGAATTCATATCACAAGGATATGGGTTCTTTTTTTGTCCTAAAATAAGCGGTGCCCGGTTAAACTATGCGTTCAATGACAAAAGGGCGACCGCATACTAAAATAAAAACCACAACAGGCAGCGAAACGGCAAACAGCGGCATAGCAAACAACATGCAATCCACTGACAATCAGACAGACCATAACCACCACAGGAGGCAGCAACATGACGAACACATACAATAATGTACCGGAAGTAGAACGGGAGACAGCGGACGGCATCCGCACCGTTTCTCTTTTGACGGACGCACTTACAGGCAGGAAGGTGTTTTTATTCGGCAATATCGATGAAAGCCTTGTGTTTTCCTTTACCATGCAGATGTTAAAACTTATGGAGGATGAACAGTCGGAAATCAATATTTACATAAACAGCCCCGGCGGCGAGGTCAATGCGGGACTTGCCATTTACGATTTGATACAGTCCTGCAGGGCACCGATAAACATGTACTGCGTGGGCATGGCGGCAAGCATGGGCGCCGTTATTTTTGCCGGCGGTCAGAAAGGCAGGCGGTTTATTCTGCCACACAGCAAGGTCATGATACATGAGCCGCTGATTCCCCTCGGGGTGGGAGGCTCCGTATCATCGGTCAAAAACACTGCCGACCTGATGATGCAGACAAGGCAGGAATTAAATGAAATTCTGGCAAAGCACACGGGAAAAAGCATCGAAGAGGTAAACCGGGCGACCGAATTTAACAACTACATGGATGCGAAAGAGGCGGTAGCTTTCGGAATTTGTGACTGGGTAACGGATGACCTGATGTAAAACGGAAGTATCGGAACAGCAGGGCACGTATAAAAGGGAGGAGAAAACATGGCAGACAGAAGCACAGAAAAATATGGTTTTATGATTTTACCGGACGGAAAACGATACAGTCTGGACGACCGGCAGACCAGACTCAACAACAACGTGCTGGTGGTGGGAACCACGGGCGCTTCAAAGACCAGGACCGTTATTACGCCGAACCTTTTGGAATGCGTGGGCAGTTATGTGCTGACGGACCCCAAGGGAAATCTGCACCGGCAGTGGGGACACTACATGGAAGAGCACGGCTACCGGGTGGTGAAACTAAGCTTTATTCACCCGGAAAAATCCGTCCATTACAATCCTTTGCAGTATGTGAAAAACACACAGCAAATCCAGCAGCTTTCCCACATCATGGTAAGCGAGAAACACCGTCACATGGCGGACCCGTTCTGGGATGATTCCGCCATGATGCTGATAAGCAGTCTGATAGCATACGTGAAAGAAACCATACCGGAGGAGTCCGGTATGCACAATTTTCATATGATACTGGAAATTCTGCGGGCGGCGGGAAGGGATGACAGCGATAGCCGGAACAGCATTCTGGCAAACATGATGGAGAACCTGCATAAGAAAAATCCCACAAGCTGGGCGTATAAACAGTTCCAGAATGTCAATCAGGCGCCGGATAAAACGTTCCACACCATTGTCGTGACCGCCATCAGCAAATTCTGCTCCCTCGACACGGAGGAATTAGCGCAGATGATGCGGGATGACGAGCTGAACCTGACATCTATCGGCAGGCAGAAAACGGCGGTATTTGTGGAAGTATCGGACACGGACAGGTCCATGGATTTACTGATAAACCTGTTTTTTACCCAGACCATGAACCAGCTCTGCACCTACGCGGACGAGCGGTGTGCGGACAGCCGGCTGCCGGTGCCGGTCCGTTTTTTCATGGACGACTTTGCCACAAACTGCCGGATTGACAACTTTGAAAACATGATTTCCAACATCCGTTCCCGGAAAATTTCCGCTATTTTAATCCTGCAGTCTTTATCCCAGTTGGAACAAAGCTATGACATGGGAGCCCATACCATAGTGGATGACTGCGACACCATGATTTACATGGGCGGGAATGACCCGAAAACGGCATCCTCCATCGCTACCCGGTGCAATAAAACCACGCAGACAATCCTGCATATGCCGCTTTGCACCAGCTGGATTTTCCGCAGAGGAGCGCAGCCGTTCATGTGCCGGAACATGGAATTAGACGATTATCTGCATCAGAAAGGCATTGTGACAAAATGCATGAGGGAAGCCCAGGTGTATATGGAATAAAAAATACCGTTGTCGTCCGTGCCCTGTCGTAAAATTCGGAGAGCATCCTCTTTCGTTAAAAGAGAGAAGCCGTCAAAACATTCGCTGCCTACGGCGCCGGCGGTGCTTAAATCCGGCATGGTGTCCCGGTTGATGGAAAGCAGCACCAGGGCATTGCTTTCGTCGGTCATGCCGGGGGTGCTGAAAAGCAGCGGATTGATGATGCGGGCGGTGTCGTTTACTCCGAATACAATGCCGGTTTCTTCCTTAAGCTCCCGGATGGCGGTTTTAATAAGAGGAGCGGTCCGTATGTCCGTACCGGCGGCGCCTGCTGCGGCATCGGACGTCACAGAAGCTGCTGTCATAACCGGCTGTAAATCTTCTTTATCGATGAGCCCGGCGGGCGGACTTAAGAGAAACTGACCGGTGGGATAACGGAACTCATGGCTGAGAAGCAGTCTGGGTTCTTCGTTTTTTATGTTAAGAACCACGATGCAGGTAACGGCATCCGCATGCATGTTCTTAAATTCTTCTTTTGTTTTGGAAGCGACCAGATCGTCGCCGGTGCGTCTGGTGGCATCATAATAATGCTTTCCCTCCGCATACTGCAAATCAAAGACTCTGACAAATTTGGAGTCGAATAAGGGCTTGATGTTTTCCTTTGAAAAGTCGGGAGTGTTCATAGAAAATTCCTTTCCGGTAAAGCTTTTATTTCTGTAATCTATCATAGCACATTATAAAATTTTTCGCTTCGATTGACAATTGCATGTTTTGCATGTTTTACCCAGAAATGCGGTATCATAGATAAAACTTTGAAGAAATGTATCATTTTTAAAGAAAAAGTTTTGAAGAATTGCATGTTTTACTATAAAAAAGTTTTGAAATTTTGCATGATTTTGAGAAATAAAATATTGAAGAATTGCAAATAATAGAATATACTTAGCTTATAATGCAGGTTGTAGTATTC